>Ga0138256_10007468_pt1 | contig 11527 bp, 5 predicted proteins | sample KNB2016incub_MG_FD_105486 | JGI IMG/M metagenome (GOLD analysis project Ga0138256, IMG submission 105486) | Active sludge microbial communities from wastewater in Klosterneuburg, Austria - KNB2014incub_MG | ecosystem: Engineered > WWTP > Activated sludge > Unclassified | place: Austria...
ACCATATTTCAGCAGTTGCAAAATTGCCTCCCCATATCCCCGGAGAGTTATACCAACCGGAAAGTTCGAACGTGAAATTTTTCGGAAGGATATATGAACTCTGAGCATAGATATTAAATGTGTTCGCAGTAATATCAACGATTTTACCCTCCCCAAAATCCGCTTTATTATGTGTATTGGTTATGCCGGTGTTGACGAATACATTCCATAGTTTCGATAGCGCAAACGGGTAGCTTACACTTAGTGAGATGATGTCCTGATCCGCAATATTTTCTGTTGTCAAAAAAGCAGCTCCATTCGATGCCGTATCCGTCAGCGGTGCCATAAGATCTTTGGTATGGCTGTATGACAAAGTTGTATTGAGTGTGTAATTATACGTGTGGCTTAGCTGAACACTATTGGAATATTGAGGTTTCAGGAATGGATTTCCTTTCTGGTATGTAAGCTCATCTAGTTTGAATTCAAAAGGATTTAAGTCCTGGTATCCCGGACGGTCAATCCGCTTGCTATAGTTAAGACTAAACGCGTTCTTAGTATTGAGCTGATAAGAAACGCCTCCACTGGGGAACAGGTCAACATATTCCTGAGATACGGTTTCACCATTTTCAGGTGTGAGACTGGTTAGTTCGCCTTTAGAGGTCGTGTGCTCAATTCGTGTCCCCGCGTGAATGCCGATTTTCGTCCATTGTTTTTTATAGGTCAGATAGGCTGCATTCACATTTTCATCATAATCAAAGGTGTTTGATTGGTCGGTATTCAGGATAGGGATATCATCAATGATGTCATAGAATTCAAAACCATTATTTGTATTAACCAGGGCCACCTTTAGTCCTGTGCCAACTGCACCACCCCATAAAGGCGATTCATAATCCAGTTTCAGCGTCTTGATGTCAATAGAAGTAAGGGTGTTTGAAGAAAATATGCGTGTATCTGTTAAGTCATTAGTGACAGGGTCGTAATAATAATTTGGCTGGTAAGAATCCCCCTCGCTGGTGTATTTGCCATAATCAAGATCTATATTCAGTATAGCACCTTCCTTATTATCATACTTGTAGTTGGAGTTGAAATTGTAGTTTTCCCTGAGTTGGTCCATCTGGTTGGTGCCATGCAAAAATGCAGATACGGGTTCGCCTTCAGCAGGATAGAGTATTGATTTGATGTCTTGATCCGATGGACCATCTTGTCTGTATCCATCAAAAAGGATTCCAACTGTGGAATTTTTTCCGGTTGTTAAATCCAGACCAGTCCGTAGGGATATATTTTCCCAGGAATTAATGCCTGTGTTATTTTGAGTTGCAAACAGGCCCGATGTCGTCCGTTCAAAGTTTGAATATTCGCTACTGGCACCCGATGCATAATTGATATTTCCAAATGTATTCAGGTTAGCTGTGCGGTTGTTCAGATTTGCGTTGATGTTGGTTTGTCCATGTGTTGCCTGGTTGTGGCTAAGACTTAACAGCGCATTCGTGCCAAGTGATTTATCTTTTATGAGACGGATATTGATGATACCTGCATTGCCATCAGCTTCATAGCGGGCCGATGGTTGCGTGATGATCTCGATCGCTTCTATTTGGCTGGATTGAAGTGTTTTGAGATAGTTGGCCAGGTCATCTCCGCTGAGAATAGATTGTCTGCCATCTATGTACACCTTGACACCCGATTTTCCTGCAATCATCAGTCGCTCATTGTTGTCCACAACCACGCCGGGTGCTTTGCGCAGAAGTTCAAGAGCGTTATTTCCTGTTGCGTTAATTGAGCCTTCGATGTTGAAAACAGTTTTGTCCGGCTTTACCTCAATTATCGGTTTGGTTGACATCACTACTACATCACCTAATTCCGTAACAAGAGGGGTCATCTGGATTGGATCAATAATTGTAACCTCAGTCGGACTGACCATGAATGTAGCGGAGGTATATGTTGCATAGCCAACAAAAGCGATATTGAGATAATAGGTGCCGGGTGCCAGGTTAGAGAACGTAAAAGACCCATCCTCCTCAGCGTAGCCAGCCTTGGCCATCATAGAATCAGCGGCATTAAATAAACCAATATTGGCAAATGCGACAGGCTCATTATATTCATTAGTGAGGCTGCCAATAAGACCTGTTTCTGCATTCTGTCCTTTGCTTAGCGTACCGATGGAAATAAGTATGGAAATAAGTAAACAGGATCTTTTCATTGGAGTTTTTCAAGTGTTTATTCCGAAAAGACTCCTGTTAGCTGCATTTAGTTGCAGTAGATAGGGTTATTTTCGACAAACACCCTCCTTCAAAGGACAATTGCCAATGAAGTTCTGATACTTAAATATAAATGAGATACTACAGGACAAAAGCTATAAGTTCCTGAAACTCGTACGGGTATATATGCCCTATTTAGCTTTACTTTTGATTGATGCCGTTTGCCAATTTACGTATGATCAGTCTCCGGGCCTGTTTGCTACAGGTCATGGCAGTCCTGTATCCGTATCTGGTCTTCAGTCAATCTGATTCAACGTTGCTCCTCAATGAAATTGAGATCACTGCCCAACGGATTGACTTGACAGATATTGGAAAGCATACAGATGTCCTTGACAGTCAAACACTGGCGCTGGGACAATATAATAATCTGTCAGCCCAAATCGCGATGAAGACACCTTTGTTTGTCAGGAGTTATGGCAATGGCACACTGGCAACACTTGGCATACGCGGAGGAAGTGCGGCGCACACACAATTGCTTTGGAATGGGATCCCATTGCGAAATCCCATGATTGGCCTCGTAGACCTGGCCCTCATACCGTCCGTATTTATCGATGAAGCTGAGATACACTACGGAGGTCACGGTGCTGCATTCGGGTCAGGAGCTGTAGGTGGATTGATTTCATTATCGAATGAAACGATCAGTCCTGTTAATAGTGTGAGTTTGCGATACGCTCTTGGTAGCTGGGATACGAGAGTAGCAGAATTGACAACAAATTATGGAGGCAGGAAACTGCGACTTTCCACCAGGCTATTTTCCCATTATGCAGAAAACAATTACCGGTATAGATTGAATGAAGATTTACCCGAACGAAACCAGGTACATCATCAGTTGGAGCACTTTGGATTATTGCAGGAAGTAGCATGGTCAGTTGATGAACATCAGCAGCTATCAGCAAGGGTGTGGTATGATGTGTCTGACAGAGAGATTCCACCCACATCCACACAAACAACCAGCAAATCATCTCAGCAGGATGAGAATCTCAGGATGACACTTCAATGGAACAACTATGGTGATAAATTTAGCTGGCAAATTAAAACAGCTTTTCTCGAGGAAGCAATTGATTACCAGGATTCACTTATCGGGTTATACACACACAATCAGTTTCAGACATGGATTGCAGAGGCAGAATCTTCATTGGCACTATCACCATCGGTTAACCTGACTGGAGGATTATATACTGAAGACGTTATGGCAAGCTCTGTCAATTACGATCAGGGTACTTCCCGTACCCAACACGCTGCCTTTGCTTCACTGAGATATATCAGACGGGAATGGTTGTGGCGTTTTCAGGTTAGAGAAGAAGTGACGGATGGGGCTTGGTCACCACTTCTGGTCGATTTTTCTGCAGAATGGTCAGTGGTCAAACAAATGACGCTTAAGTCTAGTTTGTCGCGAAACTACAGGACACCTACACTGAATGATCTTTACTGGAGACCTGGTGGCAACCCGGACCTGGTGCCCGAACAAGGTTGGACATTTGAAACAGGCCTGCATTATGCAACCCCGGGCAAAAATCCATTCATTACCTCCTCCCTGACAGGATATACAAGGACCATTGAGCAATGGATTATGTGGATGCCACCTGTTAAAGATATTCGCAATTACTGGACCCCGATCAATATATCCGAGGTGCACAGCAGAGGTTTGGAAGCCCGCGGGGACATAAAGCTTGTTGAAAAAACCTGGACTGTCAGTGCTAATGCAGGATTAGACCTGACATGGTCAACCTTCGGAGACGATCTTCCTGAGTTTATGATTATGGAAGGTGATCAGTTGTTTTATGTGCCTGTGGAAAATGTGTTGGCAGGAATCCGAATTGCCCATCCGCATTGGTCAGGGTATTATTTACATCACTGGTACAGTTCATCCTCAGGTATAAATGAATCCGTAAATGCCGGCAATATCGGCTCTGCAGGGACCTCCTATATTTTTAATAGCTCCCAAATAGCAGGTACTTTGTATCTTCAGGTCGACAATATCTGGAATGTACCCTACAGGATCATTGAAAGACGTCCTATGCCGGGACGCAGTTTTACGGTCGGTGTAAAGTTTTCGTTCTTCTGATGTCGGAACAAAAGGATATAATAATCATAATATTGAAGCAATAAACAAACAGCATTTAACCTCCAAATACAATGAAAATCAGCATTCAACATATAGGTTTCGCGTTTCTCCTCATTGGTTTGGGTTTTGTTAATAGTACTGCCCAGGTACTGGCCAATTTTGAAAATTTTAATCTCAAGCAAGGGGAGCACCTAAACAATGCTGCTCCGGAACATGGATTTAAAAGTGGCTCTATAGAGCTTCCTAATTTTTATGATACGCAGTTCGATTTTTGGTCAGGTTTTGCTATTTCAGCAGATACTAACACCACTACACCAGGATTTCTCAATCAATACAGTGTGATTGCAGGTCAAGGGGCAAGTGGTTCAACCAGCTATGGAGTAGGGTATATTTTTGATCCTATCATTGTCCGCTTGCAGCCTAATGCTATTGGGAAGCCGATGATAGGCATGTATGTCAACAACAGCACGTATACCTATCTCAGTGTCCGGGATGGTGATGCCTTTGCAAAAAAATTCGGCGGGGAGACAGGAAAGGATCCTGATTTTCTGTTGTTGACCATTAAGAAATATTCAGGCGGCGCTATTGATGACGATAGTATAAACATTTACCTGGCGGATTATCGGTTCACTGATCCCAAAAAGGATTATATCATATCTGAGTGGACGTATGTGGATCTTACAACACTTGGTGAGGTGGATTCACTGATCATGCGGATGACATCGAGCGATGTTGGTGTTTTTGGTATGAATACTCCAGCGTATGTATGCCTTGATGAAGTAAGTACAGATAATCTCCTCGCCGCATCAAGTATTGATAGCAGGGGCAACAAAATCATCGTCGGACCAAATCCATCAACTGACAAGGTATATGTTGATATTCCTTTCAAAGGAGACTGTGCTTTCACCAGCCTCATGGGTATCTCCCAATGGAGTAAGACACTCCAACCTGGTCACCATGAAATCAATGTTTCAGAATGGCCTGCCGGAATTTATTTGCTGACATGTGATGGTCGTTTTGTCTCTAAAATCTGTGTTCAATAGATCCGGCATCCTTTGATTTCCATCTTACGGATAGTAAGAAAAGGATTACTTTCTTTCTTTAGGGTTGGTTGGTCAGAGTTATTCACCCGCTCATCCTGCTTTTTGGAAGGCTTTAGCAGGGATGTTCCATTAGATTTCAGAATGCCCGTACTTTGGTACTCATGTCAACATTGAGAACCTTCCTCCTTTTTGCTTTAATGATTGGGCTAACAGCACTCACCAATCATGACGGGATAACGTGGCAATCTGAAAAGGGAACCGCAAATATCAAATCAGAGGCTCCACTTGAAATCATAAAGGCAGAAAGCCATGAGGTGAGAGGAGTCATCGACCCGGTGTCCAAATCATTTTCATTTTCAATCCAAATGAATAGTTTCGAAGGTTTTAATAGTGAAATCCAACAATCCCATTTTCTGGAAAATTATATTGAAGTAGAAAAATATCCAAAAGCTACCTTTAAAGGTAAGTTGATTGAAGATATTCCCTTCACACTGCCAGGCTCCTACTCTGTGAGAGCAAAAGGCAATCTTGAAATTCATGGGGTGGTCAAGGAAAGAATTATTCGCGGTACCTTGATAATACGGAAGGAATCAGCCAGGGTACAATCCACTTTTTATGTTCCCCTGGCCGATCACGGAATTACCATTCCTAAAATCGTAATGCAGAAAATAGCGGAAGAAATATCCGTGGACATTGATATCGAATTTATAGCCGTCGCTAAATAATGAATCAACTCCTTGTGTTTCTCTTTTGCCTTTTAGGTGTTGCTAAAGGCCTGGCACAGGAACCAAGAATTATTCAACATGATATTGGTGAGGCTAATGCAGGCCTTTCCTTCTATACATTGATTCAGGATCACCAATGTATGATATGGCTTGGCACAGCCAATGGCCTTGCTCATTATGACGGGAATACATTGCGTGCTGTACCCCTTACAGCATCAGATACGGTTTACCAGGTTACCTCTCTTTTTGAGGATAAAGATCACCGCATTTGGATAGGCACATCCTCCGGAACTATTTTCTATCTGGATTCCGCAAGAAAAGTCCATCTTTTTGATATCGAAGAGAGCCACCCTGTCAAGTCTATAACGGCAATTGTACAGGATCCCCTAGGATGCATTTGGTTTTCTACCTACGGGGAAGGTGCGTATGTATATACCGGTAAAAGGCTTTTTAATATCGATACAGATGACAAATTGAATAGCAAGGATATTTATACCATGATTTGTACGCCCAATGGAGAGGTATGGTTGGGAACAGATGATGGGATCAATATCTGTACGTTTGAAGATGAAAAGAAACATGTTCGGAGTCTCGGTTTAAAGGACGGTCTGCCAGACCAGATCATTACAGCACTGGAGACAGATGTTTACGGAAATGTATGGATTGGAACGTTTGAATTTGGCGTTGTCTATTATGATGCAGCCACGCAAAAAATCATCAGGCCTTTTGAGCAGATGGATATGGATGCCATAACATCCTTTACCATTTTCGATGGAGAAGAGATATGGATTGGCACCCAAGGCAGTGGTGTCTGGCGATACAATGGAGAGCATGCGTTCCCCATGAGGATGGAAAATCTGCGGACGTTTAAACAAGGGCGTGTTACGGACCTTCTCCCGGACATTGAAGGAAATATCTGGATTGTAATGGAAGAAGGAAGATTGTTTTCTGCTTTCCGACCTTTTGAAACCCTGGAAGTCAATATCCCGGACATTCAGTCTTTAATGTGTGATCATAAGGACAGATTGTGGATCGGTACGAAAAAGGGACTCTATCGAATCGAACAACAACCAACCGCTAAGTCGAAGTTTATCCGAATGATTCCAGCGATTGACTTAAACATTAAAGATATGGTGGAGGATCAGTTTCATAATATATGGATTGGGACACTTGACAATGGTTTGTATGTATATAACTTTTCAAACGATAAAGTGAAGCATATAGGTTCTATCCTTAACAGAGAGGGCAGTACGATTATGTCCATGGCTGTGACAGAGCAAGAAATCTGGCTGGCAACGCTGGAAGGCGTAGTCCGGTTTCCGACGGACAAGAATATCATGCTTGAAAACCAATTCAACTTTCAGCCGGTAGCAGATGACACGCATTCCGAATTGCCATTTGTCAATCAGATATTTATCGATTCAAGGGGCCGGCCATGGTTTGCTATGAATGGAAGTGGCGTATATAGTTTAGAAGATAACAAATTGGTGCAGCATAAAGGAACACCCACGCTGGAGATCAAAACTGTTTATGCAATTTGTGAGGACAACCGAAATCACTTATGGTTCAATACACCTGACCATGGCCTCATTGAGTTTGACGGAACGCAATATATTCCGCTGGGGCTTAAACAGGGCCTGGACAATATGAACATTTCATCCATCATTGTCACCGGGAAAGGTGAAATGGTTATTACGCACAATCGTGGAATGGACCTGATGGAAACTGACCGCAGGCATTTCATGTACTATAATGATGAGATAGGTATCAAGGAAATTGATGCCGGATTTAATGCGGTTGCTCGAAACACAAAGGGCCATGTCTATTCCGCTGCACGAAACATGATCATAAAATATTACTCCACACAGTCTCCTTTAAGTATTCACCCACGTACGCAATTGACCCGCGTTTCAGTTTTTGATAAAGTGGTGGATTTTGCAACACAATATAATTTTCCATATTCCCAAAATTATTTCACCTTCGAGTATGTAGGATTATGGTACACCTCCCCATCCTCGGTTAAGTACAGCTATAAGCTCGAAAACTATGACCGGCAATGGAAAGAATCAAAGGATAACATAGCATCCTATTCCAACCTTCCCGCCGGGGACTACACCTTTACGGTAATGGCATCCGAAAACAATTTTTTTCTCAATGAACCCACAGCTTCCTACGCATTCACTATTGGAAAGCCTTTCTGGAGGCAGTATTGGTTTATTGGTTTGATGGTAGCTTTTATGGCAGGTGCATTGTATTGGCTCGTCAAAACACGCGAAAAAAGGTCAGAACGGCAGGCCGTAATCAAAAGAGATATGATTGAATCTCAACTCTCTGCCCTCAAGGCACAAATCAACCCGCATTTTCTCTTCAATAGTTTTAATACGTTGATTACGATCATCGATGAAAATACCATGCATCCTGAAGTGGCCATTGAATATGTGGAAAAACTCTCTGATTTCTATAGAAGTATCCTTCAGTACAGGGAACAGGAATCCATTTCCCTGGAGGAAGAATGGGAATTGGTCCAGAACTTTATCTACCTGCTCGAGAAGCGCTATGGGACTAATCTGAGATTACATATGGACGTGCCACCAAAGAACGCCTATATCCTTCCGTTAACCTTGCAAATGTTAGTAGAGAATGCCGTTAAACACAACGTCATTTCTGAAAAATATCCTTTGGATCTATATATCACGATTGAAGGGGACGATTATGTCGTCGTGAAAAATACTATGAAACCAAAATCAAAAGCTGAACCTTCTACCCAATTTGGATTGCAGAGCATCATCAAGCGGTATCAACTGCTGAGCGATCAGAAAGTGATTGTAGAATCAACAAGTGACTTTTTCAAAGTGTGTATTCCTATCATTAAAAAATCAGACGCATGAAAATATTACTCATTGAAGACGAACAGGCAGCAGTTCGCAGGCTTCAGAAATTACTGGTCGAAATCGATCCTAAGAATGAGGTGATTGGGGCCCTCAGTAGCATAGAATCTGCTGTAGAATGGTTGCTGGCACACCCGGCGCCTGATGTCATCCTTATGGATATACACCTGGCGGATGGATCCAGTTTTGACATCTTTGACAAAGTCCCGGTGACAGCACCTGTGATTTTTGCCACCGCTTTTGATGAGTATGCACTAAAGGCATTCAAAGTCAATGCCATTGATTACTTACTAAAGCCTATTAAGAAGGTTGATCTGGAACAAGCCCTCCTCAGGATATCTAAAGGAGTAGGGAAGGATAACCTGGGGGATGAGTTTATACAAAAACTGGCCAATGCTGGATTGGTCAAAAAGAATAAACGGATCCTCGTCAAGATGGGGCAAGCCATTAAACTTATCGAGCTTGAAAATGTCGCCTATTTTTATTCCAGGGACAAAATCAGTTTTGCCGTCCTGCCAGGTAACAAGCGATATCCACTTGATCAAAGTCTTGACCAACTCGAACAAATGGTCGATCCTGTCCATTTTTTCAGGATCAACAGGCAGTTTATGGTCAAGATGGAATCGATCGATGAAATGATCGCTTATTCTAAATCAAGAGTGAAACTCAAACTTAATCCACCAACGGAAGAAGATGCTATAGTGAGTAAAGAACGCTCACCGGATTTTAAAAAATGGCTTTTGGGAAATGAATAAAGTCCCTTAATTTAAGTAAAAAAGAAACCCAAACCATATTGTAATGATTTGGGTTTGTTTTTTTTAAACAAGTTGTAATCAATTATTTTTTTTGGATCATCAAATCTTTTAATTTGATGATGAAAGATTTATTTTCTGCTCTCGCCATGTTTAATTTATTGAACTGAAATTTTCTTCACACCATTTTTTCCATCATGATTGAAAAAGATCAGGTAAGTTCCGGTAGGAAATCCGGCTACATTAAAGGTGGAATGATTCTGTCCTTTACTCATCTTTTTACCTGCCAATACTCTTCCTTGCAAATCCATAAATTGAAATTGTGCAGCTGACTTTATTTCTGCAAAGGATATAGTCACATCTGCATTAGCCGGACTTGGATAAATAGTCCATGCAGATTCCGCGAGGAATTGTTCGGTACTGGTAATGTTAGGCTGGAATTCATATGGCCCGATATCCACTATACCATTCTGGCCATTGGATGAATTGATAAATCGTGGATGGTTGTCGGCGTCCTTAGTTATAAAAACAGGCACATCAGCATTTCTTCCTGCATCAAATGCCGGAGATCCTTCCTGTAAATGAAGGTCTCCTAATACATGTGCCGTATCGAGCAGAGGAGGTTGATTTACATACATTGGATCAAGCCCGATAACTCCTTCGCCCGGGAAACCAAATGGAATAATACTGAAGGCTGCATCAATTGTAGCACCAACTGTGGTCGGCGCCTGAGAACCTCCATTGCCCCAAAGTATACTGTTTCGTATCGTGATGGTTGATGTTTGTAGTCCAAAATCCACTACACGGATAGTCCCACCAGTATTGCCAGAAAAGGCACTGTTGATCACCTCAACGTTTAGTATTCCGGTACCTGAAGCTATGCCGCCCAAAGCAGCGGAAGTTGGAGAATGGTTTCCAGTTACGATACAATTGATAAGTCTAGGATTACTAACAGCACTATGGGCGACAAATTGAAGTGCGCCGCTTCCTGCCGTAGGTCCTGAATTGCCCAGGAATCGACAGCCTATGAAAACAGGACTTGATTCTCCTTCAGCATCGGCATAGTTGTTAACACCTCCACCCCCGCTTGCAAGGTTGCTTATAAAGGAGCAATGAATAAGTGTTGGGGATGCATGCCCTCCATTTTGTCCCTGATTGGACATGCCACCTCCACCCTCCGAAGAATGATTGTCACGTATAATGCAGTTGGCTATTGTTGGATTTGAAAAGCCTGCATCTGCATCATTATATATGCCTGCACCATAACCCTCAAAACCTGTCCCTCCGACACTATTACCTTTCTCAATGATAAATCCATCTATCCATGTTGTATCAGAAATATGATCAAGGTAAACAACGTGAAAGGCATTATCAGATGGGTCATCAGCAAGGCCAACATCTCCTGATAATATAGTTGGGAAAATACTGAGATCACGTCCTGAAAATCCTCCTTCGGTACCCGCTAAACCTGAAAATCCACCAAAGAGATGTAAAGTCTTATTAAGGTAAAAAGTACTATGCCTCAACGAATCACCCAGGTGTCGATGTGTCGGCAAATAAGTGCCTGCTGCCACAAATATTGAATCACCTTGTGCCGCGGCATCAATGGCAGCTTGTAGGTCTGTAAAAGCATTTGCCCAGGAACTCCCATCTCCCGAACCTGTCGATGACAATTGTACATAATGTATCTGTGCTTTTGTTGCCATACCTGACAACAGGATAAAAAAGATTGGAACAAACCGTTTTGCCATAATAGGGTAGATAAATTTCATGATTAGGAATTTAGTCTGAATTAATACCTCAAAATTATTGGACACGGT
>Ga0138256_10007469_pt1 | contig 11526 bp, 6 predicted proteins | sample KNB2016incub_MG_FD_105486 | JGI IMG/M metagenome (GOLD analysis project Ga0138256, IMG submission 105486) | Active sludge microbial communities from wastewater in Klosterneuburg, Austria - KNB2014incub_MG | ecosystem: Engineered > WWTP > Activated sludge > Unclassified | place: Austria...
CCGACCTCGATGTTACAATGCAACAGCGCAGCCGCTGCCCAAATAAAAAATGCCGTATGGTAAATGCGCTTCAGATAAGTACCCTTTTTTGCCGTGACAATCATACATTGTCGCAGTATGCGCGTCAAGGCCAAAAGGTATACCCCGAATTCGCGCAACCACTGTCCAGTGGCCGCAAATTTGAAGCAGCTCAGCTTATTCGATGAGGATTTTCACCTCGACGCGCCGGTTTTTTGCCGCGCCGGCTGCAGTTTTACCGTCGGCGATCGGCGCCGAACCGCCATACCCTTCAGAAGTCAGACGCCCACCGTCGACGCCCTTTTTGATAATAAATTTTCGCACGCTCTCTGCGCGTTTTTTGGAAAGCGCGCGTGAACTTGCATCGTCGGGTCCGCTGGCAGCAGTGTGTCCGCCGATTTCGATTTTGATGCCGGGGTTCGATTGCAGGAACTTGACAAGTTCATTCAGTGCTTTTTCCGGAGCTTTGCCTTTGATCAACTCATCGGAGTCGGGTTTGAAATTCACACCTTCGAGACTATAGGTCATCGGCGCGAGTATAAAATCGTGGTCCCGTGTTTTCTTTTCGTTAGACAGCATCGGCAGATCCAGCGTCGATTTTGCATAACCGTCTTTCGCGGCTTCAACCGTGTAATCTAACCCTGGTTCCAGATCGACGGAATACTGGCCTTTGTCATTCGCAGTCACCTGTTTCACAATAGCAGTGCTGCCTTTGGCGCGCAGGGTTATCGTCGCACCAGTGAGTGCATCACCATCAGGTTCTTTCACCGTGCCTTTCAGAATCAACACAACACTCTTCGCACCGAGATATTGAATCGGCAGCATTTTCGGCTCAGGTGGCACCGAGCCATAATGCCACGCGGCACCCACGTTAAACAAAAAGTACTGGCCTGAAATATCCTGCGAGTGCATCATATAACCGCCATCGAGATAGAATGCCACGGGCCATTTTGCGGGGCGAAATTCGACACCCAAAACCGCCTGAAAACCATTGCCGATATAACTGCCCGAGCGCGAACTTTCTGCGCCAGCAGCGAGCAACGAGACATATTCGCTTTTCACGGCCGTACTGACAGAACTGAAAATAATGCCATCAGCCAGCTTCACGTACGGCGAAATGGTCATTTTCATAGCTTTTGGCTTAAGATCCCAGTACAAGGATAACTGGAACAGGACTGGAATGAGCGTAATACTGCCGGTACTAGTTGCTTCTCCGTTTTGGTAAAGGTCTTGGGAGAATTTGTGAAATCCGGCATTGATGCCGCCGCGCAGCCGCAGGTTGTGTTTTTTAAGCGACAAAAATTTCATCTCGGGTATTGCGATCGAATTTTCGACCGTGAAGCCAATCACACCGAATTTGAGCAGGCTGATATCTGCCGTCGGTAACAAAGGTGTGTAGACCAGGCCAATACGCGGATCAAGCTTACTCCACTTGTGGAAAAGATTGTGGTGCGGATAAAGCGAATCGCGTTCGCCGGCTATGTTCACCGTCTGAATCGTGTCCATACTTTTGTCCATGGGAAAAGCCTGCAGACCAACAGCGGGCGCCTGCCCACCGCCGGCAACCGGCTCAGCGCTCAGGTTGAATCCCCATGCGGCTTTGCCCGAAACACCGTAAAACGGCACCTGTTTTTTTTCGCTGTTACCCGATAGCGTAATGAGTGCCGTATCGTAGCGTTTCTTGATCACACCTAATTCCAGGTTAACCGACCGCAATATAAATGGCTTACCGGAATAGAGACAATGTCCGGATGTCATTTTTGTCGGATTTTTCAGTTTGCCTTTGGGAATGTATTTGGGAAAATTTTTCTCTTCGCAAAACTGGGCGGGCATCAACGCAGCGCGGACATCAACCACCCCCACCTTGTCATTCTCTGAAACATATTCAGAATGCAGCAAAATTCCATCTGTCGTTTCGACGACGACGTCAGTTTTCGGTGCCGCGGCAAAGATACTGGTAAAGGCGCAGCTGAAAATAACTGCTAAAATGGTGCGTTTCATGACTATGCTATGAATCGACGCAAAAGAATAGAAAAATGCAACAAAAAAAGTTTTTCAGGCCCTGCGCAGCGCCGCAGGTGCGGAAATCAATACCCCTAGGCGCACCAGCAGGCGGCGGGTAAGAGCAAGCGGATCCGATAGTGAAGCTTCTTTAATAAAAGGCAGGCCATCCACCCCGGCGAGCAGTCCCAAAGCCTGTGGCTCGGCAAATTGTTCACCCCACAGCCCCTCGATAAAACGGCCCCCGCGTATGAGGCCCCGCATTTCCAGCAGGCGGAGGGATTTCACAAACTTCGGCCATGGCACCTTAAAGAAGTCTTTTTCGGCGGCGTAACGGTAGATAACGCCCTGCCGGGCCAGCTGCATTTCGGCGATCGCCACGGCGCGTTCGCTCTCGTCGCCGGACTCACCAAATCGCACGAGCGCAAACCGGCCCGCGGGAAATGGTGCGTTAGCCCACGAATTAATTCGTGGGCTAACGCGCTGTGCTGATTTCACCAAACGCCGCAACGCGAAGAATTGATCAGAGGTCACCAACCCACGCGCCACCAGTTCACGCATGCCGCGCAGAGTCTGTTCGGTAAATACCTTATCGGAATAGTGAATGTCGGCAATAAACGAAGCACCATTTTTGCCGAGATAGTCATAGATGCGTTTCGCATCTGTACTCAAAGTCATGAGGGATTTTACCTCAAACGGTTCTGCAATCTTAAACCAAAGTTCACGCGACAGAATCATAAAGCGGGTCTTCGGAGTAATCGTCTTCACCCCCGCCTCTGGTAAAACCGGACGCCACCAGAAAAATTCTCCCGTCAGGAATAAATCTTCCAGCATACGCTCTGAAAAATCAGCGACGCGCAATTTTAATGCGGCCACCCAATCATCTTGCGCCAGTGCCACGCCCTGTAGCTGCAGAATGATCTTGCGCAAGGATTCACTGCCCTGCATTAGCTCGCCCGCCGCGTGCTGCCAGACATGCAAAAACTTCAGATAATTTTCTGCCGAAACGCGGTATTGCCTGTCGCGCGGGCGGCGGTCATAGTGCAGCAGGCGCTGGTAATAAGCGCGCTCGACAAACAGTTTTTCACCGCGCCGCTCAAACTGGAACACACTGCCCGAATTTTCGAGCGCAAGAAGCGCCAACGTCACGGCAGAATCAGCCAGCGCCAGGCGTTCTGAAATTTTGTGGATGCTCAGCGGCCCCAAGAGTTCGAGGTGAGAGAGAATGATCGCCTCGATGGCGCTGTAGCGGCGTTGATCGGCGAGTTCGTTGCCTGCGTCGGCAGTACCATATGCCGCGTTAATGAGATCAAGTTTGTCAGCGCTGACGAAATAACCGACCTCACCCCCCCGGCCCCCCTCTCCATTAAATGGAGAGGGGGGAGAAAGGCAGATCCCTTCCTCAGGTACGCCAACTCTTTCACCCCCTCTCCACATGGTGGAGAGGGGGCCGGGGGGTGAGGTCAAGCGGAGCACCTTGCCCTTCTCGATCAGTTCTGCGATACCCGCAGAAAAACCGAGTCGGGGTAAATCCGCCTCGGGTACAATCGCAAACTGCGTGATACGGTCGTAGAGCTCATATGCATTGCGCGCAGGGTAAAGCGTCTCGGCCTGTACCGCCGCGAGCGTCGCGTCAGAAATAGTGTCGCCTTCGCGCTCTTCAAAGTTGGTGCGCACAGCACGCGTGCGGCGTTCTTCGAGCGGCGCGTCGTCGAGAAAGGCATAAGGGCGCGCGTTGATAATTTCATGCGCGAGCTGAGAGGGTTCGGCGCTGTCAACAGTGAGCGTTTTGATCTCGCCGGTTTCAATCCCCTTCAGCACGCGCAGAAAGCCTTCGACATCCATCGCCTCGTTGAGGCAATCATACATCGTCTGCTCGACCAGCGGGTGATCGGGAATTTCGCGCGGCCCGCTCAGGTTTTCAGCGCAGGCGATCTGGTCGGGAAACAGCAGTGCGATCAGATCCTGTGCATTGGATTTCTGCCACTGCGCGGGGGTTTTGCCGCGCGAGTTGCGGCGTAAGATTGCCAGCGCGCGTGAAGCGTTCCAGCGCCAGCGAATCTCGAACATCGGCGCATCTAAGAGCGCCTGAATCAGCACATCGCGCGCCGACTTCGACGACAAATAGCTGAAGACTTCATCGAGTATAAAACTATGCGTGTGGCTCAGCGACAGTATGATTGCGCTGTCGTTTGCCGCCGCCTGTAGCTCAAAATTGAATTGGCGGCAGAAACGTTTTCTGAGCGCGAGCCCCCACGCACGGTTGATCTGCGTGCCAAACGGCGAATGCAGCACGATATGGCAGTTATTGACTTCATCAAAGAAGCGTTCGAGAATGACCGCTTTATGGGTGGGCAGCGCCTTGAGCGCTTCGCGGCTTTCCCTCAGGTATTCGGCCGCAGCGCGGATTTCAGCCTCAGCGAGGTCGGTTTCACCCTGCGAGACAGACACAAATCGGTCTAAATCCGGCGCAGCCAGAAAACTCTCATTTAAAGAAGAAACAGCTTTACTCAGCGCATCTGTGCGGCCCGGCACATCGACAATCCAGAACGGAATTGTCGGGTGTTTGTCGGGGGCGTGAAAAACCGAAACGCGATTACCCCTGACGCTTGTAATCTGCCACATGCGGTTACCGAGCTGGAACACATCACCCTGAATCGACTCGATCGCGAAGTCTTCGTGCACCGTGCCGACAAACACCTGTTCGCGTTCATCAACCACCTCATACTCAAAGTTTTCCGGAATTGCCCCGCCGTTGAGCGCAGCATAGATGCGTGTGCCGGGCCGCGCATGCAGGTGGTCGGAGGTCTTATCGTAAAAAATATAGCGCGCCTTGCGCCCGAAGCGCAGCGAATAACCGTCGTTGAGCATCTGTAAAAGCTGCCGGAATTTATTAAGCTCCAGGTTGCGATAGACCCAGGCACCGGTGAACAGGCCGAAGAGTTCTGCGACCGAATAGTCGCGCATCGACACCTCGGCAATGATCTGCTGCGCGAGCACATCAAGCGCGGGTGCACAGAGCGCGACCTCTTCGAGCTCACCCGCGCGCAGCGAACGGATGAGCGCGATGCACTCCACAAGGTCGTCGCGCGAGAGCGGAATCAAGAGCGCCCGCGACGTGCCAAGCTTGTTGTGTTCAGACCGCCCTGCCCGCTGTATGAACGCATGGATCGAACGCGGCGATGAAATCTGCACGACCAGATCGATTGAACCGATGTCGAGACCGAGCTCGAGCGAAGATGTGGCAATCATCACCTTGAGTTCACCCGCTTTGAGCATCTGTTCCGCACGGTGGCGTTGCGCATGCGACAGCGAACCGTGGTGAGACGCCACGAGATTCTGCCCCAGGAGTTCACTCAAATGGCGCGCGAGGCGTTCGCACAGCCGACGATTGTTGACGAAGATGAGCGTCGTGCGGCGGGTTTTGATTTCTTCGGCCAGACGCTGGTAAACCTCGTCCCAATTCTCTCCGCTCATCACTGCACTCAAACCTGCGGTCGGCATCAGCATACGGATATCAAAGGGTCGTTGTTTTTTGTCGGAGCAGAGCGCGATCGGTTCATCGCCCACCAGGTATTTCGCCACGCGCTCAAGCGGACGCACAGTTGCCGAAATGCCAATGCGTCGCACCCTTCTGTACGAGGATAAATCCCCCTGCTCTTCGGCTGCATGGCGCCGAATCGCTTCGAGGCGTTCTAAAGATAACGCGAGATGCGCACCGCGGCGGTTAGATACGAGCGCATGGATTTCATCGACGATGACAGTTTCAATCGTTTCGAGCAGAGCACGACCCGAGGCGCTGGTCAGCAATAGATAGAAGGATTCGGGTGTGGTGACGACAATCTGCGGTTTGAGCCGCACGAGCTTCGCTCGTTCGGAAGCGGTGCTGTCACCGGTGCGCACCATCGCATGAATTTCATCGATCCCGATGCCGTCTTTTTTCAGTTCGTGCTGAATACCCCTCAGCGGCAGCTGCAGGTTTTTTTCAATGTCGTTCGACAGGGCTTTCAGTGGGGATATATAAAGGATACGAGCGCCAGGGGACACGGATGTCCCGGGGCTCGCGCTGCCACGGATGGCATCGTTGCGCAAGCGGCGAATATCTTGACCGGCTATGGCGCGCTTCACCAGATCGTCGATGATTGCGAGAAAGCCGGCGAGCGTCTTGCCCTCGCCCGTCGGAGCGCTGATGAGTGCGTGCCGATTTTCTGACAATGCACTCCATGCGTCTAACTGTATGGGCGTGGGATTTCCCAGCGTGGCCGCAAACCAGCGCTGCACTGCGGGATGAAAACTTGTCAGACCGGTTTTCTGCATGGGTTTTGCTTCGTTAAAGATAGTAAATTTACCAGAATAGGAACATAAAAGCCAGAATAATGAAGTCAACTACCCCGTTTACCGGCATGGCCGGGAAACGGGGTAGTCGAACTACTTTACAACTGCTCTGAATTCGAAAACATGCGGCGTGAGAAGCGCAGTCTACCCCGGCAGTTTTGATCCGTTCACCAACGGCCATCTCGATATCGTGCAGCGTGCGCTGCGCATTGTCGATTCACTATATATTGCTGTACTGAAGAACACCAGCAAAAAAGCGCTGTTTACACCCGACGAACGCGTCGACATCATTCGCGAGGTATTACACGATTATCCGCAGGTCAAGGTTGAAACTTTTGAAGGCCTGCTGGTCGACTATTGCCGCGTGCATAACACACGCATTGTCATTCGCGGCTTGCGCGCGGTATCGGATTTCGACTACGAACACGCGATCTTTCTCATGAACCGCAAACTTTTACCCGATCTCGAAACCATGTTCCTCATGTCGGGTTCTGAAAACTCATTCATCTCAAGCACCATCGTGAAAGAGGTTGCCCACTTTGGCGGCAACATCGCCGACCAGGTGCCTGCCATCGTGCTCGACCGCATGCAAAAAAAACGCGCGCACAACATCGCCTGAAACTCAAACCACGACCTCGACTCACGCCATGCAAAAAAGAAGTTACCGCCGCGCGATTGCACTCATCACCCTCTCTGCTGCACTGACGTCTGTCTCTTTTGTCCCGTACAATGTATATTTCCTGGGCTTTCTCGGCCTCATACCCGCATTTTACGTCTTTGAACATTTTTCTGCCAGTCGGCGGCGGACAATTTTTCTGTGGCTCATCTGGACGCTGATTCTCAACCTTGTCGGCTACCACTGGATCATGCACACGATTGCCGTCTATGGCATGATGCCGACCTTCGTGGCGTTTCCGCTCTTTCTGCTCTACTCTCTGGGCACCGGCGGCAAGATGCTGCTGTTCTTTTTCTTTCTGCGTTGGATGTACAGACGCAAGGATATCTTCACTTCTGCTGCAAAATGCACGCTCGCTGTCGCGGCGGCCTTTGGCCTGTGCGAACTAATTGGCTGGCAACTGTTTCCCTGGCACGGCGCCAATATCGTCAGCGGCGACCTGTGGTTCGCGCAGGGCGCCGATCTCATCGGCACGCGCGGCATGTCTGTGGTTTGGGTGGCGATGCAGTTTTTGCTCTATCAGACCGGGGCGGATTTCTTAAGCGACAAACAAAAATCTTTCATGCGGCTGGCGACACAGAGCCGTAACGCGCAGGCATTTTTGCTGCTCGCGGTAGTGACTCACCTCTACGGTTATATCCAGTTTTCGCGCTTCGAGAGTTTTGAAACCGCAGCACCGAAATTTGTCGTCGGCGTACCGCAGGGCAATGTGCCCTTAATCACCGGCTACCATGAGCGCCCCTATATCATCAGCCGCATGGTCGCGCAGACACAGAAACTGGTCGCCGATGCCACAGCCGCTGGCCAAAAACCGGATCTCATTGTCTGGCCCGAAAGTTCGATTCCCGCGATGGAATTTGAACGTTCAGAACCGCTCAAGGCAGCAATCGCCGATCTGCAAAAAAGCACGCAGACGCCGATCATCATCAACGACATTCTGCATGAACGCGGCCGCAACAGAGACTATTCGAACATGTGGCATCTCGACCAGCAGGGCGCACCACTCAACAACTACCAAAAGAATTTTCTTTTGCCATTCGGCGAATTTATGCCACTGGGAGAAAAATTTCCTTCACTGAAGAGCCTGTTTCCCGCCGTATCGGATTTCTCACATGGCGAGCGTTTTTCTCTCTTTAACATACAGACCCGCCATGGCGCCGTCAAAGCAATGCCGCTCATCTGCTATGAGATTATTCTGCCCGACTATGCGCGTCCGTTCGATGCGCGCAGTGGGCATGAGGCGCAGTTCATCATAAATATCACCAACGACGCCTGGTTCGGCGACTCATACGAAAGTCTGCAGCACATGACACTCGGCACCATGCGCGCGATCGAACTCAGGCTGCCGATTCTGCGCTCAACCAATTCAGGTATCAGCGCATATACCGCATCGACCGGCGAAGTCTCGGGCAAAACAAAACTCTTCGAACGCGTGAATCAACTCTACGCAGTGCCGGTAATGCCGAGGCACCAGACAGTCTTTGCCTGGTTTGGCAATATACCGCTTTTCCTATTTATGCTTGTTATTGGTGGATTTTTCGCTCTGCAGTTTTACCGGCTGCGTAAGGCCGCGACGGCCTGATCAAATCAAACTGCCGCGGGTAATTCGATTTTGCCGTCGCGCATCATCAGCCGGCGGGACGCCGCCATTGCCAATTCGGCTTCGTGTGTTACGACGATAACAGTCAGTTTATCCTCAGCCTGCAGCGTGTTCAAAACATCGATAAAACGCTGGCGGTTTTCGCTGTCGAGATTTCCCGTCGGTTCGTCGGCTAAAATGAGCGGCGGGCTCTTCACCACTGCCCTTGCGACCGCGACGCGCTGGCTTTCACCTCCCGATATCTGCGACGGAAAATGCTCCATACGGTGGCCGAGGCCAATGCGCTGCAGAATCTTCTCTGCACGCTGGCGCGAATCGGTTTTGTTCACGCCCTGCGCGCGCAAGGGCATCATCACATTTTCGAGTACGGTAAATTCCTGCATCAGGTAATGGTTCTGAAAAATAAAACCGACTTTATCGCGGCGAAAAATATCGAGTTTGGTGCTTTTCACGTCCGCAGTCAGCTCAAGACCATCGATGACAATTTTACCCGAATCGGGCCGGTCGAGCGCCCCCAAAAGGTTAAGCAGCGTGCTTTTACCCGCACCTGAGGAACCCTGTATCGCGACAAATTCACCGGGTTCAACTATAAAGGAAATTCCCTTTAAAACTTCTGCGCGTATCTCACCGTCGCGGTAAGTTTTATGCAAGTCGGCAACTTCGAGAATAGGCACTTGCGCCAGACCTTGCTGAATCATCAGACCTCCGCCTTGCGGATAATATCGATCGGTTCGAGCCGCGCCGCTTTGCGAGCCGGAATAATCGACGCAAACACCGAGAGCCCCACCGAGACATAACCCAGCACGCGCAGCAGTTTCCAGTCGATGTCGATCGGCAGGTGGTCAAAATAATACACGTCTCTCGGAATCAATCTGACATCGGTCCACAAGCTGTGGCTGAAATGCTCGGCGTAATACTTGCCGATCGGATTGATTACCGCTTCGATGCCATGCAATACCGATTCGAGGTTATTGGCGAGCCCTACCCCCGCCAGAATTCCCGAGATCGAGCCGAGCACTCCCATTGCCATGCCCGTCACGGCAAAGATCATCAGAATATTGCGGCGCGAAAAACCGAGCGATTTCATAATACCGATATCGCGCCGGTGAGCGCGCACAATATTGAAGGTGGCGATGACAATACCCACCATCGCTGCAATGATGAACAAGAAGACAATAACCACCATGATTGTCTTTTCGAGGCGCAGCGCAGCAAAGAAGTTACGTTGTTCGTCTTCGATCGTGCGTATTGTGTAAGGCCAGGCGCGCGCCACTTTTCTGCGGATTTTCGACAGCTGATCGGTATCTTTGATGCGGATAACGAGCTGCTGCACGGCATCGGGCAGCGCATACAGATTTTGTGCGGTTGGCAGTGAAAGAACAATGACTTTTGTGTCGTAGTTATAGTGCCCGGTTTTGAATAGCGCGGCAATTTTGAATGTGCGTATCGATGGGGTAACCCCGGTCTGCAGATTGAATTGCCCGCGTGGCACAATTAACTCGATAGAATCACCAACACTGAGCCCAAGATTGAGCGCCATCTCGCGGCCGATGATTGCATAGTCGCCTTCGGGAATTTTGCGCACACCTGCGGGCTCGACAATTTCCGGGAACGAATCAGGAATCGTGTAAGTATGGTTCGCCGCGTTGCGCGCAAAATCCATACCCCTGACGAATACGTGGTCGAGAAATTTTCTGCGGCGAAAAATGGCGGGCGACTGTATGTTGCCTTCAACAGATTCGATTTCTGTTCCGAGGTCGGTCGTCAGCCGCTCTTTCCATTTTTCCCAGCCGGCAATCTTTTCGCCGCCGGTGATGCGGTCGACGGTGAGCATCATGTGCGGGTCGAACTGGAAAATACTTTTTTTGAGCTGCGCCTGAAAACCGCCGAAGATAGACATCACAACTACCAGCAGACTGGTGCCGACAAAAACGCCGACAAACGCGAGAAATGCGTTCATGCTGAGAAAATATTTACGCTTACCGCGCGAATAGCGCAGGCTGATACCAAGCGCAAGTTTGAATCTTTCGAAACGAGGAGAGTTTTTTTGCATGGGATTTAGAGAATGAGCTATACTTGAGTGCCTCGTGGGCAGGCATAGCCAATTCTTAATGTAGCGACGCAGGGATTGCCGGAAGAATTGTCCGAAATTGAGAATATAATCACGGCGCAGCGAAGACGCTGAACGAACCCCGGACCTGTGAATGATGATTCCATCGCTCTAACCAGCTGTGGCCGCTCTTGCGGCCTCCGTCTTCGGTGCTACGTCGCCGCAGCACCCTATTTAGCGACGCAGGGATTCGAACCCCGGACCTGTGGATTATGATTCCATCGCTCTAACCAGCTGAGCTACGTCGCCTTAAATTTTAGGCCATGTGCTCCCCGGCAAAGCCGGGGAGCACATGGCCAATTTTAGCGCGGGCAGGACTTGAACCTGCGACCTTTGGGTTATGAGCCCAACGAGCTACCAACTGCTCTACCGCGCGGTATTAAGGAACAAAACCATAATTCAGACAGGGTGACAAGCTAATAATGAATTATGATACGTTATTTCTGGAGATTCCGGTAAAAATCCCGTTCCATCTGTGCGCCAGCGCCCGAATACGCGCATATCCACCTTGCGAATGCCGGGCGATGGTTTTTTGGGTAAGTTCTGCAAAAGCCGAAATCAGGAGCGCAGGCGTCATCGCTTGCGCGCATTCTCTCGCGAGGCCATGGCCGAGCATGACTTTTGCAGATCTTACTTAGCGTTTTTGAGCGCGCATACGCAAATGGGCAGATTCCAAAACAAAGTGCGAAAGGGATAAAGTAATGTAAGGCCGCTCCCGGGTTTCGAGGTTGATTTGCGAAAAACGACCACGGAGACCCAGGATGCGACCCTACGTTCAACTATCAA
>Ga0138256_10007470_pt1 | contig 11525 bp, 7 predicted proteins | sample KNB2016incub_MG_FD_105486 | JGI IMG/M metagenome (GOLD analysis project Ga0138256, IMG submission 105486) | Active sludge microbial communities from wastewater in Klosterneuburg, Austria - KNB2014incub_MG | ecosystem: Engineered > WWTP > Activated sludge > Unclassified | place: Austria...
CCGCGCGAAGGGCACGATCTGCGCGTGGAAAGTATGTCGCTGCAGATTTTCCCGGCCCACCGTCTGGTGTGGGCCCGCGATGTCTACAGCAACAGCGTGGCCATCGTCGACTTCACCACAGAGGCCGATCGCCTGGAAGTGCGCAGCAACATCATTGTCGACCGCACCGAAAAGTTTCCCCGCGAAGATCCGCACGTGCCCTGGCGAATTCCCTGGCCGGTTTTCTACGACGAACGGGAACTTCCCATCACGGCCGGCTATCAGGTTGGCTCGTATCCAGAAGATCAGCAGCAAATTCGCGAGTGGATGCGCGCGCACGATTGCCTGACCTGCCCCGTCGATGCCGAAGCGATGCTGATGTGTCTCTGCACGCTCATCAACAGCCAGATCAAGTATCAAAGGCGAATGGTGAAGGGGGTGCAATCACCCTCGCAAACACTGGCCATCCGCACCGGCTCGTGCCGCGATATGGCCGTGCTGATGATGGATGCCGCCAGGCTGCTCGGTCTCGCCGCCCGCTTTGCCAGCGGCTATCTCGATTGCCCGGCAGCCGAAGCCGGTCGCGCCGCCATGCACGCCTGGACCGAAGTCTACCTCCCCGTGCTAGGCTGGCGCGGCTTCGATCCCACCATCGGCGAACCCTGCTCGCTCAAGCACATCGTCGTCGGCGTCTCGCACCACCCGCGCGGCGTCATGCCCATCTCCGGCATGTTCAGCGGCGACGCAGCCGACTACATCGAGATGCACGCCCCCGTCAAACTCGAACGGCTCTCGTAGTCTTCTCGGCATCTCTCACCAAGTAGCCCGACCGTCAGCGAGGACGCTTTCCACTTGTCCTTGGAGTTCGCTCGAAGGTCGCGTTCTCTCCCGGTCAGCGCACTGATCGTCCCAGTTTGCTCCTATTCGTTGATAAATCCGCCGACTTTGTCAACACCACCTCGCGCCAAACCCGCGTGCGGCGCGCCTCGCTGTTGATAAACCCCTCCATTTATCAACATCCCCCTTCCGCTGTTTTGCAGTACTCACATTGCAAGAGGCAATTCCCTTGAGTGGCACTGGCAAGACCTGTGCCGAGCTGCAATTGCGTCTCACACTGTCGTTGCGGTCCCTAGAGACATTTTGGGCAACGGCCAGAAGCTCACGAACTTGGTTGAATCGTGGTCGACGTCCACCATTAACTCTGGGACGGCTGCGACGACATTTCCTGTCTATCTGTCTGCACCATTGTCAACTCAAAGGAAGAACTAGGTGGCGAGGTAACCTGAGTTGACAGAGCTACCCCGCCAAGGATCGCTATCTTGCTGTGAGTCTTCCCAAAGCTCGGCATCCCCAATCAGGTCAAATTCTAGCCATTAACTATCTCGACCAATCACTCTTACAGCGGTGGGTACAAGGGCGCTGGTGTATATTCATTCAGAAAGTTGAGAACCAAGAGCGCGTCGAAGGCGCTGAGCAGGTTATCGCCGTTGGTGTCGATGTAGTTAACCGGCGGCAAGTATCCCGGTGGCTGGTAGTTCATGTTGAGATGGTTAATCACCGTGATCGCATCGAAAGCAGAAATCATGCCATCAGCGTTGACGTCCAAATAGCGGAGCGAATTCTGATATGTGTTGGAGCCTTGGGTCCAGTTGATCACCCGGTTGGATTGCGTGGGCGCCACTCCCGAGGCTGCGCTCACAATGCCACTACCGGAGTAGTTCAACGTCAAACTATAAGCGGCTGCCCCCATGGTGATGTCGGTGATGTGGCTGACGGCGAATGATCGCGAGTAGTGTTCATTGTAGGTGACGTCGAAAACTGGGGCCATCGCGAGCGGAAAACGATTGGCACCGCCATTTTTGCTGAACACCAGGTCAGCAAGGTTGAAATTCGCCACCGGACGATCGAAAGTGATCGTAAACGAACTGGCCGCAAGGTTGCTGTTGGCAATGGGTGTGATCGTCGCCGTCGGTGCCTGGCCATCATCGATATACATGTAAGCCGGATCCGAAAGATAGTACGCACTGGCCGGTGCGCTTCCCAGCTTATACGCTCGGAACCGAACTTCATGAGCGCCATAAGCCAGGGTTTGGTTGAAATTGTAATACGTCAAACCAACCGGCACTTGGTGAGTCGAAACCACGACGCCATCGACGATCAATTGCAGGTACGCGCCCGAGAGATTAGATGGGACCGTGCCGGAGAAAAGAGGGTTGGTGTCCGTGGTGAAATTATCACCCGCATCGACGCCCGAGTCAGAGAAGGGGCTCAAATCGGGCGCGAAAGGCAGTGTCTCCAGTACCGAATCGACGTAGACGGTCAGAGCCGGTGAAGCTTGCGACCAAACCGGGCTCGTGGACAAATTCTTCACTTTGACGGTGAAGGTATTAATCGAGTCACCGACGGCAGTTGCCGCCAAGCTGTAACTGGTTACGCCCGCTCCGAGTTGAATGACGGACGACGGGGTGGCAGAGCCATTGGCAAAAATTCCGACATAGCTGGCTGCGGGAACCGTACCGGTAAACGTCAGTGACGTTTGCGATGTTACGTTGTCAATCGAAAACACTCCGTCATCGCTGGCTGGGATGAGGTCAGGCGCGGCGGGCGAAAGGGAGGCAAAGGCCGCTTCCAGGCCGTTAACAAAACCGTGGCCAGTCCAGTTGTCAAACCCTGCTGGTCCCATGTTACCGGCCGTTCCCGTTACGGCAGCAAACAACTGAGCGGGAGTCAGTGCGGGATTGGCCTGCATCATGAGCGCGACCAGGGCTGCCACGTGAGGCGCCGATGCGGAGGTTCCTCTAAAATTCAAGTAGGTGTCTGGGTCCGTCGCATGCACGACGTCCGACTGTCCGAAGAACGTTGTGTTGCCATTGTCCGGTCCGACAACATCGGGAGTATTTCTGACCTGGGCCGAGATTGCCGTGCCTGAATCATTGAAGTACACGCTGCCACCACCAAGCGCCGAGAAGTCTTGCAGGACGGCAGGCGACACGCCGTAGGCTGGCGTTTGCAAATAGCTGGCCGCCCCAACCGTCAACACGTTTTGCGCATTCATGTGCCCAAACAACGTAGGACTGCCTCCATATTGCACCGTTACGTACGGGTGCATGTAAATCAACTTCAGTCGCGTCGAATCAGTTAGGTTGGAGCGACCAATTCCGATGTTCACAATGCGGTTGGTAGTTGATGAAGGATTGGTGATTGTTACTCCCTCAACGGGATTGTTTCCAATGTTGTTGCTCGCGGAACTGGTCAAGACATTGGGGAAGTAGGGACTGCTATTATCAAACACAATCAAGTCGAAATTGCGAGTTGCGCCCGTCGACGAGGGAGCGTCCACCTTGAAAGGATCTTGCCACTGCAAGATGACATCGACTTCCTGTAGGGGAGGAATCGTCAATTGCTGATACGCGTCAATCCCTGCTGAGCTATCAAAATCGTGTAGATACCTGGTGCCAATTCCTGAAAGAGTCGCCGCATAGCCTGAGTACACGAAGCTTGTCGCCTCGTAAGCCTTGTTGGCATAGTTGCCAGCTGCTGAAATGTAGGGAATTCCGGCCGAAATTGCCCGCTCGGCTGCCTGCGCAACAAGGCCGTCCATGTAAACTGGTTCGTCGGGATAGATAACGTCATCGACGATAATGTCCACCGAGTTGCCGCTAATGAGAGTATCGATCGCGGCCGCGAGCGTGACTTTTGTAGGGCCAAAGCCGGTGATGAACACAAGCTCTGCCTTCGGGGCTATGTCGTGAATGAGTTGGAGCATGGCCCTTCCCTCATCAGACCCAGGATAGTCGAGCCCCACCACGTCTACCGGCGTCATGTTGCCGAATGGGTTAGTGGCTCCCGGCAAATCGCCGCTGGTGACATTTCCAACGGCTCCGCCCAAGTTGTTGTAGCTGTCAGAGATTACGCCAATTCGAACACCGGTGCCATCCAAACCCAAGCGATTTCGGACGTCCACGGAAAGCTGGGCAACATCACCTTGAGTCGTTGTATCGCCGATGAACGTTCTGGGTTTTCCCACGGGGGCGCTTGCGTATTCCAGATTGGAGACTGCAGCCAAATCACGCAGCCGTTCCGCTGGAACCCACGCGGCAACGGCTGGTCCAGAAGTTGCGTCAATCTTCGCGCCGATGGCTTCGAGTTGCTTTGCCAGTTCCGCTCCCGAGCCTGTTGTCACGGCTTGCACCAGGACGAATTGGTCCTTCATCTTCACTGTGGAAATGCTGGGGACGAAGTCTTTTCCCGCCGGATTCGCGCGAAACTGATCGAATTCAAACGCGGTTTGCGTCAGCAGGTCGTTGACTCGCGGCGAACGGTATTCGGCTGGAACGGACTTCGCGATGGCCGCGGCTCGTTGTTCCTGCTGCGATTCAGCTGTTTCGCTGATAAACTGCGCTCCGCCAAACGAAGAAGCCATTTGGAGCCGCGCTTGAACTTCTTCCGATTGCGATTCCTCCAACGTCAAGGGAAATGCTAAATCCGAGAGCAGATCCACGTCCGCCGCCAACAGCGTCCGATGTTCCAGGTTTTCGAGAAACAATCGACGCGTGCGGACGATTTTCTCGGATCGAAGAGTTTTCCTGTAGAAGTGTCGTTCGCGCTTCATAATTGATCCCTGCGTTTTCTAATGGCGGTCAAGAGAGGTACTCATCGCTCCCAACTGCATTGAGCGAGTGATAAGTGATCGCGGCGGGGGTAAGTTAATGGTTCGCGTGAACAAAAGTCAATTATCGCGGGAACAAAATTGCGTGACATTTTGGTGAAATACCACTTGGTGAAATATCACGCGACCCAAAGAGATGACAAGGGTTGTCATCGATATGAGAATATTTGTTGATAGGATGCGATTGCCCCGCAAGTAGGCTAGGTGCTGAGCTGAGATCGGCTCAGCCGTGCTGGTTAGAGGTCAAGGGGCATTTTGGCAAGGCGATGGGAAGCGGCGCGAACCTCACTACCGAGCGAGCGACGTGGGCAGCAGGCACCTACGGCAGGTTCTACTTCGTCGCATACTCCTTGAGCAGGCCGCACTGCGGGCAGCGGAAGGCGACGATGGGAAGCATGGCTTCCTGGTCGAGCTTGAGGTTGCCGAGGAACGTTTTGTGCGTGGCCGTCCCGGGATGCCAATGGCTGCGGATGATCTGGGCATAGTGGTCCGGAACGAAGCCGGTTTCCATCGCGACGTGGCAATCCGGACAGCTTGGTGTCGTTTCCATACAGTAGTCCTTCGCGTGATGGTTGGCATTCGCGCCGTTGAAACCATGGCTTGTTCGCGGATCGACAAGTTAATCCACTCGGCGATACGCGCCGAAGTTCTGCGCCGCGAGATCGCGGAGGAAGATGTCGAAGGGGCCGTTCTCGGCGCCGACACCGATGCCGAGGGCGTTGATGGTCGCGCGGCGGAGGCGGTTCTGGCGTCCGATGATCGAAAGGATTTGCCGCGGGTCGTCGATCTTGCCGCCGTTCGGCGCGCCGTCGGTGAGAAAGTAGATGGCATCGCAATCTTGGGCCAGGCCATTTACCAGCGCGTCGTACGAGGCGGTACGGGCCGTGGCGCTGCCGCGGTAAATGAACTCGGACGCTTCTTGCTTGGCCGCGGGAGATACCGGCACGAGCTCCTTTTTCCAAGGGAGCACCGCCGAGTTGAAGGCCACGATGTTGAACCTTACGCCGTCGGGCAAGTTGCCGATGGCCGTTTGCAACTCCCGCTTGGCAGCGTCGAGCTTGCCGCCGCGCATGCTGCCGGAATAGTCGATGACGAAGACGATCTTCGAGCCATACAGCGGCAGGCCATAGTAGGCGGGAACGTTCCCCGAGGTGGTTGCTTTGGCGAACAGGCCCACTTCCGGCTTCTTCTCGGCGGGGAAGACAAACTTCGCTTCGTTCTGTTGCCACCACTCGAGCCAATCGTGTCGCTCTTCGGGCTTGAGGCCACTAACCTGCACCAAGCGGCGCTCGATGTCAGCTCGCGTTTCTCCTTCGGCCAGCGCGTGAGACTCGACGAGTTTGGCGACGGCCGATTTATCGTCGAACTTGCATAGAGCCTGCACCATCGCCCGCTTGAGACCCGGGTGCGACGAGACCGTCGGCAGTTCGCGCAGTTGCTCGAGCGATTTCAGACTCGTGGCGTCGGCGGCTTCAGCCAGCTGATCGATGAGCATCGCCAGCAGCAGCATTCCGCCCGGCGTTTTCTCGGCCTGCTCCAGGGCTTGCTCAGCCAGCTTCTGCACGGCCGGGTCGTCCCCTTCGAGGAGCACCATCACGCGCATCGCGGTGACCGGTTCAACCTTGTCGAGCTTAAGATCGCGCAGGCTATCGGCGAGCAACGAGCGCCCCACGGCTTCGGAATTACGGAACGTACGGAGAGATTCAAAGCAACCTCGACGAACGTCGGGAAAGCGCGTGATCGAACCTTGCAACAACAGGGTGCTGGCGGCGTCGGGCGTGGGGAACTCGCGAAACCTGGTCGCTGCGGCCGCTCGAATATCCTTGTTCCCCGACCGCAGATCTTGCAGCAGCTTCGACTTCGCTGCCGTGAAGGCCACGCCCATTTCGTCGGCCAGGACCACTGTCACCGACATGGCCATTGCCAATCCGCAGGCTGCGACGAGGAGCAACAAACGTTTCATCGCGAACGCCTTCGGCAAAGATCGGGAGAGAATTCGGCGTGGCGTCGAGCGTTGACCAGCAGCACACCACGATTGCCTTATTGTCGGTTCAGCCAGGAGGTGCGTCAAATCGCGGCAGAGGACTGGAGGTGAAAGCTGGGGCGGCTGAACCTGGTTGGCTGACTTTCGTGCGGAAACACGAAAGCGCAGCTAGATGCGGTTTCGTTACCCGCAGGAAAGACATCGCCGTCGCGCATCACACGGATTTTCCGGTTGCATTCTCGGTGTACAACTGTACAATTTGTAAATAGTTGCTTTGTTTTTCTGTGTGTAATTAGAAAGGATGTGCGCGATGGATGATCGAGTATTAAGTGCGACATCGTTCGTAAGTCAAGTGCTGGATCGGGCGGAGCAAGTAGCCGATCAAGGACTCGTGAGGCGCGAGGGTTTTTCACTGCCCCAAGCGGGTGGGTGTGAAAAACCGGGGGAGTTATTCACGGGGGACGTATCGTTTTCCCCGGAGAATACACAGGCTAGCGGTGAAAAACTCGAGGGGAAATTCATCAAACGCGTTGAAAGTGAAGTGGAGGGGCGCGAACTTGCGGAACTCGGTCCGTTCACACCATCAACGGACAAACGGGATGACCGCGAAGCGCTGGCGAGGTTGATTCCGGCTCCAGCGCCCCTCGGCCAAGGAGGGCGACCGAAAGTTCTCACGCCGGAAGTGACCGAGAAACTGTTTCTCTTGCTCGCCGTGGGATTTTCTCGCAGCCAGGCTGCCGCCTATCTGGGCATCGATCGAACGACGATCACCCATGCCGCGGCCAAGGATCCAGAGTTTGCTGCGGAACTCCGCCGCGCCCAGGAACTGACTTCGCTGCAATCCGAAATGACGCTGATGGCTGCGGCGCGCAAGAACTGGCGGGCGGCTGCGTGGTACTTGCAGTTCAAGGCCAAGAATCCGCCGCCGCTGACTGAAGAAGAAAAGGAAGAGCGACATCAGGCGCAACTGGCCGATCAGCGGCGGAGTGCGGAGTTGACGGCGGAGTGGGTCGCGGGAACGGAGCGAGCCATGAGCCGGCGGAGTGATCCCCTTTCGGCAACGTATGCGAAGCGAAGTAAGAAACGGTAACCGCCGTTGCCGTTGAAGGGAAGCGAACGCTCTCCGCGCCGGTTACTCACCCTTCCCGCGCACAGGGACGCAAGGATTTGTACGCGTGGATGGATCGGGCCACGCGTGCTGGACAGCGAATTCGGAGCGCTGAACAATAAAGGCCAATCACCAAATCTTTTTCCGTGGTTTGTCGAAATCGCATCTCCTGCTGCGACAAAGAAATGTCAGAAATGAGTCTTCCCTGCGGAGATGAATACTGTACACTTGTCCACACTCGTCTGCCGGTCCGAATCTGCTCGAGGTGAGTGGCGGGCTGGCTTCATTTCGGAGGTTGGCTGATGAACGTCAAGAATTGGTTCGTAGCGGCATTGGTGGCTGGGTTCGCGATGGCTATCGCGAGCGGAGTTTCGCTGGCACAGGAGAAGAAAGATCAGCCTGCATTGCCCGGCGATTTTAAGTTGCCGCCAGGCTGGACGCTTGAGGACATGCAAAAGTGCATGGCTGCGGGCACACCGGGCAAGATGCAAGCGCACCTGGCCAAAGGTGTTGGCACGTGGAACGGCAAGACCACGATGTGGATGTTTCCCGATGCGCCGCCGATGAAGAGCGACTGCGTCACTACGGTCAGCTCGATGCTGGACGGCCGCTTCATCAAGGTGGAAGTGAAGGGGGAATTTCCGGGTATGGGGCCGTATCAAGGGCTCGGGACTTATGGTTACGACAACGTCGGCCAGAAGTTCGTTTCGACTTGGGTCGACAACCACAGCACGGGGATCATGAACGGCGAAGGGGACATTTCTACGGATGGCAAGTCGCTGACTTGGAAGTACAAGTTCAACTGCCCGCTGACGCAGAAGCCCGCCGTGATGCGCGAAGTCGAAACGGTCACTGGCGAAAACACCAAGACGCTGGAATCGTTCATGACCGATCCCAAGAGCGGGAAGGAATACCGCATGATGTTGATCGAAATGACGAAGAGTGGTGAAGGTAAGTAGTCACCGCATCGCCAAAGTGTGGAATTACGATCTTCCCTGACCAGTCACTCCTTGCGACCGGGGAGTGACTGGCCTTCTAATCTGTCAGCGGAATGAGGCAATTTGTTGGTTTTGTGAGGAGACGGTCGTTCGATGTCGCAAGCTCGTTGGCAGGGTGTTTTTCCGGCAGTTACCACGCAATTTCACAAGGATTTGTCGCTCGACCTGGCAGGGACCAGTCGGCACATCGAAGTGCTGATTGCTACGGGCATCAGCGGACTGATTGTTGGTGGCTCGCTCGGCGAGAACCAAACGCTGGAGCCTGCGGAGAAGCGGGCACTTGTTTCAGAATCGGTGAAAGTGGCCGCCGGACGCATTCCGGTCCTGAGCGGTGTCGCCGAAACGAGCACTGCGGCTGCTTGCCAGTATGTGAAAGACTGCGAACGGCTTGGGGCCAGCGGCTTCATGGTGATGCCCGCGATGGTCTACAAGGCCGACGGCGCCGAGGCGATGAACCACTTTCGCAAGGTTGCCGCGGCGACGAATCTGCCATGGATGCTCTACAACAACCCGGTCGGTTACCCGGTCGATATCACGCCGGCACAATTCGCGCAGCTGGCGGACATTCCGAATCTTGTTGCCCTGAAAGAGAGCTCGGCCAATACGCGGCGGATCACCGAACTGCGGATTGAAGTCGGCGATCGCTATCAGGTCTTTGTGGGGGTCGACGATCTGGCGCTTGAGTCTTCGATTCTCGGCATTGATGGTTGGGTGGCCGGATCGGGCATCGCCTTTCCCACGGAGAATCAATACTTTTGGGAACTGACCCGCGCCCAGAAATGGGATGAAGCCCGCGCGATGTATCGCTGGTTCTATCCGCTGTTGAAGCTCGATACGCATGTGAAGTTCGTGCAGTACATCAAGCTGGCCGTGCAGGAAACGGGACTCGGCAGCGAGTGGGTGCGCGAGCCGAGGCTCGGATTGACCGGCGAAGAGCGCGAGCGGGTGCTGGCCATCATTCGCCACGGCATTGCCCATCGGCCCCAGCTGAAGGGCCTGTGATGGACCGGGCTGCGTTGCACCCGATCCGGGTCATCGACTCGCATACCGGCGGCGAACCGACACGCGTCGTGATTGCCGGCGGACCTGACCTGGGATGTGGCGACCTCGTGGAACGGCGCGAGCGATTTCGCGCGGAGTTCGATCACTTCCGCAGTGGCATCGTGTGCGAACCACGCGGCAGCGATGTGATCGTTGGTGCGTTGCTTTGCGAACCGGTCGATCCTGCGTGTGCCGCTGGCGTGATCTTCTTCAACAATGTCGGCTACCTGGGTATGTGCGGACACGGCACGATTGGCTTGGCAGTCACGCTCGGTCATCTCGGTCGAATTCAGGCGGGGACGCATCGACTCGAAACGCCGGTCGGTCCGATTTCGTTCGACTATGACGGCCGCAACACCGTCTCGCTCGAGAACGTCGCCAGCTATCGCTTGGCGGCGAACGTCAAAGTGAACGTTGCTGGGCTTGGTGAGATGACCGGCGATGTTGCCTGGGGAGGGAACTGGTTCTTTCTCGTTCGCGATTGGAGTGAACCGATCGCGCTGGCGAATGCAATTCAGCTGCTGGATGCGACGCAGCGAATCAAGGTTGCTCTGTGCGAACAGGGGATCACGGGCGCGAACGGTGAGGTCATCGATCACATCGAACTATTTGGACCACCGGGAGACGAGAAGAACCACAGCAGGAACTTCGTATTGTGTCCCGGCAATGCCTACGATCGTTCACCGTGTGGAACCGGGACGAGCGCGAAGATTGCTTGTCTCGCAGCCGACGGCAAACTGCAGCCCGGCGAAGTCTGGCGGCAAGAAGGAATTCTTGGCAGCGTGTTTGAGGCTTCGTATCGCTACCACGAAGGGGATCTCTTGCCGCGCATCAGCGGGCAGGCGTTTCTCACCGGTGAATCGACGCTGCTGATCGACGATGCGGATCCGTTTCGCTGGGGGCTCCGCTCATGAGCACGGAGCGCGTCGTGGTCGTTGGTGGCGGAGTGATTGGCGCCGCGTGTGCCTACTATCTCCGCCAGGCGGGACGCGAGGTCGCGCTTATCGACCAAGGTGCTTTCGGCCGCGGTTGCTCGCACGGCAATTGCGGCTATGTTTGCCCCAGTCATGTCTTGCCACTGGCCGCGCCCGGCGCTTTGTGGAACACGATGAAGACCTTGCTCGCGCGCAACTCGCCGCTGAAGGTTCGTTGGCGACTCGACCCGGCCATGTGGCGTTGGTTCTGGCAGTTTGCTCGCAAGTGTAACCAGCGCGACATGCTGCAAGCAGGGCACGCCATTCAATCACTCCTCAGTTCATCGCGAACTCTCTACGACGACCTGTTGCCAACGACGCTCGCTGAAGTGGAGTGGGAACCGCGAGGCTTGCTCTTCGTGTTTCGCAGTGGACACGGGATGGATCACTATGCGGAAACCGACAAGTTGTTGCGCCAAGAGTTTGGCCTGGGTGCGCAGCGGTACGATGGTCACGCGCTGCTCGAACTCGAGCCGGCAATCAAGCCGGGCATTGCCGGTGCCTGGCACTATGAGACCGATGGTCACTTGCGCCCCGACAAACTGATGCTTGCCTGGCGACATGCGCTCGAGCAAGTAGGAGTTGAGATTCGCGAGCAATGTGAGCTGCGTGATTTGACGGTCGATCGTCGCCTGGCGAAGTGTTTAGTGACAAGCACAGGGGAGATCGCTGCCGACCAGGTTGTCATTGCGACGGGCGCATGGACGCCCCAGTTGAATCGCCTGCTGCGGCGGCCGATCGCCATCCAACCCGGCAAGGGCTATTCGATCAC
>Ga0138256_10007471_pt1 | contig 11525 bp, 9 predicted proteins | sample KNB2016incub_MG_FD_105486 | JGI IMG/M metagenome (GOLD analysis project Ga0138256, IMG submission 105486) | Active sludge microbial communities from wastewater in Klosterneuburg, Austria - KNB2014incub_MG | ecosystem: Engineered > WWTP > Activated sludge > Unclassified | place: Austria...
AAGTCCTTGTCGGCGATGTCCCGGTTCTCGTACCCGACGAGCCGGTAGCTCTGCACCACCGCCGGATCGAACTCCACCTGCACCTTGACGTCCTTCGCGACCACTTCGAGCATCCCGCCCACCTGCTCGGAGAAGACGCGGCGCGCCTGCTCCTCGCTGTCGATGTAGGAGTAGTTGCCGTCGCCCTTGTCGGCGAGCTGCTCCATCATCGTGTCCTTGTAGTTGCCCGAGCCAAACCCTACCGTCGACAGCGTAATGCCCTTCTCCTTGTACCTTCCAATCATCGAAAGGATTTCTTGATGCGACGTCGCTCCCACGTTGGCGTCCCCATCCGACAACACGATGACGCGATTGACGTGTCCTTTGACCTGCGTGCGTTCCGCCAGCTTGTACGCCAATTCAATGCCGCTTGCCATCGCCGTCGAACCGCTCGCGCTCAAATCTTCGATGGCAGCCATGATCTTTTCCTTGTTTTCGATTCCCGTCGGCGCGAGCACTTCGCGCACGCTGCCCGCGTACGTGCACAGCGCGACCGTATCGCCTTTTTGCAACGAGCTCGTCAGCAGTTTCAGGCTTTGCTTCGCCAAACCAATCTTGTCGGGCGCATGCATGGAACCGCTCGTGTCCACGAGATACACCAAATGAATGGGCTTCCGTTCGCTCGCCGGTATCGTTTTTCCTTGGACACCAATACGAACGAGGTGACGGCCTTTTGCAAAAGGCGACGGCGCGGCCGCAAAGTGCACCGCAAACGGGCCTTTCGACGGAGCGGGATACGCGTAGTCGAAATAATTGAGGAATTCTTCGGCACGAACCGCGGAAAACGGGGGCAAGGATCCCTCCATGATCTTGCGACGCGAAATCGAATAAGAAGCCGTATCGACATCGATTGCGAACGTCGACAAGCGATCCTTTGCCGGATCCACCACGGGATTGATGCCATAGTCGCGATAATCCTCGGTGCCCTTCGGCTCGGGCGGCGCTACGGCAATGGGAGCGGGAGGAGGCGGGGGCGGCGGAGGAGGAGGCATTCCGGCAACGTCCTGCTTGTACATTTTGGCCGGAGCCGGCGCAGACTCCGATTCATGCATGATCGCGCCAGTCGCCCGCGCGCGAGGCATCGCTGCGTCGTCGGCAGACGAGGGCTCCGAACGAACCGCAAGACCGCCCGGTTCTACAGGATAATGACCAGGCCCCGTTGCGCTGCAAGCGTAAAGCGTTTGGCACAGCGCGGTGAGTGAAACGATGGCAATGGCAGAGCGAGAGCGCAACATGATGACGGTTCCCTCCGTGTTCGGCGCAGGAAACGAAGGGCCTTTCGAGATCTTACAGCCGGGCGGAGTTTTTTCGCGACCGCAAAAAACTCCACCCCACTGCGCTCTACGTTGCGTCTTCCATCTTCGACATCGCCACCGCGAATCGAAGCAGTCCCTCACCCCAAGGATGTACGTCCGATCGTAAAACTCGGGAACGAGCGTGTGATATGCAGTTTGAACATTTGGGGCTGCGGATCGCCTGCGGCGTCTTCGCCCCAAACCCCAGTTGGATAATCACTTCTTGTCCCAGTCGTCGATGCCGCCCAGGTTTGTGACTTTGGTGTACCCGGCTGCCGCAAGCATCGACTTGGCTCGAGCTGCGCGACCCCCCGATTTGCAATACACCACGATGGGCTTTGCCTTGTCACCTGACGCGAGTTTGTCGATCTCCGCCATTTGCGCATTCAGTTTGTCCACGGGAATGTTCACGGCTTTGTCCAGATGCCGCTCGGCATATTCGTCCACCGTGCGCACGTCGATCAGCGCAGCTCCTTCGCTCACCAGCTTGCGCGCAAGCGCGGGATCGCGATCCGGCAGACCCTCTTGACTGCTGCTCGCCGAACCCGCGGACGATTCACGCGAGCAACCAAGCGCGAAAACAGCGACGATGACGGAAACGACGACAACGAGAATGAGCGAGCGATTCATGTCCATGAGACCTCGACGTAAAGGAAACGGTTGCTCCTGTATAGCACCCATCGGAGTGGTTGCGCGTAGAATCGCCGCTCGGATAGGCACGCGCATGAGGACGAGGCGATTTGCCCGCACTTCGCCAGATGCACCGACATTACACGGACGAAGAGCTCGAGGTGCTTTCATGAATGTCGAGCGGGCCTGCGCCTTGTTCGCGCCGCGCATGTGTGCGGTCAGAAAAGATTTGACAACAGGAAACGTCGGGGTGTACTCACAGAAAGCGCGCCGAACGCAGGTTCGACAAAGCGCCGCAATCGGGCGTGTGTTGATTGACAAAGACAGAGCGCCCGTTGCGCAAGATTGGTTTGACGCGCGGCGCAAGGAGATTCCATGACAGCGAGAAACAGCTTCAAGCCGATATGGTGCGCGCTGGGTGCATTGACTGGGATTTTCGTCGCCATGTCCGCGTGCAGCGATGGGTCGCCACCAGGAACGGGCGGGACGGGCACGGGAGCGGCGGGGGCGGGCGGCAATGCCGGTTCCGGGGGAACAGGCGGCTCCAGCGCGTGTGGCAATGGCGTCGTCGACCCGCAAGAGACTTGCGACACCGCGATTGCAGCGGGCAGCCCGGGAGCATGTCCAGCGTCCTGCAACGACAACGTGGCGTGTACGAGCGATACACTCGAGAATGAAGGAAAGTGCACGGCCAGGTGCACGAATACCATTACCACGATGTGCCAAGCGGGGGACGGCTGCTGTCCCTCGACGTGCACTCCGGCCATGGACTCGGATTGCTCCACCACATGTGGGGACGGCAAATTGGACGCCAACGAGCAGTGTGACACAGCCATTGCACCGGGAATGGCCGGGAGTTGTCCGACCGCGTGCAATGACGGGCTCACGTGTACGGGCAATCTGCTGCTCAATGGGAGCTCGTGCGGCGCCGAATGCGCGTATCCGAACATCGTGGGGTGCGTCGACGCCGACGGATGTTGTCCCGCTGGATGCGTCGCCGATAGCGATTGCGTCGTGTTATCGCGCATCAAACAATCGGTCATCACGGATTCGGGCCAAGAAGCTTGGGCTCGAAATGGTTTTTGGGATGGAACCGGATACAAGAACTGGACTTCGTGGACCGGACAGGGGTTGACCCAGCTCATTTCCACACTGGGAGCGGGACAGGCTTATCGGTCCGTCGATTATGTGGTGCTTCCGGACAACCGCGTGCAGCATTCGGTTCTGCAAATGGACGGCAAAAAGGTTTGGACACGTCATGGCTCGTGGGATGGGAATGCGTACAGTAGCTGGACTCCTTATGTGGAGCTCGCACTGAATCCGCCGGCAGGTTTCACGGAATTCCGATCGTTCGATCAGGTAGTTTTTCCGGACACGAGGCTCAAACAGACCTTGGTCACATGGGATGGCAAAACCGCCTATTATCGATATGCCGACTGGGACGCAGGGACGAAGACGTACGGCAATTGGGACGCTTGGGACAATCAATATGGCGACCTGACGAATACTGCAAGCTATCCCGCGGGAGGCAGCTTCCGATCGTTCAACCACGTCATGCTCGCGAACAACCGAATCAAGCAAGCGCTGCTGAGCGAAGACGGGCACCTCGTCTGGCACCGATACGGCGATTGGGACGGCACGAAGTTCGGCAATTGGATGGCCTGGACCGACCAATGGGGAGATGTGACAAACTTAATCCCAGGCAAACCAATTCCCCAAGCATTTCTGAGCTGGGACGAGGGCGCATTGGCAGGCGCCGGAGTTGCTTCTGGATGTCAAAACGGTTGCGATGACAGCGACCCCTGCACAGACGACGCGTGTGTCGGCTCGAGCTGCGTGCACGCACCGAAATCATGCAACGACAACAACCTCTGCACGGATGACGTGTGCGAAAACGGTCAATGCAAGTTCGTCCCCAAGAACTGCGATGACGGCCAAGGCTGCACCGTGGACTCGTGCGCGAACGGTATCTGTGAGCATACCGGCGCGAATTGTGATGATGGCAATTCGTGCACCAACGACGCGTGCAATGGGGGAAGCTGCCAATACAATAACAATAGCAACCCGTGCGGCAATGGGGGAACGTGCAGCGGCGGGAGCTGCCAGAGTGGCAGCAGTAGTAGCGGAAGCAGCAGTAGCGGTGGCCCGTGTGAATGCACGTTTGGGTGCAAGGACAGTTGCGGTCAGCCCTGCAACAGTGGCGCCGAATGCGTGTCCAATGGATATTGCTACAAAGGCAATTGCGAGTGTTCGTGGGAGTATTGTGGCGGCAAGTGCTGCCATGTCAGCGAAACGTGCGAATCAGGCCTATGCTGCGAGTCGCATGACTGGGTTTGCAGCGGGGTCGAATGCGGCAGTTGGAGATGGAACCCGGCTTGTCCCTTGAGGAACTGCGGCACCTGTCCTGCTGGCAAGACGTGCAACCAGTCTGGCAAATGCCAGTGAATGAAATCGGGTGATGACCGCCCGTTGATCATTCAGACTCGAAGCAATTGAGAAAGCAAGCTCCCCCGGCCTGGACGAGAACATCCGGGCCAAACCCAATCCCCTGTTCCCAGGCAAACCATCCCCTTTTGTCTCTTGACCGCGCGTCTCGCCAGCGGGGAACGCCGCTGCCGCCAGCGTTCCCGCGTGCGAAGATTCGAGCAGACTACTTGCAAACGCGGTAGCCGTCGAGAGCCTGGCTTGCCTCGCAGTTGTCACCCGGCGGGCACACGCTCGGATCGCCATCGCAAAAGATATATTTGCCTGGTCCCCCGCAAGTGGGCTGGCACGACACGTCCACGTAATCCTGAACCTGCCCATCATACGTGCCACAGCAAATGCCGCCAGGGCAATCGGCCGGACCATTGCACGAAATGACAAGATATTCGGGGGGACTGCAACTCGCTTGCGCACCACAATGATCCTGACTCGAATCCATGGTGTGGTAACAACATACTTCGCCGGGTGCACACGGGCATACCTCTCCCGGTGCACACGGCGCACCCCCGCAAGACACGGTGGTTCCACCGCTCGAGCTGGATGAAGAGCTCGACGAGGACGAACTCGACGAGGACGAACTTGACGAAGACGAACTCGACGACGTGCCAGAAGAAGACGAGGCGCTCGAGGACGAACTCGACGACGACGAGGTGACTGAACCGCCCTGACCTCCTCCGCCCTGGTTCTCACCGCCTTGCCCAGTTCCACCGGCCCCGCCCGTCGCTCCGCTGCTCGCAAACAACGAGTCCGCACCGGAAACCCCGCATCCCACAGCCGATGCGACGACACCCAACACGCCCAAGAATACCCACTCTGCACGTTTCATCATGACCTCAGTTCACCCGCCATGGCGACGGCGCAAGGCGCTATTCAAGCGCGTTCCCAACAAGTTGAAAAGAACATTGATGTCTCCACGATTCATCGCCCTTTGCTGCTCACGATACGCAAGTTACCTTCGAAGTCCAGGCGCTTCCTGACCAATCGTAGCCACATATTCGACATACCCGCCACCATACTGATGCACTCCTTCGGGCGTCAATTCGAGCACTCGATTCGACAGCGCTGCTAGAAAATGCCGATCGTGTGAAACGAAAAGCATCGTCCCCTCGAAGTTCGACAATGCCTCGACGAGCATCTCTTTCGTCGCGATGTCCAAGTGGTTCGTAGGCTCGTCGAGCACGAGAAAGTTCGGTGGATCGTAAAGCATTCGCGCCAGCACGAGCCGTGCCTTTTCGCCGCCGGAAAGAATTCGACAAGGTTTGTCGATGTCGTCGCCGGAAAATCCAAAACAACCCGCCAACGTGCGCATCGTCCCGATCGACGCCTCCGGAAAAGCCGCCATGAGCGTGCCAATCACCGTCGCATCCGCATCCAGTACATCCATGGCGTGCTGAGCGAAATACCCGAGTTTTACGCTGGCCCCCGTCGCGCTTGCACCCGCGTCCGGTTCGAGCGCTCCGGCGACGATCTTGAGCAGCGTCGACTTCCCCGCGCCATTGACGCCCATGACACACCAGCGTTCGCGACGGCGAATGAGGAAATCCAAACCATCATAAATGGTGCGATTGCCAAAGCGCTTCACCACGTCTTCTAACTTCGCCACGTCTTCGCCCGACCTCGCCGGCACGCGAAAATCGAACATCGCCGGCCGCTTCCTCTTTTTCGGCGGCTCCATTTTATCGATCTTTTCGAGCTTCTTCACTCGACTCTGCACCTGCGCTGCTTTCGCTGCATGTGTCTTGAACCGCTCGATGAAGCGCATTTCCTTCGCCAGCATCGCCTGCTGACGCTCGTATTGTGCCTCCGCCTGCTGCTCCGCAATGGCCCTCTGTCGTTCGTAAAAATCGTAGTTGCCCACGAACGTCGTGATGTCCCCGCTATCGATTTCGAGAATCTTTGTGCACAAACGATTCAAAAAGGCCCGGTCGTGAGACGTGATCACGATCGACCCCTCGTACGACTTCAGAAAACCCTCGAGCCAGATGATCGATTCGATGTCCAGGTGGTTCGTAGGTTCGTCGAGGAGCAGTGCGTCCGGACGAAGCAAAAGGATTTTCGCCAGCGCAACGCGCATTTTCCAGCCGCCGGACAGCGTCCCCACGTCGGCATCCACGAGATCGTTCGCAAAGCCGAGCCCCGCCAAGATCTCCCTCGCCTTCGCATCGAGCGAATAGCCGTCGAGCTCGCTCCACTTGGACTGAGCCTGACCATACTTTTCGAGCAGCTCCTCCATTTCATCGGCCCTTTCGGGATCCGCCAAAGCATGCTCCAGCTCGGCGAGCTCAGCCGCGACTTGCGACACGGGCCCCACGCCATCCATCGTTTCGGCGACGATGGTCTTGCCCTTCATTTCGCCGACGTCTTGGCGAAAATACCCGACGGTTACGCCGCGATCGACGGAGATTTGGCCTTCATCGGGAAGCTCCTCGCGCGCAATCATGCGAAAGATGGTGGTTTTACCGCTCCCGTTGGGGCCAACGAGACCGATTTTTTCGCCACGGTTGATGGCGCACGACGCCTCAACAAAAAGAATTTGCTTGCCGTGGCGTTTGCCAATGGAGTCGAGCCGGATCATGGGGGCGCGTTCTTAGCGGAAGAAAAGGCCGCGCGCATCCGAAAAGCGCACACGCCGGCACAGGAGGTGTCGCATTTCGTCGTGCATCGGACGCCGGCGATGGTTAGCCTCACGCGATGAACCGAACCTCTGCGTCGCCCAAAGCACCCGAATCGGACGTGAGGCTCGCAGCTCGTGCCATCCTGCGCGTCACCATCCTCGTCGCTCTGTGCGTTCTTGGCGGGTTCTACGGGTATTGGTATGCCTGGTTATTTCTCGGCCTGACGCTCGTGGTGCTCGCGGTGAATGTCACGGTCATGCGGCGGCGCAATCCGGGGCTTTTGCGCGAGCGTTTGAAGCCGGATCGCCCGACGAAGAAGTGGGATCGCAATTTCATGATTGCAGGAGCCATCGCCAGCGTCGCGATTTTCGTGGTCGCGCCGCTCGACTTTTTTCTGATTCACGGCCGAACCGTACCAATTCCTTTCGTCATCGTGGGCTCCGTGCTCTATCTCGGAGGCAATGCCTTCATTGCGTGGACGATGGGGGAAAACCCATTCCTCGAACGAACGGTACGTATTCAAGAAGAGCGGAATCAAGTCGTGATTACGACGGGCCCGTATCGACTCGTGCGTCACCCGATGTATACGGGGTTTCTCATTGCAAGCATGGGCTGGCCGTTGGTGCTCGGATCGTGGTGGGCTTTTTTGCCGGTGCTTGCACTCGATGTCGCGTTCGTCGTGCGCACGTATTACGAAGACCGAACGCTGCACGACGAACTTGCGGGATATCGCAATTATGCGCAAAACACGCGGTATCGGTTGGTGCCGGGAGTATGGTGATGAATCTTGGCCTCGAGAATCTACGGCGTCTCGAGCGCAATCGACAAGTCGTAGAGTTTGCCCGTGTACCCAATGGATGAATTCGTGACTTTCACGAAGTGTTTGCCGGGCGCTGCAATTGCAGCACTCTTGTGATCCTCGTGGTAGTCGCCGTCCGAGCTCGGTCCACCCAGCGACGTCGTGCAATTCGATGCGAACACCTCCACGATGGTATCCGTCTTGACGTCTCCCGCCGCCGTCGTCACATGCACGATTTTGCCCTCGTCACCAGGCATGGCGTCGAACGATATCCAATCGACATCCTCCTTGCTCGATAGGAAAAGATTCTTGATGTTTGCCGGCAGGGCTCCTGCGGGTTGGGCCATTGCGCACGTATCATTGGGATCGACGTCGGCCGTCACGACTTTTTCGGCTTTCACGGTTGCAAAATAGCTGCTCGTACCCGAATTGTCCCAATAGACGAAGTAGAACGGATCCGTGTTCGTTGCCAGGATCGATGGATTTCCACTGAAATCCATCATTTCGGCGAATTTGCCGCTCTTTGGCAATACGACGAGATTGGGGTTTGCGTCTTGCGATGATGCCGATGCTGTCACGGCATAGAGTCCGGGACCCGATGGGGCAAACGAAAAGAGGAGCGTGCCGAGAGGTTCTTCAACTTTTCCTTTGACGGATGCGCCTTCCGAAAGCGGCTCGGGCATTCGCGCGGCAATGTCGAGACCATCTGGAGCGGGCGACGCCAAGGTATCCCCGAGCGGACCGCTGTGGACCGTCAGATCGGACTTGCCCGCCGGCGCATCGATGTCCACGAGCACGAGCAAATCGGCGGAATACATTTCGACGCCTTCCACCTGGGCATTGATTCCCGGCGACCCAGCGACGTTGATGTTGGTGTACACGAATGGTTCGAAAAAGCCATCACCCGTCGACGTCGTATCGAATGGTGTCGACAAATCGAGCTGCTTTGCTTTCGTCACCAAAATCGAACCTTGGGCAGATGTTCCCGTTACGGCCAAGTCGAGCGGACTTTCGATTTTGAATGCATTCTTGTACGTCGTCGTGCCCGCCGAATCGACGACATTCACGTCGCGCGCTCCAAGCAGAGCTTCCTCGCCGACTTCAATCGTTGCCACAATGGCCGTGGGACTTGCTACCGTCTGGCTCGAAACGACGACGCCCGCGCCAAACTCGACTTTCGTTGCATCAGTCCAGTTGGTCCCGAAACCGCTCACCGTCACATCGAGCGTCCGTGCCAGGAAAACCTTGTTCGGAATGACGGCACTGATGCTCGCGTCGAGACTGGGCTCTTGTCCGCCCGACGTGGTCGTCGTCGCGGGCTCTTCGGTACAACCCATTGAAAGCATGGCAAGAAGTGGCGCGGCAAGTGCGAATCGGTGTCTCATGGAAAGCTCCTTGTCCAAAGGATGATCCGTGAGCATCGCCGAGAGCTGGAACCGTTGCAAGCAAAATGTGAAGACGGGCAAATCTGCGAGACAGGGCAAACCTTATTGCAAGGGATCGAGAAGCGAATTCGTGTGGCATGACGGCGATGTCGTGCGACCACTTGGGACCTTCACAACGGACTCGCGTTGATGTAGACTATACACGGTTCGCAAAGGAGGTTCCATGCTTCGTCAAGGTTTTCTTTTTCTCTCCGCCGCAATCGTTCTCGGCGCATGCTCGCCCACGCTGGAGGGTGGTGACGGTGGCTCGGCAGGAAATGGTGGGTCCGCGGGGAGCGGCGGAACGGCTGGCAGCGGAGGAGCGGCTGGCAGCGGTGGAATGGTCGGCAATGGCGGTAACGGCGGTAATGGCGGAGGCGTCGGCAACATCGATACGTGCGACGAACTTCTCGCCGCATACAACAATGAATTGCAGTCGATTCAAAGCTGCACCACGGACGCGGAATGCGGGCAGGTGCTAACAGGCACGAGCTGCGGATGCACGCGCAACTTGGTGGCGCGCAACAATGCCGACACGACACAGTTTTACTTGTTGATCGATCGCGCCCAGGAACTCATGTGCGAGATCGGAACGATAAGTACCTGCGATTGTCCAAATACGGACGGATTCATCTGCAAACAGGGGCGATGCGGTTGGAACTACGTGCCGTGAGCACGCGTTAATCGAGCTCGGCCAAACGCGCCAATTCTTCGCGCGTCGCCTCAGCGAATGCTTCCAGCGTCTCCCAGGGGATATCGAACCTGGGCTGAAGCCTGAGCGTGCTCCAGTCGTGCCCGCAAACGAAACAAAAATATCCGCGCTTGTAGAGACGATGGCACAAAAGAAGCCCGGTCGTCGGGTGATGCGACAATTGCTCCATGCCGAAGTGCTCGAAATTGAGCCACGGGTTTTTCGCTGGAGATAGTTCGATTCCGACGACGAACCCAGCGCCGCGCACGTCAACAAACCCGGGAAGCTCCGCTAGTTTGTCTCGCAAAAGCGCGCGAAAAGCGTCTCCGTCACGACGAACACGATCGACGACGTCATCCGTGATCAAATCGAGGGCAGCGAGCGCAGCAACGCATACGAGCGCGCTGCCGCTGAATGTACAATTGTGCGCTTCCGACGTTTCAAAATCGGCACCATACGCACGTTCCCAAAGATCTTTTCGTGTGAGCATCGCCGAGATGGGCAACAGACCTCCGCCAAGATGTTTGGCTAGTAAAACCGCATCCGGACGCCGTGGCCACGTGTCGCTTGCGAGAAACTGCCCCGTTCGCCCAAGCCCCGTTTGCACTTCGTCCGCGACGAGCAGTGCGCCATGTTTCTCGCTCAGTGCACACAATGCATCGATGTATTCTGGCGATAGAGTCCGCACGCCGCCTTCGAGCTGAATCGGCTCGACAACGATTGCGGCAACATCCGCTTGGGAAACCGCCTTGTCGAGCGCATCCAGATCGTTGATCGGTATGGCCTCGACGCCCGGCAAGTGCGGAGCGAACGGATCACGAAATACCCCGGGACTCATGAGCGCACAACTGCCGAACGTGCATCCATGATAGGCTCGATCGATCGACAGGATTTTCGGTTTTCGGGTGACGGCGCGGGCAAGCTTCATGGCAGATTCGACCGCTTCACTGCCGCTCGATGCGAAAAACGCGCGCTGATATGCCATTTTCGTGCGATCGCACAGGCGCCGTGCAAGCGCGCCTGCGTACGGGCTCACGCGCGATGGAAACCAGTTTGGCGAATCAGACTCGAGGACTTCGAGGACGGCTTTTGTAATGGCTGGATGCCTGTGACCAAACGCTTGGGTGCCATGTAAATCTTCCACGACGTTGCCGACGTTGTCGACGAGTTTTCCATTGTTTGTTTTGACGAAACGTGTGGGTTCGCCAGATAGTTCCGTGCGTAAAACGATGAGCGGATTGACGAAATCGCGGAAGTCGTCCCAGCCGCGATGCAGAATGTGATCGATGCGGGCGCTCATGAGATGAACTTTCGAGGAGACTGGCAAGCGTGTGCGGGCATGCCGCATGAGAATGCGGATTCAGCCGGGCGTCAAGCACTTTTTACGTGAGGTGAATGGGGGGCGAAGCGTCAAACCGCTCGACGGCGAGCGCGACGAGCGAGCGCCAACGCGAATGCAAGCGCGACCGCCGCAGCGCCACTTGCGGGAACTCGACCGGCGGCGTGGCAACCGCCAAACGAAATGGAATCGTCATCGAACACCGAGTC
>Ga0138256_10007472_pt1 | contig 11524 bp, 12 predicted proteins | sample KNB2016incub_MG_FD_105486 | JGI IMG/M metagenome (GOLD analysis project Ga0138256, IMG submission 105486) | Active sludge microbial communities from wastewater in Klosterneuburg, Austria - KNB2014incub_MG | ecosystem: Engineered > WWTP > Activated sludge > Unclassified | place: Austria...
CAAGATGGGCAAGCAGAGCTTCCGGCCGGGCAAGGCGGCGGCCATGACCTTCCTCAACGCCACCCACCCGCAGACCATCAAGCTCATGCGCAGCGCCATGGTCGGCATCGGCTTCAAGGCGCAGCGCCTGGCGAACGGCCTGATCAAGCCGGCCGCCCGCGCGCAGACCGCCGCGCCGCGCGCCACGCTGGGTCCGGCGCCGCTGAAGGAACAGGTCATCCACTTCATCAACAAGAAGATGCCGGGCGGCCTGCCCAAGCGAACAGCACGCGCGCTGCTGGACATCGAGGACAAGGACTACGTTCCCATCATCCGCGACCCGCAGGCCACCACCGCCGACACCGAGGCCGTGTTCTATTTCCCCGGCTGCGGCAGCGAGCGCCTGTTCAGCCAGGTGGGCCTGGCCACGCAGGCCATGCTCTGGCACGCCGGCGTGCAGACCGTGCTGCCGCCGGGCTACCTGTGCTGCGGCTATCCGCAGCGCGGTGGCGGCCAGTTCGACAAGGCCGAGAAGATGATCACCGACAACCGGGTGCTCTTCCACCGCGTCGCCAATACGCTGAACTACCTGGACATCAAGACCGTGGTCGTGAGCTGCGGCACCTGCTACGACCAGCTGCAGGGTTACCAGTTCGAGGACATCTTCCCCGGTTGCCGCATCGTCGACATCCACGAATATCTGCTGGAAAAGGGCATCACCCTGCCCACCGACCCGGCCAACCCCGGCGCCGGCTACCTGTACCACGACCCCTGCCACAGCCCCATGAAGCTGCAGGAGCCGATGAAGACGGTGAAGGCGCTGCTGGGCCCCAACGTGCTGAAGAACGAACGCTGCTGCGGCGAAAGCGGCACGCTGGGCGTGACGCGCCCCGACATCAGCACGCAGGTCCGTTTCCGCAAGGAAGAAGAACTGCGCAAGGACGAAGCCGCGCTGCGCCGTTTGCGGGCTGCCGCGCCCGCTGGTGGTGCGGCGGCGCAGGCCAACGTGAAGATCCTCACCAGCTGCCCGAGCTGCCTGCAGGGCCTGCTGCGCTACGAAGACGACCTGGCCGGCGGCCTGCTGGAGGCCGACTACATCGTCATCGAGATGGCGCGCCTGATCCTGGGCGAGACTTGGCTGCCGGACTACGTTGCGCGGGCCAATGCCGGGGGCATCGAGCGCGTGCTGGTCTAGCGGCGCCGCGCGCGCGATACTGGCGCCCTGAAGCCGACGGAGCCCCCGCATGAACGCCGTCCTCACGCCCACGGGCATGACGCCGCAGGAATACCTGGACTGGGAGTCCACCCAGCAGGAGAAGCACGAATATGTCGGCGGTCAGATTTATGCCATGACGGGCGCGCGCTTGAATCACAACCGCATCGCGCTCAACGCGGTGACCTCGCTCAGGCAGGCCCTGCGCGGCCGGCCCTGCGAAGCCTTCATGTCCGACGTCAAGCTGCAGATCGACGCCGCCCAGGCCTTCTACTACCCTGACGTCATCGTCACCTGCGACCCGCGCGACCTGACTGATGGCCGCGCACTCGCCGTGCAGCACCCGTGGCTGGTTGTCGAGGTCTTGTCCGAGGGCACGGCTGCCGTGGATCGTGGGCGGAAATTCGAGGATTACCGGCTCGTCCCGACGCTGACCCACTACTTGCTGGTGGAGACCGCACGCCCTCATGCCGAGCTGTTCTGCCGCAACGCCCAGGGCTTGTGGGTGCTGCATCCCCTGGGGCCGGGCGACTCGATCCGGATCGAGGAGCCTCATCAGATCGACTGGCCGGTGGCGGCGCTGTTCGAGGGCGTGCCCTTCGAACCGGCGGCCGGCGCCGTGATCGTCGGTCGATGACCGCCCGGCGGGTCTGGAGTTCCTGCCGCATTCTTGGCATGTCTCTTGAGCTGAATCGGCTTGTCACACCTCCGGGTGCCGATCACACGCATTCAAGGGGTACAAGAATCGGTCCGAATGGAGTAGAAGCTCGCTTAACAGTCCCTCGGAAGCTTTGCCTTGGCTGAATTTCGTGGAGCAAGTGATGCGTAGCCGTCTCGAGAATGCCGTCCTCGCCACGGCGTTGGCTTGCTGTGCCGGTGGGGCAATGGCCGCGGGCAGCAACGACCTGGACGTATCGCACGACCTGGCAACAGCCCCGTACTTCCTGTTCGTCGCGAAGGATGAGGGTGAGTTTGTCGACACTTTCACATTCACTTTCGCTTCCGGCAGCCTTCCCGCGACCGCATCGTTCACGATCGACGAACTCTCCCTGGGTTCGTTTACCAATATCGACTGGGACGACACCGCAGCCGCCACCTTGTCGGGCGGGGGCCTGGCGGCGCCGATGGTGCTCGGTGAAGCCGGCATCGACACGGCTTTTTCCTTCAGCAACGTCGAGGTCACCGCCAGTCCCATGGTGTTGACCCTGAAGGGCGTGGCCGACGGAACCGGCATTCCGGGCCAGATCAGCCCGGGAACCTACTCGATCGCCGCTGTCGCCGCCCCCATCCCCGAACCCGAGACCTTTGCCATGATGCTTGCCGGCCTGGGCGCCATCGGCTTCATGGCCGCGCGCCGTCACCGTCAGGGCTGATTCGCTTCGGGCCCTTTCGGCCCTTCGCGCACCAAGGGCGGCGCTTCGGCGCCGCTCTTGCATTTTCAGGCCGGCGATACACTCGTTGTCCTGTCGAAAAGCGCCCGCCATGACCGCCACCCCACCCGCCCCGCAACCGGTGTCGCTCACCGTGCACCAGGCCAGCCGCGTGCTGGAAATCGCCTTCGACGACGGTGCCCATTTCCACATCCCGTTCGAGCTGATGCGCGTGTATTCCCCCTCGGCCGAAGTCATGGGCCACGGACCGGGCCAGGAGACGCTGCAGACCGGCAAGCGCGAGGTCGGCATCGAAGAGATCACCGCCGTCGGCCACTACGCGGTGCAGCCGCGGTTTTCCGACGGTCACGACAGCGGCATCTTCAGCTGGCCCTACCTCTACCACCTGGGCGCCGACGCGTCCGAACTCTGGCAGCGCTACGAACAGCGCCTGGTCGAAGCCGGCATGGACCGCGACGCGCCCATGAAAAGTGCCGGTTCGGGCAGCGCCTGCGCCAGCCACTGACACCCCCACCGACTCTGCTGCCGAGGCCCGCCATGGCACAAACCCACTTCGGCTACCAAACCGTCGACGAAGACGAAAAGGCCCGCCACGTGCGCGGTGTCTTCGACAGCGTGGCCTCGCGCTACGACCTCATGAACGACGTGCTCTCCATGGGCATGCACCGTGTCTGGAAGGCCTACACCGTGGCCGTGGCCAACGTGCAGCCGGGCATGAACGTGCTCGACGTGGCCGGCGGCACCGGCGACCTGGCGCGCGCTTTCGCCGCCCGCGCCGGCGCGCTGGGTCAGGTGGTGCTCACCGACATCAACGAATCCATGTTGCGCGTGGGCCGCGACCGCCTGCTCGACGAAGGCCAGGTCATCGCCACCGCCGCCTGCGACGCCGAGCACCTGCCCTTCGCCGGCGCCACCTTCGATCTCGCCAGCGTGGCCTTCGGCCTGCGCAACATGACGCACAAGGAAGCCGCGCTGGCCGAGATGTGCCGCGTGCTGCGCCCGGGCGGCCGGCTGCTGGTGCTGGAATTCAGCCGGCCTGCCGCGCCGCTGCAAAAGCCCTACGACTGGTATTCGTTCACGCTGATGCCGCTGCTGGGCAAGCTCATCGCCAAGGACGCCGACAGCTACCGCTACCTGGCCGAGAGCATCCGCATGCACCCCGACCAGGCCAGCCTGAAGGCCATGATGCAAGCGGCGGGCTTCGGCCACGTCGACGTGCACAACCTGGCCGGCGGCATCGTGGCGCTGCACGTGGGCGTGAAGTGCTGAACCCGCTGGTGCAGCGGCTGCGGCGCCGCGCCGTGCATTTGCGCCGGCACCGCCCTGCGGCGCAGCAACGCCATCGCCACCGCCCCGAATCCGGCGCCCAGGTCGAGGAAGTGCTCCAGCTCGCCCGACTGAGCTTCGTGCAGTTCCAGGCCGCCTGGGACCGCGCCGACCTGCAGTGCCTGGCCGCGCTGGCCACCGCGCCGCTGCTGGAAGACCTGCGCAGCCAGCTGGCCGAGCGCGGCCCCGGCCCCAACCACACCGAAGTGCTGCAACTCGAAGCCCGGCTGCTGGCGCTGGACGAATTGCGCGAAGCCTTCGTCGCCAGCGTCGAATTCTCCGGCCTCATCCGCGAGCAGCTCGATACCTCGGCCGCGCCATTCCGCGAACTCTGGCTGCTGGCCAAACTCAAGGCCGCCGGCGGCAGCTGGCAACTGGCGCAGGTGCAGTCGCTGTCCTGAATCGGCACCGGCGGCGCGCCAGGCCGGCCTCACCCGGCGCCGCACGGCCGCACGAACGAGTGCCTTGCCGTGCAGTCCACGGCCGGCGACGCGGCGTGAACTTGTGCCGTCGCCGCACCCTGCGCAGGGGGAGGCTGCCCCCCCTTCAGTGATGGACCAGAAGTTACACTGCGCAACTCGATCCTCCGGGGTACGCGCCCCGCGGCAGCCCTGCCGGAACCTCGATTCGGGCGCCCGCCGGTGGCTGGCCGGCCGCCCCGGATGGAACACCCAAGGACTCCACTGATGAACCTGACGATGCTCAACGCCGGCCCAGCCGCACGCCGCTGGCTTCCCGTGGCGGCGCTGGCCGCTGCGGTGCTGCTGGTGGGTTGCGGCGAGAAGAAGGAAAAAGGTGCCAGCCAGACCGCGGTGAAGGTGAACAAGGACGAGATCACCGTCCACCAGATCAACTTCGTGATGCAGCAGCAGCGCAACCTGCGCCCCGAGCAGGCCGACGCCGCCAGCAAGCAGATCCTGGAGCGCCTGATCGACCAGCAACTGGCCATGCAGCGCGCCGACGACCTGAAGCTCGACCGCGAGCCCCGCGTGGTGCAGCAGCTGGAAGCCGTGCGCCGCGAGGTGCTGGCCCGCGCCTACCTGGAAAGGGTCGGCGAAGCCGCCGCCAAGCCCACGCCCGAAGAGATCAAGAAGTACTACGACGAAAAGCCCGCGCTGTTCAGCGACCGCCGCATCTACAGCATCCAGGAAATCGCCATCGAGGCCAAGCCCGAGCAGGTGCAGGCCTTGCGCGACCAGCTCGCGGCCAGCAAGAGCATCAACGAGTTCGTCGAATACCTCAAGGCCAACGACTACAGGTTCTCGGGCAACCAGGCCGTACGCGCCGCCGAACAACTGCCGTTGAACAGCCTGGAGGCGTTTTCGCGCATGAAGGACGGCCAGGCCGCCGTGGTGCCTTCGGCCAACGGTGTGCAGGTGGTGGTGCTGGCCGGTTCGCGCAGCCAGCCGGTGAGCGAAGAACAGGCCCGCCCGGCCATCGAGCAGTTCCTGCTCAACGACCGCAAGCGCAAGCTGGTGGAAGAAGACATGAAGAGCCTGCGCGCCGCCGCGGCGATCGAATATGTGGGCAAGTTTGCCGAAATGGCTGCATCGGCCCCGGCTGCGCCGCCGGCGGCACCTGCGACGCCGGCCGCCAGTGCGGGCATGAGCGCCACCGACATCAGCAAAGGAATGAACCTGAAATGATGACACCGACCACCTCCTTCATGGCCGCCGTGCTGGTCGCGTGCCTGCTGCTGGCCGGCGTCCAACCCGCCTACGCCCAGGCCCAGGCGCAGCCGCAGGCCGGCGCGCCCAACGAATACCGGCTGGGCAGCGGCGACGTGGTGCGCATCAGCGTCTTCCAGAACCCCGAACTGACGCTGGAAACCCGCGTCACCGAAGCCGGCCTGATTTCGTACCCGCTGCTGGGCACCGTGCGCATCGGCGGGCAGAGCGTCACGGCGGCCGAGAAGCTCATCGCCGACGGCCTGCGCAACGGCAACTTCGTGAAGAACCCGCAGGTCACGCTGGTGGTGATGCAGGTGCGTGGCAACCAGGCCAGCGTGCTGGGCCAGGTCAACCGCCCCGGCCGCTACCCGCTGGAAGTGGCCGACATGCGCCTGACCGACCTGCTGGCTCTGGCCGGCGGCACGGCGCAGGGCGGCACCGACATGGTGGTCGTCACCGGCACGCGCAACGGCCAGCCCTTCCGCACCCTGGTGGACCTGCCGGCGCTGTTTGCGCCAGGCGGCCAGGCGCAAGACCTGAAGATCCAGAACGGCGACACCCTGTGGGTGGACCGCCAGCCGCTGGTGTACGTGTACGGCCAGGTGCAGCGCCCCGGTGCCATGCGGCTGGAACGCGACATGACGCTCATGCAGGCCCTGGCCGCCGGCGGCGGCCTGAACCTGCGCGGTACCGAAAAAGGCATCCGCGTGCACCGCAAGTCCGAAGCCGGCGCGGTGCAGGCGGTGGAACTGAAGATGGACGAGAAGGTGCGCGAAGGCGACGTGGTGTTCGTGCCCGAGAGCCTGTTCTGAAGGATATTGAGCGGGAGCCCGATCATGATCGACTGGTCAACATGCAATGCCGTCGAGCGAGATCCCGAGCGGGTGAGCGGTGCCTGGGTGTTCCGTGGTACTCGCATACCCGTGGCGGCGCTCTTCGAAAACCTGGAGGACGGCGTGCCGGTGCATCAGTTCGTAGCCTTGTTTCCTGGTGTCACGCTCGAACAAGCGCGCGCCGTGCTCGAGCACGCGGCGCGCAGTGCGATGGTGGAAGCGTAGTTGCGTGTGCTGTTCGACCAGGGCACACCTGTCCCGCTGCGCGAAGCCTTGGCAGGGCATGACGTGGCAACAGCCCATGAGTGCGGCTGGTCGAGATTGAAGAATGGTGAACTCCTTCTTACAGCTGAATCCGAGGGCTTCGAGGTGCTTGTGACGACGGACCGAAATCTGCGCTACCAGCAGAACCTTTCAGTGCGGCGCATCGCCATTGTGGTGTTGAGCACCACGAGCTGGCCGCGTATCAGCGCTGCGGCGGCACGAGTTCGCACTGCCGTGAATGCCTGCAAGCCGGGCGGCTATATCGAGGTATCCGTGCCGTGACCATGCATGAATCAAGTCGCCGAAGGGTACGGCCATGAACACCGACATCAAGACTATCAAGGCTCTTCCCGACTTCAAGCTGCAGGTTGAACTTGCCGACGGCAGCCGGGGCGTTTTCGACCTCAGGCCGCACCTGGGCCACCCGGGCATGGCCGCCTTGACCGACCCCGCCTATTTCAGCCGCGTGACCGTGCTTCTCGGCGCGGCCACCTGGCCGGGCGGTGAAGATATCGCGCCCGAGACTCTGGCCGCGCAACTGCAGTCTCTGCAGGTGGCCTGACGCCCACCCGCACTTCACACCGCCACCCAACACCCCGGCCCCGCGGAGAACCCCCACATGACCTTCGGACAATTCCTCTCCATCCTGCGCGCCCGCTGGTGGGTGGTGGCCCTGGTGCTGGGGCTCACGGTGGCCACGACGCTGGTGGTGAGCCTGCTGCTGCCCAGGCAGTACACCGCCACCGCCAGCGTGGTGGTGGACTTCAAGCCCGACCCCGTCTCGGCCTTCGCCTTCGGCGGCGGCGCCTCGCCGGCCTACATGGCCACGCAGGTGGACATCATCCGCAGCGAACGCGTGGCGCAGCGCGTGGTGCGCAACCTGAAGCTCAACGAAAACCCCCAGGTGCGCCAGGAGTGGCTCGACGAAACCGGCGGCGAAGGCAACATCGAAGTCTGGCTGGCCAGCGTCTTCCAGAAGCAGATGGACGTGGTGCCCAGCCGCGAGAGCAGCGTCATCGCCGTCAGCTACAAGGCGCCCGACCCGCGTTTTGCCGCCGGCCTGGCCAACGCCTTTGCGCAGGCCTACATCGACACCGCGCTGGAACTGCGCACCGACCCGGCGCGCCTGTATTCCACCTTCTTCGAAAACCGCGCCAAGGAAGCCCGCGAAACGCTGGAAAAGGCGCAGAGCAAGGTGAGCGTCTTCCAGAAGCAGGCCGGCATCATTGCCACCGATGAGCGGCTCGACGTGGAAACCGCGCGCCTGAACGAACTTTCATCGCAGGCCACCATGATGCAGGCCCTGCTGGCCGAATCGGCCAGCCGCCAGGCGCAGGCGCAAGGCGGGCAGGGCGACCGCATGCAGGAGGTGCTGAACAACGCCAACGTTTCCCAGCTCAAGGCCGACATCAGCCGCGCCGAAGCGCAGCTGCAGCAGCTGGCCACCCGCCTGGGCGACAAGCACCCGCAAGTGGAGGAGGCCAAGGCCAGCCTGGCCGAACTGCGCAGCCGCCTGGATGCCGAAACCCGCAAGGTCACCGGCAGCGTCACCGTCAGCGCCAATATCAACCGCCAGCGCCTGGCCGAAGTGCAGCGCGCCCTGCAGGCGCAGCGCGACAAGGTGCTGAAGATGAAGGCCGTGCGCGACGAAGGCCTGGTGCTGCTGCGCGACGTGGAAAACGCCCAGCGCAGCTACGACGCGCTGCTGCAGCGCTTCACGCAGACCAGCCTGGAAGGCCATACCACGCAGAGCAACATCAACCTGCTCACGCAAGCCACGCCGCCGCTGGAGCCTTCGTCGCCGAGGCTCCTTCTCAACACGCTGCTTTCCATCTTCCTGGGCACGCTGCTGGCCGTGGGCACGGCGCTGGTGCTGGAACTGAAGGACCGCCGCGTGCGCAACGTGGACGACGTCGTCGAAGCCCTGGGACTGCCCGTGCTGGGCCTGATGCCCAAGCCGGGCACCCAGCTGCAACTGGGGGCGGGGCGCGTTTCACCCATGCAGCAGCGCCTGATGGCGCCGCTGCCCCAGTCCACCCAGGGGGCATAGGGGAAACAGATGGCCAAGTTCAGAGATTCCACCCCCGAAGCCACCGTCGTCGAGGCCACGGCCCCGCGCCACCCGCGCGTGCCACCGGCCATGGCCAGTGCCGAAGCCGAAGAACCGGTGCTCGACCGCAGCATCGGCGACATCATCGCCGAGCTGCGCGACCTGAGCGCCGAGCAGGTGGAAAGGGTGCTGGCGCACCAGCGCGAAACCGGCGTGCGTTTCGGCGAAGCCGCGGTGGCCCTGGGTTACGCCAGCAAGGAAGACGTGCTGTTTGCGCTTTCGCAGCAGTTTCACTACCCCTACGCACCCGAAGAAAAGCGCACCGACAACCCCGAACTGGTGACGCTGAACGAACCCTTCGGCGCCCGTGCCGAGCACTTCCGCGCGCTGCGCAGCCAGTTGATGATGCGGCTCTTCGTGGAAGGCGAGCCGCGCCAGGCGCTGGCCATCATCAGCCCCGATTCCGGCGACGGCAAGACCTACTGCGCCGCCAACCTGGCCGTGACGCTGGCGCAACTGGGTGGCCGCACCCTGCTGGTCGACGCCGACATGCGCGGCCCGCGCGTGCACGAGGTGTTCAGGGTGAGCAACCGTGCGGGCTTGTCCGGCATTCTTTCGGGTCGTGCCGACAAGGGCGTGATCCAGCAGGTGCCCGGCGTGACCAGCCTGTTCATCCTGCCCGTGGGCACCACGCCGCCGAACCCGCTGGAACTCGTGGAGCGCCCGGCGTTCGGACTGCTCATGCGTGAACTGGCCTCCAAGTTCGACTACGTGGTGGTGGACACCCCCGCCGCCGTGTACGGTGCCGACGCCGCGGTGATTGCCGCGCGCTGCGGCACGGCGCTGGTGATCGCGCGCAAGGACGCCAGCCGCGTGGGCATGCTGCAGGAACTGGTGGGCAGCTTTGCCGGCAGCCCCGCCAAGCTGGCGGGGGTGGTGATGAACGAGTTCTGACGAGGGCCAGAGGGCGGTACAAACCATGCGCATGAACGCATGCCAGACCGACCTGATCGAGGCTGCCGTCACCCCGGACGAATGGGACGCGCTGAAGTGAGCTTGCTCGACACTCATGTCCGGGTGCGTTGGCTGGCGCCTGAGCCCAGGCCGTTTCGGGCGCGCATCACCACCTCACTGAACCAAGCCTTCGGCCGGGCGCTGGCCATCGTCGCGTATCAACGCGGCACGCCCGGCATGGCCTTTGCACGGGTCGCCCGCGCCAAGGCGCGGTTGCTCTTCGAGTGCGGGTGCGAAGCTGAAGGTCTGCGACCCAGTTGCAACGGCCAGGTCGCGCAAGGACGCGTCGGCTGAGGCCGGCGCCAACCTTTGTCACCGCTCCCCGCACCATGTCCAGCATCTTGCCCCGCACTGAAATCGCCATGACCAGCCTGAACACCAGGCTGGCGCGCGGTGCGCTGTTTGTCGGTTTCATGCTCCTGGTGGTGCCCACCGTCATGGACCTGGCCCGCCAGGTCTGGAACACCGACGAACAAGGCCACGGGCCCATCATCGCGGCCGTCACGCTGTGGCTGATGTGGCGCAGCCGCCAGCAGGTGCTCGATGCGCCCTACCAGCCGGCCAATCTGCTGGGCGGCGTCTTGTTCCTGCTCGGCATCATGTCGTACGCGCTGGGCCGATCGCAGCAAATCATCCAGGGCGAGGTGGTGGGCATCTGGATGGCCGCCATCGCCATGGTCTTGCTGTTGCGCGGGCCGCAGGCGCTTCGCGTGTGGGCCTTTCCGTTCTTCTTCCTGATCTTTCTGGTGCCCCTGCCCGGCGTGCTGGTGCAAGCCCTGACCATTCCGCTGAAGACGGCCGTGTCTTACGTGGCCGAAGTCATCATGCACCACCTGGGCTACCCAGTTGGGCGCAGCGGCGTCATCCTCACCGTGGGCCAATACCAGCTGCTGGTGGCCGATGCATGCGCCGGTCTCAATTCCATCTTCACGCTGGAAGCGCTGGGCCTGCTGTACGCCAACCTCATGGGCTACACCAGCAAGCTGCGCAATGTGCTGCTGGCCATCTTGGTCTTGCCCATTGCCTTCATCGCCAACATCGTCCGCGTGCTGATCCTCATTCTCGTCACTTTCTATTTTGGTGACGAGGCAGGCCAAGGCTTCGTGCACACCTTCGCCGGCATGGTGCTGTTTGGCGTCGGGCTCGCGATGATGTTGATCACCGACGGGCTGCTGGGCAAGGCACTGGGGCAAGACCACGGGGGACGCAAGAAATATGACCACCACCACGGCTGACAAACCCGGCGTCGTGTCCGCCGCATCGCCCGTCACCATGCTGCGCGTTGGCGTGCTGGTGGCCCTGATGGCCGTGGCCGCCGTGGCGGGAGAGGCCTTGCAGCCCACCAACCGCCTGTCTGAGACCAAGACACCTATCGTGCTCGAAAAGCAGGTGCCCGAAGCGTTTGGCGAGTGGCGGCTGGACACCAGCATCCGCCCCGTGGTGCCCGACCCCGGGCTGCAGGCGATGCTGGACGTGCTGTATTCGCAGACGCTGGCGCGCACTTACGTCAACGCCAAGGGCGAGCGGGTGATGCTTTCCATCGCCTACGGAAGCGACCAGAGCAACGAGGCCACGGCCGTGCACCGGCCCGAGTTCTGCTACTCGGCGCAAGGCTTCCGCGTCAAGGTGGTGGACAGGGAAGTCATCAACATCGGCGGCACCAAGGTGCCCGTGGCGCGGGTGCTGGCGCAGCTGGGCCAGCGCAACGAGCCCATCACCTATTGGGTGACGCTGGACGAGGCCGCCACCTTGCCCGGCTTGGGCCGCAAGCTGCAGCAGATCAA
>Ga0138256_10007473_pt1 | contig 11524 bp, 12 predicted proteins | sample KNB2016incub_MG_FD_105486 | JGI IMG/M metagenome (GOLD analysis project Ga0138256, IMG submission 105486) | Active sludge microbial communities from wastewater in Klosterneuburg, Austria - KNB2014incub_MG | ecosystem: Engineered > WWTP > Activated sludge > Unclassified | place: Austria...
AACGTAGTTTGCCTGATTATATGCGCGGGCGCATTTCTACGCTCGAACGCGGGGCCGAGCTGACAATGTTCGGACTTTCAAGCTGGGCAAGCAGCCTTTTGATCTATGGAGTTTCGGCGGAGGTGCTGACCGTGTTTTCGGGCTTGCTGGCCGGTTCGGCAGGAATCGTTTGGTTTGTTCGCGAACGCGGACAAACACACTCAAGATTTGTTCTTGAGGATCACAAGGCGGGACCGCACGATTAAGAGCCGGTTTCTACGCTGTAATTATAACTGCCCGCGTGCCGGTCAATTCAGAAAAGTCCTTTGTATAAATGGTTTCCACACGGCGGATGCCGGCGATGACATTTACGATCTCTTGCGTCGAAACAAGGCCGCCTTCCACGTGAGCAACGGCCCATGTTTTTATATGCGAAGCCGTTGAAAGGGCTTCGCCGAAAACTTTTAAATATTGCGATTTGGTCTCGGAAGGCCCGCCTAGCTTTCCTTGCCTTGTCTCCTCAAAGGCCGGCCAGAACTCGTCGCCGCCCCTGAGCCACTCTTCACGCCAAACAGCCTTGTCGGGTGACGCGGTACGGCCGCCGCTGCCGGCCGCGGGCAGTCTAAGGAACATAAGGTCGGCCGGGCTTTCAGCGATGAACTGTTCCACTCCCTTGTTCTGGCAAAGGTTGTTTTGGCGGTTGTTGAACGTCTCGGGCCTTACGGCGGCAAGCCGTCGGTAAACCTTGGACAGCGGCTGTCTCAACTCACGCGTCTCTTCGCTAAACGACAGCACATAGTCGCCGACGGACATCACAAGGCTCGCCGCCATCGCGAAAGCGAAAGGCGACTGGAGCTTTTCCAGGTTTCTCCGTACATTGTCGAACCACCAGGAATCGGTTTCGCTGAACCAATTGCGCAGAGCGGCATTGTGCAATTTATTGCCGGGAACGTAAACGTCATCCAGGACGGTGTTAATGTCGTCGTCGGACAATGTTTCGCCGTTGTTCTGTATTGCGGCCAAAGCTCGCGTCCAAGCGGACTGGAGCGGATCGTTCGCAAGCACGCGGGCGTCGTAACGCTTCAACATCATTCCGAGGACCGGGCTTGCGGTAAAGGGAATAGAGACCGTTCGGAAATCGAGCCGACGCAAGACATTCAATTCAAAGGCCAGCCAACTGCGCGGCGTAAAGATGGATTGCTTAATCATTGTCTGAAAATCTATAACGGCCGCGGGGCTGTTCGTCCTCGGATATTTCCTCGATCTGGGCCGGTGACTGAGACTTTTGGTCAGAAACTTCGGCCGGGTTCCACATCGGCAATGTCCCGGGTACGGCCGCGTCATCATTTGGTGCCGCGACTATTGCTTTGGACGCGGCCGCTGGAGCTTCGTCCGCAGCCTGCCTGGCAAATCGCGGCGTGTCCACTTCAAAGGTATCAATGTATTCACTAGCGAGAAGGGCCCTGACAACCCGAGGGTCAAACTCCAATCCCGCCCAATCGGAAAGATGTGCCTTGGCTTCGTCAATCGACATTGCGGCACGCCTCGGCCGGTCATCGCGAAGGGCGGCAAACGAATCTGCGACGCGAAGTATCCGGGCGGCAAGCGGAATCTGCTCGCCTTCGAGGGCGTCGGGATACCCGCTTCCATTCCACCACTCGTGGTGCCAGCGAACAAGCAGCTGAACGCCGCGGGAAAAGCCGCGTTTAGCTGCCTCCTGTTCTCCGATGACCGGGTGCCGATGCATATCAAGCCGCTCGGCGGCGGTCAGTACGCGATTCTGCTTAATATATTCGCGATCCATGACCATTTCGCCAATGTCGTGCACAAGGGCAGCCTGCTGCATGAAAAAACGGTCGTGGGCCGCAAGATTAAAGCTTCTGCCGATCGCGTCGGCGATCTCGGCTATTCTTAGCCCATGTGCGTGAGTGTATCCCTCGAACGCATCCATTTCCGACGAGATCTGCAGCAGTTTTTCGTCAAAAGAAGTGTCTTTAACTAGGATCGGTTCCATAGATCTATAACCGGATGAACGAAAACTCTAGCATACCGCATCACGCGAAAGCTCCCGAATCGACTTTTGGCCTAATTTTGTAGTTGTGCCAAAAGTTTCTTGGCCTCGACGTTTTCCGGTGCGATCTCGAGGAAGCGTTTTAGTTCGCCTTCGGCACGTTTGAGCAGATTTTGCTCCATGAAAAAATCAATAAGCATGAGCCTGATCTTCGGATTTCCAGGGTCGAGCCGTACGGCGGCCTGCAATTCGCCTTCGGCCCTATGTCGTTGTTTATCTTCGTGCGCAAGTGCCTTGCCTAAATATGCGCGATAGAGAGCATTGTCGGGGTTGTAATGGGCTGCCCGCCCGAGAAAAGGAATTGCCCGTTCGAAATCGCCGTCCATCAGCAAGCTCAGTCCGACCTCAAAGCTCTCAAGTCCCTGTTCGGTCTTTGCATCAATTTTTCCTTCACCGACCGCAACGCCTTGCTCCTTGAGCTTCTTCTTCATGGCAAGCTCCTTGCGGACCTTGAAGTCATAGTTGTCGCGGGAATCGCTGGATTTAAGTGTTTCGTATGCGGATTGAACATTTGAGAATGCCCCCTGAATCCGCTTAAGTGTTTCTGGAGATTCCCGATGAAACCGGTCAGGGTGAAAAAGTTTTGCAAGATTAAGATAGCTCGATTTTATCTCGTCCGTTTTCGCCTTGGGGTCAACGGAAAGCACGTCGTAATGTGTGGCGCCGCTTTCGACCAACGCCAGGTATTGATCGAGGTCTATCTCGGGCTGCTTCGGTTTGTCCGTTTCAGGCGGCGGGGCCTGAGTATCTGATTCAGGTTCTTCAGGTTTGACGTCTTTTGCAACAGCCGCGGCCTGCTGTGCCTTCTTTATCAGGGCAATTCTTGCGTTTTGGATAGCGGCGATCCTGTTCTTCGAAAAAGCGGCGTTCCAGTCGCGGCGGTGCAGCATGCCGCCAAGCCATAAAACATATATCGCGTGCAAAAAACCATTCTCGGGAAGTCCGCATTCAAGGGTAAGGTCCTCGATAGCCCTTGGCTCACTTCCAAATCTTTCTAAGACAAAGCTCTCGTGGGCCTGGAGGGCCGGATTCTCTGATTTGCCGTTTGCCCTCTCGAACTGCTCTTGCACGCTCTTGAACCGACCCATAACCGCCGACATTGGCTGGCATCGGGCGTAATTGACCAAGAGCTTGTGAACGCCCACCTCGAAGCCCAGATCTTCACGCGACCGGACCAGCGGACTGAAATGCCAATTGCCTTCCGTCCAAGAAAGAACGCTGACCAGAATTCTCTCTAGCTGGCCAGTTACGATATTTTTCAGATCGTCGGCAGAGATCAGTTTACTGTTGACCAAAGCCGCCCCGAGTTCGACATCATTGGAACACTTCGGAATGCCGGCAAGCTGTGTCTGATCTACCAGATTTTGTTCGAGGATGATGTTTAGCAGCCTGTGTTCGCGAGCGTTTGACACGGCGAAAGTTATCGATCCGGCCCGGAGATAAACAATTGCCTTGACGTCGCCGGATTCGAGACGGACAGAGCCATCGAGCCGTGCCTGTTCCAGTTCAACAAGCAGCTCTGCGAGCGGATTAACGCTCAACTTTCCTGAATGATCAAGCGAATTTTGAGGGATCATCGGCGAATTATCCGAAAGGTGAGAGCCATGCGGCGTGTTCATTCTAACAAATATTCAACCCAAATGCTAAGTATTATTAAAAAGCCGGCATTCGTCACGGTTTGAAGCGGGAAGATGCCAATTGATTACACTCCGGCCGGCGGCTTGGTCCCACTTTGGACCTCTCATTTGTTTATCAATCAGAAAAATGAGCAATTAACAGAATATTTGGGATGGGCCATCGGATAATTTGACAGTCCAACGTCAAATTGCGAAAGTTTCAGGGTGTTGACGACTGAAATAATAGATCTTAGCTGCCGCTCTAAATGGAACAAACGATAGAGATCCGAGAATGCAGTACGCTTGACGAACTTGCCGCCTGTGTTGAGCTTCAGAGAGCTGTTTTTGCATTGCCCGAGATCGAGATCTCACCGGTGCGCCACTTTGTTGTGACGAAAAATGCCGGCGGCTTCACACTCGGAGCTTACGCCGGTGCGATGCTGACCGGTTTTGTATTAAGCGTTCCCGCCTTTCTACGGGGTGAGAAAGCATTTTATTCACATATGACCGCCGTGCATAATGACTTCCAAAGTGTCGGAATAGGCGGAAAATTGAAGTGGGCCCAGCGGGCCCGTGCAATGGAACTTGGTGTTCAGTACGTTAAGTGGACGTTCGAGCCGTGGAAGGCGAGGAATGCATATTTTAATCTCGAGAAGCTCGGTGCCGAGATGCGCGATTATCAAGCGAACTTTTACGGCGTTGATTACACTACCGCCGCGCAAAGCGAAAAGAACATCGGTTTGGCCAGCGACCGGCTGTTTGCCGAATGGGATTTGACGAGCGAAAAGGTAATGGCGCTTGCCGCCGGCGAGGAGTTCATAGAGAAGAAAGCACCGAGAGCAGCGATAGAAACGCCGCCCAATTGGTCGGAGCTTGTCGCCAACGATCCGCAAAAGGCATTGGAGGCACAGCAACGTTTAAGGTCGGAATTCGAGACTGCTTTTGAAGCGGGGCTTGTTGCCCGCGGCTTTTTGAGGGACGATCTTCGGCCGATGTATTTAATGTATTAAAAGTAAGACTCGGGTTGCGATCCGACATTTTCAGGTTTTCATCTTTTGGGTTTAGTTTGTTCGGGGAGTATTTTTCCGTACAAGCTGAAAACGAAAAACCTAAACGTAAAAATGCAGGCCTTTCAAAGGCCTTTCGGGAACATAAGGACATTGCCGACGCACTACTGCAATATGTGCAGAGTTGCGACCGAATTCTGAAGGAAGTATCTCACTGCTGGATATTCTATCGTGGCACCATTTTTTATCGACCCTGACATTCGAAAGGCACACACCTTGCCGTCAAATTTCTATACCGACCCGGCATTTTTTGAACTTTCGAAGGAAAGAATATTCGCACGGACGTGGCAATTTGTTGCCGGCCCGGAACTTTGCGAAACTCTGACTCCCGTGACGCTGCTGCCCGGAATGCTTGACGAACCTTTGCTGGTCTCAAGCCGAGACGGAGACGTACGATGTCTGTCGAATGTTTGTACACATCGCGGCAAGATACTGGTCGAAAACGCGTGCGAGGCAAATTTGATCCGATGCGGTTATCACGGCCGCCGATTTTCGCTGGACGGAAAGTTTTTGTCGATGCCGGAGTTTGAAGATGTTGAGAATTTCCCGTCAGCTGATGATGATCTGAAACACGTGCCGATGGCAGAATGCTGCGGGTTTTGCTTTGCGTCGATTGACCCTGTGGCTCCTTTCGATGATTTTCTTGGCAAAGCGGCAGATCTCTTCGATGAATTCGAACCCAAGAATCTCAAATTGATCGCGACGAAAGAATACGAAGTCGATGCCCACTGGGCCTTGTACTGCGAAAATTATCTCGAGGGTTTTCACATTCCTTTCGTCCACAAATCGCTGAACGAAGTGGTCGATTACGGCAGCTACACCACCGAAACGTTTCGCTTTTCGAGCTTACAGACGGCATTGTCAGAACCGGGAACGACAGTGACCGGGTTCCGGGAATTCCCCGCGTCTAAGAACCCGGTCGCTACTGCTCCTGGTTCTGACAAGATCGTTGCCGCACGCTATCTGTTCCTGTTCCCAAATCTAATGTTTAACTTTTATCCGTGGGGCATTTCCGTGAATGTCGTCGAGCCGATCTCACCTTCGAAAACGCGAGTCCGTTTTCTAACCTATGTTTCGGACGAATCGAAGCTCGATTCGGGTGCCGGGGCCGATCTTCACGGCGTCGAAATGGAAGACGAGGCCGTCGTCGAAAGCGTGCAAAAAGGCATCCGTTCCCGTTTCTATTCCCACGGCCGCTACTCGCCAAAGCGCGAACAGGGGACACACCATTTTCATCGGCTGATCTCGGAGTTTTTGGTTGGTTGACAGTTATACTATTGTTATACTGAAAGTATGAATGCTAAAACAGCCATTTCAGTTCCGCCGGACATTCTAAAACTCAGCGAAAAGCTGGCAAAGAAACTCAAGATGTCGCGAAGCGCGGTATTTGCGAAAGCGGTCAAAAAGTTAGGTGAAGAGTATGACGAACAGGAATTCATCGCTCGTGTTAACGCAGTTTGCGAGGAAGTCGATACTTCGGTCGATCCGGTTTTGAAGGCATATCAAGCGAGAAAACTTCGAGAACGTGAATGATAATACGACGCGGACAGGTATGGTGGGCGGATCTCGGAACTCCACGGGGTTCCAGTCCTGGCTATGAGCGGCCGGTCGTGGTTGTTCAGGCCGATAAGCTAAATAAAACGAATATCAAGTCTGTTATCGTTGTGATCTCGACAACCAATCTGCGACTAGCAAAAATGCCGGGAAATGTCTTTGTCGAACGCGGAGTTGGCGGCCTTCGGGATGACTCGGTGATCAACGTTACCCAGGTTTTCACCCTCGACAAATTGGATCTATTAGAGTTGCTGGGCACACTTCCAGTTGAGAAACTCCTGAAAATAGATGCTGGATTAGCCCAAGTTTTTTCACTCGATGAACGATCTACAAAACTGTGAATACAACGATAGAGATTGAGCGGCTTCGCGCCGAGATCGAGCGGCATAATGAGTTGTATTATCAACAGTCGGCGCCGGAGATATCGGATGTCGAGTTCGACAAACTGCTTGAGCGGTTGAAAGAGCTTGAGGCGGAGCATCCTGAACTTGTCACGCCTGATAGCCCGACGCAGCGGATCGGCGGAAAGGCGGATAGTTTGAAGCCGTTCGTGCATTCGGTGCCGCTGATGTCGCTGGACAATTCTTATGATCTCGATGATCTGAAAGCGTTTACCGAACGATGCGAACGGCTGGCAGACGGGCGAAAGCTGGAATACGTAGCCGAGCTAAAGATCGACGGGCTGAGCGTTGCCTTGCATTATGAGAACGGCTATCTAATCGTCGGCGCGACACGCGGCGATGGCGTTCGCGGCGATGATGTGACGCCGAATGTTAAGACGATCAAGAAAATACCGTTGAAATTAAAGGCTGACGTTTCCGGCCCGGCTGAGGTTCGCGGCGAGGTTTTTCTGTCGCGGTCGCAGTTCAGGCGGATCAACGAAGAGCTTGAAATGCAGGGCGAAAAAACCTTTGCAAACCCGCGAAACTGCGCTTCGGGAACATTGCGGATGCTCGATTCGGCGATCGTTGCTTCGCGGAAGCTGGATATGTTTCCGTACGATGTCCTCCGCGGTGCTTCAAAGATGTTCCCGACGCATTGGGAGAATTTCGAATGGCTCGCGGCGAACGGCTTCCACGTAAATCCGCACCGGGCGTTGTGTTCGAACTTTGAAGAACTTGCGGCGTTTGTTGCCGAGATGGAGCCGCAGCGTGATGCACTCGATTACGACATCGACGGCGTGGTCGTTAAGGTAAATTCTACGCAGCTTCAGCAGGAATTTGGTGCGACAACAAAGGCCCCACGATGGGCGATAGCCTACAAATATCCGGCTCGGCAAACGACGACAAAGCTGCTTGATATTCAAGTGCAGGTTGGCCGGACCGGAGCGTTGACGCCGGTCGCGTATCTTGAACCGGTACTGCTTGCCGGCACGACAGTCGCACGAGCTTCGCTGCACAACGAGGATGAGATAAAACGCCTCGATATCAAACTGGGCGATACGGTCGAGATCGAAAAAAGCGGCGAGATAATCCCGCAGGTTCTCGGTGTTGTCGCGTCAATGCGCGACGGCAGCGAGCGGGAATATACTTTCCCGACCGAATGTCCGGAATGCGGATGGGACGCGATCAGGCCTGAAGGCGAGGCAGTTCGCAGATGTTCGAATCCGGATTGTCCGGCAAAGGTAAAGGCCCGGATCGGCTATTTCGCTTCGCGAAAGGCAATGGATATCGAAGGCCTCGGCGGGGTGTTGATCGAAACTCTCGTTGATAAAGGCATCGGGCGTGACGGCGAACCGTGGAAGATCAGAGACGTCGCGGATATCTACGAACTGACCGTTTCTGACATTGCCAATCTCGAACGCAAAGGCGAAAAGTCTGCGACCAAGCTGATCGAGCAGATCGAGGCCAGCAAAACGCGCGGCCTCCAGAGGCTGCTTTATGGAATCGACATCCGTCATGTCGGCGAGCGGTACGCAAAGATCCTTGCAAACCATTTTCGCGAAATCGACCGGCTCGCCGAAGCATCGGTCGAAGAACTTGACGATATTTTCGAGATCGGCCTTTCGGTCGCCGAGAGCGTTTATGAGTGGTTCCGCGATTCGAAAAATATCGAACTCGTAAAACGCCTGAAAGCCTCCGGCGTAAAGACCGAAACCGACAACGCCGGCACCGATCTGCACGACGAACGCTTCGCCGGCAAAACCTTTGTCCTCACCGGCAAACTAGAAAACTACACCCGCGACGAAGCCGCCAAACTAATAGAAGACCGCGGCGGCCGCGTCTCGTCGTCCGTGAGCAAAAAAACCAACTACGTCGTCGCCGGCAGCGACGCGGGTTCGAAACTGACGAAGGCGGAGAGTTTGGGAGTTGCTGTTCTTGGTGAAATCGAGTTTTCCGAAATGATCTCTTAGAATCAAGGGTTGTGGCCCATTACGAAAGTGTTACTCATTTCGACGACGTTGTAGGTATCAAAGAGTCGCAGTGCGGTTTCAAAATTTCTCTCAAAAAGTACGATTAGATCTTTGTTAACGATGTTGCCGGTTGTTATCAGGAACAACTTTGATGGTTTGCGTTTTAATACGTAAAGTTTCAGGAAATCACTGTCCTTTGTGATCACGGTTCGAGCCTCACATTCCGCAACATTGACAATATTCGAGTCCTCGCTTTCGTTAGCTTTCGGGAGGTCAATTGTGTCCCGGGCATCGAAACCCTTTGAATTGAGCCATTGGGCCAACTGCTGCGGAAGATGAGCGTCAACGATGAATTTCATTACGCCGCCAGAACTTTGTTGATTGAATTAACTTTTACCAACTTGCTGGCGAAGAGCAAACATGCTTGAAGATCTTCGCGTTCCAGATCAGGATAGTCCGCAAGAATTTCTTCAACCGTCATCCCGGCGCTCATAAGATCGAGCATCGTTTCGACCGGATAACGCATATTCCTAATGGTCGGTTTGCCAAAACTGACCTCAGGGTTAAGCGTAATGCGCGATAATAGCTCTTCTTCCATAGTCATACGATAGCATAGTTAACGGTTTCGAGAGATATTAGTAGTAAAGAAGTAGTAAAGAATCGAGGCTGCGATATCTGGTTATCGTAGTTACCGTTCGCAAAGCATTTTACATGACACCGACAAGATACCGTGATCAAGTTGCGCAGGCTGCGAAAACAGACGCTGCAAAAGCGGCGGAAATTGCGGAGAAGATCCGCGATCCGTGGTTTCAGGCGCAGGCATGGGCGCATTTGACCAGGTGGGCCGAAAAACCATTGATATATTCCAAAAAAGCGGCGAAGGCCGCCGGCAACACTAAGGATGAGTATCAAAGGTCAGCCGTAAGGGCTTGGGAGATCGCTGCGTTGGCCGAACGAAAATATTACGTGCAAGCCCGCCGCTCGCTGCGCGAAGCCGTTGAGACTGCCGCATCGGCAACGCCTATTTCTTCACGGGCTGAATCATTTTTGCTTCTGTTTCAGGCCGCGTTTAAGATCTCAAAAGAAGATGCGGTATCGGTTGCTGAGGCAATGAACAGTTCGTGTGAACCGATACACTGGCGAGTAAACCGGGCGCGAAAATATGCCGCAAGCATGTTGAACGGCGAAATGCCGCCGAGAGAGTTTTTCTGGTAGGATGTGAGATGAAGTGATTTCAAACGGTTGAGTATGACCCTGTGCGAAGCGGAAAGGCAGATTCAGCAACGTTGGATGACGTTTACGACGGAAGAGAGGCTTCGAACCTGCGGAGGGATGTACGAAGCGGAAAAAGCGATTCTCGAACGTTGCGCGCCTGAATATTTTTCGCGACGTGAGGTCCTCGAATTCACTTTCTACCATATGCACGGAATGACGATCGAAGAATGTATCCACCACGTACCAGACAGGGTTCCTTGACTCCCGGTGAATATACTATATAGCTGAGGTGGCCAATTATGCTTCAATTAGTAGTTTTCTTAATGATAGTAGTTGTAATTGGCGTTTATTATTGGCATCAAAGCAGAAGCGAAACGATATTTGCATTTTTCAATTTTTGGCTAAAGCCTTGACCTTGCTTTTGTTTTTGTCCACTAGCTGAAGCTAGTGGCAACTTAAAGTCCCAAAGAATTAATGCCACCAGGCATTGTCGTAAGTATTCTTGAATCCGAAATAAAACGAATCTTGGTGAAATACGAATGAGCGAATTTTTTACATCGAGTATTGCGGAAGCTGATCCGTTGATCAGCAATGCTATTGACGACGAGGTTCGGCGGCAGGTTGATGGGTTGGAGCTTATTGCTTCGGAGAATTTTGTATCCGAGGCGGTGCTTCAGGCTATGGGCACTGTGTTTACGAACAAGTATGCCGAAGGTTATCCGGGCAAGCGTTATTATGGCGGGTGCGAGTTTGCGGATGTGGTTGAGCAGGCGGCTATCGATCGGGCGAAGCAGATCTTTGGCGCCGAGCATGCGAATGTGCAGCCGCATTCGGGAGCGCAGGCGAACATGTCGGTGCTGCTGACTGCATTGGATCACGGCGATCAGATCTTGGGGATGAACCTTTCGCACGGCGGGCATCTGACACATGGGCATCCGCTGAATTTTTCGGGCATCAATTACAAGGTCGCCGATTACGGCGTGAACCGCGAGACCGAACAGATCGATTACGATCAACTTCAAAAAATAGCCGAAGAAAGCCGGCCAAAGCTGCTGATCTGCGGAGCATCGGCTTATCCGCGGACGATAGATTTCGACCGCATCGGCCAGATAGCGCGGAGCGTAGGTGCAAAAGTAATGGCTGATATCGCCCACATCGCCGGCCTTGTTGCGACGGGCTTGCATCCGTCGCCGGTGCCGCATTGCGAGTTTGTTACGACGACGACGCACAAGACGCTGCGCGGGCCGCGCGGCGGACTGATCTTGTGCCGTGAAGAATTTGCAAAAGACCTCGACCGCAGCGTTTTCCCGGGCGTTCAGGGCGGTCCGTTGGTACATATCATCGCGGCGAAAGCTGTTTCGTTTGGCGAGGCGTTGCGTGACGATTTTAAGACGTATCAGGCACAGATAATCGCAAACGCAAAGGCTTTGGCCGAAACGCTTTCAAACGCCGGGCTTCGGCTCGTTTCCGGCGGGACGGACAATCATCTTTTGCTCGTCGATGTTTATATGGACGGCAAGGGAATAACGGGCAAGGCCGCCGAGAAGGCGCTTGATGAAGTGCATATCACCGTCAACAAGAACACGATCCCGTTCGATACACAAAAGCCGTTCACCGCTTCGGGAATTCGCATCGGCACGCCTGCTTTGACCACGCGTGGAATGAAGGA
>Ga0138256_10007474_pt1 | contig 11523 bp, 8 predicted proteins | sample KNB2016incub_MG_FD_105486 | JGI IMG/M metagenome (GOLD analysis project Ga0138256, IMG submission 105486) | Active sludge microbial communities from wastewater in Klosterneuburg, Austria - KNB2014incub_MG | ecosystem: Engineered > WWTP > Activated sludge > Unclassified | place: Austria...
CAGGCGCACCCGGGGCTGGGCATCCGCAACCGCTTCAATGTGCCGGATTGCCCCGAGCGCGTGCACTGGGACGAGGAGTTCGCTCTCGAGGTCGGCGCGCCGGGCGCCTACGACTACGGTCCGGAGCGTTGCTCGTGGCTGACGCACCACGTCACCAACTGGATGGGCGACGACGGCTTCCTGCGCAAGAGCAAGTGCCAGATCCGCCGCCACAATCCCGATGGCGACGCGATCTTCATCGACGGCACCGTCTCCCGCAAGTTCGTCGAGGGCGACAAGCACCTGGTGGAAATCAGCCAGAAGGCCGAGACGCACCGTGGCGAAACCTCCGCCTTCGGTACGTCCATCGTCGAACTGCCGAGCCGCACCGGCAAGTAAGCGGCTGTCCGTCCCGGCCGCACTCCCTGGCGGGAGTGCGGCCGACGGCACGCAACTCATCGCAAGGCGGCGCGTATGCATGAGAGTGGCAGTTCGAGCTGGGCCGGCCCGCTGCGGGGAATCCGCGTGCTCGACTTCACCCGCGTGCTGTCGGGGCCGGCGGCGGCGCTGGCGCTGGCCGATCTCGGTGCCGAGGTGCTGAAGATCGAGCCGCCGGGCGCGGGCGACGAAACCCGTACCTTCCCGCCGATGCGCGCGCAGGAGAGCCACTATTTCCTGAGCGTGAACCGCGGCAAGAAGAGCATCGTCATCGACCTGAAGACCGAGGCCGGCGTGAAGCTGGCCCGGGATCTCGCGCGCGAGTGCGACATCCTGATCGAGAACTACCGCCCCGGAGTCATGGATCGCCTCGGGCTCGGCTACGACACGCTGTCGGCGCTCAATCCGCGGCTGATCTATTGCGCGATCTCGGGCTTCGGCATGACCGGCCCGCTGCGCGACCGGCCGTCCTTCGATATCGTGATGCAGGCGTTGTCGGGCGCGCTCAGCGTCAACGGCGAGCCCGGGCGCGAACCCACCAAGCTGGGGATTCCCCTCGGCGACCTGGTGGGCGGGGTGAACGGTCCGATCGCCATCCTCGCGGCGCTGTACGAACGCAGCCTCACGGGCCGCGGACGCCTGATCGACATCAGCCTGCTCGATGGCCTGATCGGCATGCTCGGCTACCTGCCGCAACTGGCGTGGTTTACCGGGCAGGATCCCGCGCCGCAGGGATCGCAGCATCCCAACCTGGTGCCCTACGGGGTATTTCCGGCGAGCGACGGCTCGATCGTCATTGCCTGCCTGACCAACAGTTTCTGGGCGAACATCTGCCGCTCGCTCGGCATGGACGACTGGATCGCCGACCCGCGTTTCGACACGATCGAGAAGCGCCGAGACACGCGCGCGCTGGTGAACGAGCGGATCTGCGCGATCACCAGCGGCAGGACCGTGAACGAACTCGTGGAGATCTTCGTCGCCCACCAGGTCCCGCATGCGCCGATCCTCGGCATCCGCGAGGCGCTGTCGCAGCCGCAGGCGGTTGCCCGGGAAATGGTGGTCGAGACCGAGCACAGGAGCCTGGGAAGGATCCCCATCGTGAACCGATCGATCCGCTTTCCCGGCGATCCGCAGCCGGTCCCGACCGCGCCACCGGTGCTCGGGCAGCACACCGACGAGATCCTGGGGGATATCCTCGGGCTCTCGGCCGAGCAGATCGGGGAGCTGCGCGCGTCCGGGGTCGTGGCCTGAGCCGGCCGCCCGATCCCGGCGAGAGCGCTGCGACTGGCCTCGTCCGACACCGAACAGCAGAGGAGAGTCCGATGACACAGCTCAGATTCGAAGATCGCGTGGCGGTCATCACCGGCGCGGGACGAGGCCTGGGCCGTGCCTATGCGCTGCTGCTCGCCGCGCGGGGCGCGAAAGTCGTCGTCAACGATCCGGGTGCCAGCCTGCAGGGCGAAAGCACCGATGCCGGCCCCGCGCAAGCGGTGGTCCGGGAGATCGAGGCGGCGGGCGGTGAGGCGGTGGCCTGCACCGAATCAGTGGCAACGCCCGCGGGCGGCAAGGCCATCATCCAGTCGGCGCTCGACAACTACGGGCGCATCGACATCCTGATCCACAACGCCGGCATCGTGCGCCGCGGATCCCTGCAGGAGCTGTCGTACGAGGATTTCGAGCTGGTCCTCGACGTGCATCTGCGCGGCGGCTTCCATGTCGTGCGCCCTGCATTTCCCCTGATGTGCAGGGCCGGCTATGGTCGCATCGTGCTGACAGGCTCGATCAACGGCCTCTATGGCAATCGCAACGTGGCGAACTACAGCGTGGCGAAGGCGGGCTTGATCGGCCTGTCCAACGTTGCTGCGCTGGAAGGCGCCGAACACGGCGTGAAGAGCAATATCATCCTGCCTGCCGCGGTCACGCGCATGGCCGAGGGGCTCGATACCAGCGCCTACCCGCCGATGGACCCCGAGCTCGTGGCCCCCGCGGTGGGCTGGCTCGCCCACGAATCCTGCTCGGTCACGGGCGAGATGCTGATCGCCATGGCGGGCCGTGTCGCGCGGGCCTATGCTGCCGAGACGCCCGGTGTCTACCATCCGGCGTGGTCGATCGAGCAGGTGGGCGAGGAGATCGATGCGATCCGCAACACCGATGCGCCGGTGGTGTTCCCGGTCGTGCCCTCGGGGCATGTCGACCATCTTCGCTACAGTTTCGGGATGGCCGCGGCCGGCGATGCGCGGGAGCCGGGCAAGTAATACGGATACGGAAGGAGGACGGGGATGGCGGGGCGCTATTTCGACGATTGGCAGGTCGGGAATCGCATCGAGCACGAGATCCGCCGCACCGTGACCGAGACCGACAACCTGCTGTTCTCGGTCATGACCCACAACCCGCAGCCGCTGCACATCGACGTCGAGGCGGCCAAAGCTTCGGAATTCGGACAGATCCTGGTCAACGGCACTTTCACCTTTGCGCTGATGATCGGCCTGACCATCAGCGACACCACGCTCGGCACGCTCGTCGCCAACCTCGGCTACGACAAGCTGGTGATGCCCAAGCCCGTGTTCATCGGCGACACCATGCGCGCCACCACCGAGATCGCGGAGCTGCGCGAGTCGAAGTCGCGGCCAAACGCCGGCATCGTCGTCTTTGCCCACGAACTGATCAACCAGCGCGACGAGGTCGTCTGCCGCTGCCTGCGCACCGCGCTGATCAACCGCAGGCCGGTGTAGGATCCATCGGGATCGATACCGGGGGCGCAGGCATTGCAGCGCTGCCAGTTCCGTTTGTGCTGCCTGTGGCAGAAATCGGACAGGAATATCTGCTGCCCGGTGTGAAGGCGCGGGGTGGAGCTCGTTGTCTGAATGGAGTACGTTTGCCTCCGGGCGCAGCCCTCGGCGAGGCGAATCACCAAAGAAGAACGTGGCGCGCGCGTCGGGGTTCCCCGGGGCTGTGGGGCGATGGCGCGGGCAAAGGACATTTTTCCCGGGACAAGGATCGATTGGTGAAAGACGCCGGCTCGAACATCGACACCGTGCGCGTCCTGGCGAGGGAATTCCGTGCGCTGCCCGGAGCCTTGCTGCCGTTGCTGCATGCCATCCAGGATGAGCTGGGGTACGTGCCGGAGCCAGCCATTCCCGTGATAGCGCAGGAGCTGAACCTCTCGCGCGCGGAAGTGCACGGCGTCATCAGTTTCTATCATCATTTCCGCCGCGAGCCGCCGGGGCGCCACATCGTGCAGCTCTGTCGTGCCGAGTCCTGCCAGGCGCTCGGGGCACGCACGCTGGAAGCCGAGGTAAAGGCGCTGCTGGGCATCGATTTCCACCAGACCACGCCGGATCGCTGCATCACGCTGGAGCCCGTGTACTGCCTCGGCAATTGCGCCTGTTCGCCGGCCATCCGCATCGACGACGAGATTCACGGCATGGTGGATGCGCGCGAGCTGGCGGCGCTGCTGGAAGATCTGCGCACCCAGATCATCGAGGTGCGCTGAGATGTCGCGAATCACGGTTTATGTGCCCTGCGACACCAGCGCCGTTTCCCTCGGCGCCGACCGGGTGGCCGAGAGGCTGGCACGGGAATGTCGCGACCAGCCGGTGGACATCGTGCGCAACGGCTCGCGCGGGGCCTTCTGGCTGGAGCCCCTGCTGGAGGTCGAGGCCGGAGGTCAGCGCATCGCCTACGGGCCGGTACGGCCGGACGACATCCCGCGCCTGCTGGAGGAGGGAATGCTGAGCGCCAGCACACGCTCAGCGCTGTGCCTGGGCGTGGTGGACGAGATTCCGTTCCTGAAGCAGCAGCAGCGACTGACCTTCGCGCGCCAGGGCGTGGTCGACCCGGTGTCGGTGGCGAGCTATCGCGCGCACGGCGGCTTCGCGGGGCTCGAGCGCGCGCTCGGCATGTCGCCGCGCGATATCGTCGAAGAGGTCACCGAATCGGGGCTGCGCGGACGCGGTGGCGCCGCGTTCCCGACCGGCATCAAGTGGCAGACCGTGCTGAACGCGCCCGGGGAGCGGAAGTACATAGTCTGCAATGCCGACGAGGGCGATTCCGGCACGTTTGCGGATCGCATGCTGATGGAAGGCGACCCGATGAGCCTGATCGAGGGCATGATCATCGCCGGCCTGGCGGTGGGCGCGACCCGCGGCTACATCTATCTGCGCGAGGAGTACCCGCGGGCCGGGCGGATGCTGCAGCAGGCCATCGCCGCCGTGCGTGAAGCGGGGTACCTGGGCGAGCGCATCTACGGCAGCGCCCACGGCTTCGATATGGAACTGCGCATCGGCGCCGGCGCGTACATCTGCGGCGAGGAGACATCGCTGCTGGAAAGCCTGGAGGGCAAGCGCGGGGTGGTCCGGGCCAAGCCGCCGTTGCCGGCGATCGCCGGGCTGTTCGGCCAGCCGACAGTGGTCAACAACGTGATCTCGCTCGCCACGGTGCCGGTGATTCTCGCCCGCGGCGCGCCGTTCTATCGTGATTTCGGCATGGGACGCTCGCGCGGCACGCTGGCGTTCCAGCTCGCGGGCAACATCGCACGCGCCGGGCTGGTGGAGCTCGCCTTCGGCAGCACGCTGCGCGAGTTGCTGTTCGATTTCGGCGGCGGCACGCGCAGCGGGCGGCCGCTGCGCGCGGTGCAGGTGGGCGGACCGCTCGGCGCCTATCTGCCCGAGGCACACTGGGATACGCCCATGGACTACGAGGCTTTCGCGGCCGTCGGGGCCATGGTGGGGCACGGCGGCATCGTGGCTTTCGATGACACCGTGAACATGCGCGAGCAGGCGCGTTTCGCCATGGCCTTCTGCGCCGAGGAGTCCTGCGGCAAGTGCACGCCCTGCCGCATCGGCAGCACCCGTGGCGTGGAGGTGATCGACCGGATTGCCGCGGGCAGCGATGTCGACGCCAACCTCGTTCTGCTGCAGGAGCTCTGCGAGGCCATGACCGACGGCTCGCTGTGTGCGCTGGGCGGCATGACGCCCTACCCGGTGCTGAGCGCGCTGGGGCATTTCGCGGAGGATTTCGGCGTTCGGGGGGAATCGTCCGGTTCCCGGGAGAGTGCATGATGCTGTGGATCTACGACCCCGCGACCCAGGGCGCCGCCCGGGATTACGGCACCCCGGCGCCCGTACCGGAATACAGCGCGGAATATGCCGCACTGGAGCAGGTGAGCCTGAGCATCGACGGCCGGCAGGTGTCGGTGCCCAGGGGAACCTCGGTGCTGCGCGCGGCCGCGCTCGCGGGCATCAGCATCCCGAAGCTCTGTGCCACCGATGCACTCGATGCCTTCGGCTCCTGCCGCCTGTGCCTGGTGGAAATCGCCGGGCGCAAGGGCTACCCGGCCTCCTGCACCACGCCGGTGGAGGAGGGCGTGGCGGTCACGACGCAGAACGGCAAGCTGGCGCGGCTGCGGCGCAACGTGATGGAGCTCTACATCTCGGATCACCCGCTCGACTGCCTGACCTGCCCGGCCAACGGCAACTGCGAGCTGCAGGACATGGCCGGCGCGGTCGGCCTGCGCGAGGTGCGCTACGGTTACGACGGCAGGAATCACCTCGACGCGAAAAAGGACACCTCGAACCCCTATTTCACCTTCGACCCGAGCAAGTGCATCGTCTGCTCGCGCTGCGTGCGCGCCTGCGAGGAAGTGCAGGGCACCTTCGCGCTGACCATCGCGGGCCGCGGCTTCGATTCGAAGGTAGCGCCGGGCCAGAGCCAGCCGTTCATGGATTCCGGGTGCGTGTCCTGCGGGGCCTGCGTGCAGCACTGCCCCACGGCCACCCTGGTCGAGAACAGCATCGTCGAGCACGGCCAGCCGGAGCACTCGGTGCTGACCACCTGCGCCTACTGCGGGGTGGGCTGCGCCTTCGAGGCCCGGATGAAGGGCGACAAGGTCGTCACGATGGTGCCGTGGAAGGACGGCGGCGCGAACCGCGGCCACAGCTGCGTCAAGGGGCGCTTCGCCTTCGGCTACGCGACGCACCCGGACCGCATCACCACGCCGATGATCCGCGACGCCATCGACCAGCCGTGGCGCACGGTCTCGTGGGAGGAGGCGATCGCCTTCGCCGCCCGGCGCCTGCGCGAGGTGCAGCAGACCTACGGGCGCAAGAGCATCGGTGCCATCAACTCCTCGCGCTGCACCAACGAGGAGACCTATCTGGTGCAGAAGATGGTGCGCACCGCCTTCGGCAACAACAACATCGACACCTGCGCGCGCGTGTGCCACTCGCCGACGGGCTACGGGTTGAAGGCCACGCTCGGCGAATCGGCCGGCACGCAGAATTTCGACTCGGTGGACAAGGCCGACGTGGTGATGGTGATCGGCGCCAACCCGACCGACGGCCACCCGGTGTTCGCCTCGCGCCTGAAGCGCCGCCTGCGCCAGGGCGCGCGGCTGATCGTCGTGGACCCGCGCCGCATCGACCTGGTGAAGTCGCCGCACGTGCACGCCGATCACCACCTGCCGCTGCGCCCGGGCACCAACGTGGCCTTCATCAACGCGATGGCGCACGTGATCGTGAGCGAGGGTCTCGAGGACCGTGAGTTCATCTCCCGGCGCTGCGATCAGGCCTCCTTCCAGGAGTGGCTCGAATTCATCGGCGATCCACGCCATGCCCCCGAGCAGGTTGCGCAGGCGACCGGCATCGACCCCACGGAGTTACGCGCCGCGGCGCGGCTCTACGCCACCGGCGGCAACGGCGCGATCTACTACGGGCTCGGCGTGACCGAGCACAGCCAGGGCTCCACGATGGTCATGGGCATCGCGAACCTCGCGATGCTGACCGGCAACATCGGCCGCGACGGCGTGGGCGTGAACCCGCTGCGAGGGCAGAACAACGTGCAGGGCTCCTGCGACATGGGCTCCTTCCCGCACGAGCTGCCCGGCTACCGGCCGGTCAAGGACGAGGCGGTGCGCGCGAGCTTCGAGCGCGCGTGGCAGGTCGAGCTGGATCCGGTCGCGGGTTTGCGCATACCGAACATGCTCGACGAGGCGGTGGCCGGCAATTTCAGGGCGCTGTACTGCCAGGGCGAGGACATCGCGCAGTCCGATCCCAACACCCAGCACGTCGAGGCGGCGCTGCGCAGCCTCGACTGCCTGATCGTGCAGGACATCTTCCTCAACGAGACCGCCAGGTTCGCCCACGTGTTCCTGCCGGGTTCCTCGTTCCTGGAGAAGGACGGCACCTTCACCAACGCCGAGCGGCGGATTTCCCGCGTGCGCCGGGTGATGGCGCCGCTGGGGGGCAAGGCCGACTGGGAGACCACGATGGCGCTATCGACCGCGCTCGGCTACCCGATGTCCTATGCCCATCCCGCGCAGATCATGGCGGAGATCGCCGCGCTGACGCCGTCATTCCACGGCGTGAGCTACGAGCGACTCGACCAGGAAGGCTCGATCCAGTGGCCGTGCAACGAGGCGGCGCCGCACGGCACGCCGGTGATGCACGTCGAGAAGTTCACGCGCGGCAAGGGATTGTTCGTGGTGACCGAGTATGTGGCCTCCGACGAGAAGGTCACGCCGCGCTTCCCGCTGTTGCTGACCACCGGGCGCATCCTGTCGCAGTACAACGTCGGCGCCCAGACCCGGCGCACCGCCAACATTGCCTGGCACCACGAGGACGTGCTGGAGATCCACCCGCACGACGCGGAGGATCGAGGCATTACCGACGGGGACCTGGTCGCGATCACGAGCCGGGTGGGCGAGACCACGCTGCGCGCGCGGCTGAGCGAGCGCATGCAGCCCGGCGTCGTTTACACGACATTCCATCACCCTCTGTCCGGGGCCAATGTCATCACCACCGAAAACTCGGACTGGGCCACGAATTGCCCCGAATACAAGGTGACGGCAGTGCAGCTGCGCAAGGCCGCCGGGCCATCTTCCTGGCAGCAGGAGCACAGCCGCTTCGACCGCCAGCAGCTGCATCACGCGCACCTCGATTGAGGCCGGTCCCGGCACGCAAGGGCGCCGCCTCCTTCCCGCCGCAGCCGTCCCCCGCGCCAGCGCCGCATTTACTGAGCAACGGTGTTGATTTATAGTCCGTGCGCAATGCCGTGCCACGGGGATGATATGAGGCGCGAGCCGACCAGGACACCTGCCAGCGTCGACATCCGCGGCGCGCTGCAGGACTGGCGAGACGAGGGCGATCCGACGGGCCTTGTTCTCGATACCGGACAACGATAGCGCGGACGTCCGCGCTCACTCTCCACGTTTTCATTTTCACTGCAGGTGGATGTCATGAACAAGAAAGGCGTGCTCGAAGTCGAAGACAAGATCGAAATCACCGCCGAGGATCTGGCGGAGCCGCTGAGCTATCCGGTCGACGCATTCGTCTCCCCGGAATACGCCAGGGCCGAGCGCGATCTGCTGTGGCCGAAAGTCTGGCAGATGGCCGGTCGTCTGGAGGATATTCCCGAGCCCGGCAATTTCATCACCTACAACATCATGGACGAATCGGTCGTCATCGTGCGCACCGGGCCCGATACGTTGAAGGCCTATTACAACGTGTGCCCCCACCGCGGCCGCCAGCTCGTCAACACGCCCGATGACGTGAACTGCGTCCGGGGCAAGAAACAGAAATTCGTGTGCGGCTTCCACGGCTGGACCTACGATCTCGAGGGCCAGAACACCCATATTCTCGACAAGGAAGACTGGAAGGGCGCCTTGACAGCAGAGCGCACCTGTCTCTCCGAGCTGAATGTCGATACCTGGGGCGGCTGGATCTACATCAACATGGATCCCGACTGCGAGCCGCTAATCGACTTTCTCGGAGACGTGGCCCGTATCCTCCAGCCCTTCGAATTCGAGAAGATGCGCTACAAGTGGCGTCAGTGGGTGATCTACCCCAGCAACTGGAAGACGGCCATCGAAGCGTTCATGGAGCCCTATCACGTCGCGGGCACGCATACGCAGCTGCTGAAGTACGGCGAGTTCTACGCCTACAGCAAAGCCTATGGCCTGCACGGCGTCAGCGGTTTCGACGAGCGCGATCCCGCGCTCAGGAAGGCAGGCGGCACCTCGGTCACGCGCGCCGGCGGCGGCAAGGGCACGGATCCGCGCGTCTCCACCTACGAACTGGCGCGCGAGAACTACGAGACGGTGAATTACGCCGCTTCGACCGAAACGCTGGTCAATGCGGCCAGGCGCCTGGTCGACGAGCTGCCCGAAGGGACTTCGGGCCCGGACGTGGTCAAGCACTGGCTCGCCTCCGCCAGGGCCGACGATGCGGCGCGCGGCGTGATCTGGCCGGACATCACGCCGGCGCAGATGTCCGAGGCGGGCCTCGCGTGGAGCCTGTTTCCCAACCAGACGATCCTGCAGGGCGTGACCTTCGCACTTTGTTATCGCGCCCGTCCCTATGGCGACGATCCCAACAAGTGCATCTTCGAGTCCTACGCGCTCGAGCGCTTCCCGGAGGGCCAGGAGCCCAAAACCGAGTGGGTCTATGCGGAGCCGACCGCGGAGAAGTGGGGTTCGGTGCTGGCACAGGACTTCTCGAACATGGAATGGGTCCAGAGGGGCATGAAATCCCGTGGCTTCCGCGGCACCCTGCCCAACCCGCACCAGGAGCGCAAGGTCACCAACTTCCATCGCCACCTGTCCAGGTACATGGGCATGGGAGCGCCGCGCCTGCTCAAGAAGTGAATGCAACTTGCCAACATACGGGGAATCGATCCATGCGTGAATATCTCGAGTTCTACATTGGCGGCCAGTGGGTCGATCCGATCGAGTTTACGACGGTAGATACCGTGAACCCGGCCACGGAGGAGATTTCCGGCAGGATCGCGCTCGGTACGGGCGCGGATGTGGACAGGGCGGTCAAGGCTGCCCGCCAGGCCTTCGCCAGCTGGTCGCGGAGCAGCCGCGAGGAGCGCCTCGCTGTCCTCGAGCGCATCCTCGTCGAATATCAGAAGCGTTCCGCGGACCTCGGCGCGGCGGTCACCGAAGAGATGGGCGCCCCGAAAGGCCTTGCCGGCGGTTTTCATATCGGGCTCGGGCTTGGCCATCTCACGACGGCCATCGACGTGCTGAAGACATTCAGGTTCGAGGAGCAGCGCGGCGCGACGCTGATCGTGAAGGAGCCGATCGGTGTCTGCGGCATGATCACGCCGTGGAACTGGCCCATCAACCAGGTCACGGTCAAGGTTTTCCCGGCGCTCGCGACGGGCTGCACCATCGTGCTGAAGCCTTCGCAGGAGTCGCATTTCTCCGCGCATATCCTCGCCGAGATCTTTGACGCCGCAGGCGTTCCGGCCGGTGTGTTCAACCTGATCCAGGGCAAAGGCTCCGTGGTGGGTACGGCGATGTCCATCCACCCGGATATCGACATGGTCTCGATTACCGGTTCGGAGTCGGCCGGCGTGCAGGTCGCGATAAACGCGGCGCCAACGGTCAAGCGCGTGTGCCAGGAGTTGGGAGGCAAGAGCGCCAACATCGTGCTCGATGACGCGGATCTGGCCGGGAATGTCGCCAAGGGCGTTACCGGCATGATGGTCAATTCCGGCCAGACCTGCAGCGCCACCTCGCGCATGCTCGTGCCGCAATCGCGCATGGACGAAGCCATGGCGGTCGCCCGCGAGGCGGCGGCATCCGTAACCGTGGGCGACCCCGGCGGCGATGTCGCCATGGGTCCGGTGGTCTCGAAAGCCAAGTTCAATTCGATCCAGGAGTACATCCGCAAGGGCATCGAGGAAGGCGCCACGCTGGTTGCCGGTGGCACCGGTCGTCCGGATGGTTGTGACAAGGGCTTTTACGTAAAACCTACGGTTTTCGCCAATGTCACCAACGACATGGTCATTGCCCGCGAGGAAATCTTCGGGCCGGTGCTCGTGATCATGGGCTATGACAGTGTGGATCACGCCATCGAAATCGCCAACGACTCGGATTTTGGCCTTGCCGGCAATGTCGCGGGCGCGGATCTGGGGACGGCCCGTGCGGTGGCCCGCAGGATGCGGGCGGGGTCGGTGGGGATCAACAACGGCTTCGATTTCAACGCGCCCTTCGGCGGTTACAAGAGGAGCGGCAACGGGCGCGAGTGGGGCGAATTCGGCTTCCACGAATACCTGGAGATCAAGGCGATTCTCGGTTACGCGCCCTGAGGCGGTTGCCCG
>Ga0138256_10007475_pt1 | contig 11521 bp, 15 predicted proteins | sample KNB2016incub_MG_FD_105486 | JGI IMG/M metagenome (GOLD analysis project Ga0138256, IMG submission 105486) | Active sludge microbial communities from wastewater in Klosterneuburg, Austria - KNB2014incub_MG | ecosystem: Engineered > WWTP > Activated sludge > Unclassified | place: Austria...
CCGCAATGGGCCTGCCGACGCCAAACCTATTCACCGGCGGCCACAATTTTCACGGCAAGCTCGAATTCAATTCAAGAAAGGGCCTCGAAAAATCGACCGAAACGCTAGTCAACCTGGTACAGATCTGGGCCGAAAAGTCCAGCAAACTTTAGTTTGCTGCTCTTGCGCGTAGATCTAAGAGCGACAAACTAAAGTTTGTCGGACTGGGGAGCGACAAACTGAAGTTTGTCGGACATCTGAAAAAATGAAAGACGAACAGATCAATTCTTCGCGGGCTCCGGAGCCTGTTGGGCTCTATCCGCATGCACGCCGTGTCGGGAATCTGCTATTCCTATCCGGCGTCGGGCCGCGGGAGCTCGGTACGAAGATCATTCCCGGCGTCGAACTGGATGACGCGGGCCGGATCATCAGCTATGATATCGAAACGCAATGCCGGTCGGTGTTTCAGAATGTTCGATACATTCTCGAAGACGCGGGATCGTCATGGACGAACATCGTTGATGTAACAGTCTTCCTGACAAACATGAAGGCGGACTTCGCAGCTTATAATAATATCTACGCCGAATATTTTGCCGACAACCAGCCGTGCCGGACGACGGTCGAGATAAGCTCGCTGCCAACGCCGATCGCGATCGAATTGAAGGTCATTGCAACGATCGACTAAAAATTTCGCTTCGTGAACTTTGTGTCTTCACCTTTGTGCCTTTGTGTTGAGGTGTTTTAAACACAAAGGGCGCAAAGGTGACGACACAAAGGCCACAAAATAAGACACAAGGAGAAAAGATGATAGCAGCTGAATCAACAGGAACAGCAACGAAAGGATTTGCAACACACAGCCCTGACGCAAAGTTCGAGCCGTTTGAATTTACCCGCCGGGCCGTGGGCCCGCACGATATTTTGATAGACATTGAGTATGCGGGAATTTGTCATTCGGACATCCATCAGGCAAAAAACGAATGGAAAGATTCGATGCCGACAAGTTATCCGCTCGTCCCCGGCCACGAGATCGTCGGCCGCGTGTCGCAGATCGGCGGCGAGGTCACGAAATTTAAGGTCGGCGATATTGCCGGGATCGGGTGCTTTATTGATTCGTGCCGCGAGTGTGCAAGCTGCAAAAGCGGCCAGGAGCAGTTCTGCATTAAACAGGCCGCATTTACATACAACGGCACCGAAATGGACCGCGTGACGAAAACCTATGGCGGGTATTCGAACAAATACGTGATCGACGAGAATTATGCGCTAAAGGTCAAGGCCGAGGGCGACCTTTCGGGCGTCGCTCCACTGATGTGCGCGGGCATTACGACCTATTCGCCGCTGAAGCGGTTTAAGGTTGGCCCGGGACAGAAAGTCGGCATCGTCGGACTCGGCGGACTCGGCCACATGGGCGTTAAGATCGCAAAAGCGATGGGAGCCGAGGTAACGATCTTCAGCACCTCGCCGTCAAAAGAAGCCGATGCCAAGGCACTAGGCGCCGATCATTTTGTCGTCACAAAAGATCCTGCCAATCTTGTACCGCTTGCCGGAACGTTCAATATGATCCTCGATACGGTCTCGGCCGACCATGATGTAAATCCGTTTATCAACCTCCTCGGCCTCAACGGCGCAATGGTCGTTGTCGGCGTTCCGCCAAGCCCGAATACCATCCACGCGCTGTCATTGATATTCGGAAACAAAACACTCTCCGGTTCGCTCATCGGCGGCATTCCCGAAACCCAGGAAATGCTCGACTTCTGCGCCGAACATAACATCACGTCCGATGTAGAAGTCATCGACCCAAGCCGCATCGAAGAAGCCTATGACCGCACCGTCAAAGCCGACGTGCGGTATCGGTTTGTCATCGACATGGTTGGGCAGTAAGACGCAACGACCCTGAGGTCAGAAGTGGCTACTAGACTAAACGCACAAGACATACTGACAGCGAATGAAGCGATAGACCCGGTCTTTCTGAATTCGCCGCAATATGTTTGCGAACCACTGAGCGACGAGATCGGTTGCCGCACGATCTTGAAAGTCGAAACGCAGAATCCGATTCGCTGCTTTAAGGGGCGCGGGGCCGACTTGCTATGTGCGAATGCGGACGCCGACGAGTTGGTCTGTGCAAGCGCCGGCAATTTTGGCCAGGCCGTTGCTTATGCTTGCCGCAAACGCGGAATCGGCTTGACGATCCTCGCGGCAGAAAATGCCAATCCTTTGAAAGTCGAGCGGATGCGAAAGCTCGGCGCAAACGTCATTCTAAACGGGCGCGATTTTGACACGGCAAAGCTTCATGCCAGAGCCTTCGCCGAAGACCGGGGTGTTCGCTTCGTCGAGGACGGATTTGACGTTGAAACAGTGATCGGGGCCGGGACGATCGGGTTGGAGCTGTCGTGCGTTACAGAGCCGATCGATTTCCTTCTCGTTCCGCTCGGTAACGGAGCCTTGTTCAACGGCGTGTCGACGTACGTTAAAGCGACCCGGCCGGAAACGAAGATGATCGCCGTTCAGGCGAATGGAGCACCCGCTATGATCGAGTCCTGGCGGACCGGCCACTTGATCGAGCACGAATCGGTCGACACGATCGCGGACGGTATCGGCGTTCGCGTACCGATCCAGCAGGCCTTGGACGATATGGATGCCTTGATCGACGAGGGTATCTTGGTTGAAGAGCGTTCGATCCTGAATGCGATGAAAATGCTTCACCGGCATGCGGGAATGGTCGTTGAACCGGCTGGTGCGGTCGGTATCTCGGCAGTGTTGGAAAATCGCGAAGTGTTTGCGGGGAAAACGGTAGCTACAATTGTCTGCGGAAGCAATCTGACGAAGGAACAAATGACAAATTGGTTAAGATACTGAGTGTGCGATATCGGATTGTCATCGACATGAAGCAGGCAAAAAAGTCAGTTTCGGCAAGATCCTAGACTTTTCACCTTACCTGTTCTCATTTTCACTACACGCTTATGCGTTACCTGGCACTGCCGCGAGGCATAAACGTCTCCGGCAGCAACACGATCAAAATGACGGAACTCAAGGCCGCGCTCGAAGGGCTAGGCTTTGAGAATGTCGTCACATATATCAACAGCGGCAACGTTGCATTTGACACGAAAAAGTGTGCGGAAACTTCTTTGGTAAAAAAAATAGCGCCTGTCCTGGAAGCTATGGCCGGCAAACCGATCAGCGTGATGGTCCGTGTACAGGCTGATCTGTTACGAATAATTCAGAACAATCCCTTTGCGGGCCAATTCGAAAGCCACAAGGAGATGCACGTACTTTTTCTAAACGACGACGTGACCGAAGAAGCCAAGTCATTTCTTGCCGAAAATGTGCCGCCGCCCGAACGTTTTAGCGTCGCTGGCCGCGAGGTCTATTGTCACCTGCCAATGGGCGTCGCCGACAGCTACCTCGGCCGCGGTACGTTCGAACAAAAACTAAAGATCGCCGTTACAGCCCGAAACTGGCGGACGGTAGAGCGGCTAGCCGATCTTTAGGTGACGAAAGCGTTGACAATTTAGTTGACATTTGTTTAATCTGAACGTATGTCACAAGTAAGAGTAAGCCCAAACACCCATGAACTACTGAGGACGCTTGCGAGTGAGGCCGGCAAGCCAATGCAGGAGATCATTGACCGGGCAGTCGAGGAATACCGTCGAAGCTCGTTTTTGCGCGGTCTCAATGAGGATTTTCGTGCTTTGCAGGGAGACGATAAGACATGGAAGTCTCATAAGGCGGAAATATTGGAGTGGGAATCGACTTTAGTGGACGGGCTTGACGATGAAGATCAGACGCGGTGAAGTGTGGCTTGCCAATTTAAGTCCGACAATTGGCCGCGAACAGGCCGGAACACGTCCGGTGCTTATTGCTTCAAGCGACCTTTTCAATCAAAGCGCGGCTCAACTCATTTTTGCAATTCCTATTACCTCGAAGAAAAAGAATATTCGCTCCCACGTTGCCGTTTTGCCGCCGGAAGGCGGTTTAACACTGCCGAGTTACGTAATGTGCGAGGCGATGCGGTCGATAAGCAAGGACCGTCTCACAAAACCATTGGGATATATTGAGGCTGGTACAATGGGTCATATTGAGGACATTCTCAAAATACTCCTCGACCTTTAGTGACTTTTGAACTTTCGGTGGAAAAGTTGTCGGAACTTCAAGCACATTGACGATGCGTATAATTGATGTGTATGATTGACCTATGAGTAAAGCCGTACATAAAAGGATAAACATTACACTGCCTGAATCAACCGTCGCCTTGCTTGAAAGTGTGGTAGATAAGGGTAGTCGCAGCAGGCTGATCGACGACGCGGTCAGACTCTATGTCAAGAATCTGAAGCAGAAGACCTTGAACGAGCAGTTAAAGGAAGGTGCCATCGCCCGTGCCGAACGAAACCTTAAAATGGCCGGTGAATGGTCACAGCTTGAGGATGAAGTGTGGCAAAAGTACCTGTAAAAATTGTCTTGCGCGGCGAGATCTATCTGGTCGAGTTTGACCCGGCCGTCGGATCTGAAATAAAGAAAACGCGCCCGGCCGTCATTATTCAAAATGATACGGCGAATCGTTTTAGCCCGGTAACGATCGTTGCCGCCGTCACTTCGAAATTCGATGACAAACTCTACCCGACTGAAGTGTTGATCGAACAAGGAGAAGCCGGGCTTAAACAGGATTCGGTTATTGTATTTGACCAAATTAGAACCATTGATAAAAGCCGTCTTGTGAAGAAACTCGGACGCGTGAATGCATTTACTTTGAAGCGGTGTGATTTAGCACTAAAGATCAGTGTTGGACTCGTATAATCAGTTACAGGTTGTTATGAAATATCTGCTCTTATCGATTCTTGTTATCGTTATTCTGTGTGTCGGCGATTTTGCTCAGAACACTCGGGATAGATCCGCTTTATTAAAGGGCGATGAAGCCAGGCGATTGGCGAAACAATGTTCTCGAGAGAGTCCTGATGATTTCACGGATATTTGGAAACCATCAGTTGAGGAAATCAAAACGATGGAAAGAAATCTTGCCCAAATATCGAAACTTCGGGCTAAATGCTGTATCGAAGGTGTAAGTATCGAAGATCCGGGTAAGTGGTATTTACAATATGCCGCACTTGTATGGAAAGGTAGGAAAGTCATTTATATCAGTGCGGTCGGGCGCCAGCAGCCGACAGATTGGGTTCTAAACAGCGATGGAAAAACTCATAAGGAAGTACCCAACGATAATTGGAGAGTATTTGCAATTGTGATCTGTGACGGAGGAAATGCTTGGGGCGTAATATACGACCCACATTCCGAGAAGTTCTCAAACCTATCGGTAAATGGCATTGGGTAAATCATGTCAATTCGCAGACCGTTCAATTTCAAACAATGGATCGATGAGCATCGCCACCTGCTGAAGCCGCCGGTTGGGAATCAATGTGTTTATTCGGATGACGATTTTATTGTGATGGTCGTCGGCGGGCCGAATTCTCGGAAGGATTATCATTGGGACGAGGGCGAGGAGCTTTTTTATCAGCTCGAAGGCGATATTAAAGTGCAGATCCAGGAAGACGGCAAGGCGGTCGAAGTGCCGATCCGCGAAGGCGAGATGTTCCTGCTTCCGCCGCGAGTTCCCCACAATCCGATCCGCGGCGAAAATACCGTCGGCCTCGTCATCGAACGTAAACGGCATACGGGCGAACTCGACGGCCTGATGTGGTTTTGCGAAAACTGCAACGAAAAACTCTACGAAGAATATTTCCAGTTGACCGACATCGTCAACCAATTCCAAACCGTCTTCAAACGCTTCTACGGCGATGAAAACCTGCGAACCTGCAAGAATTGCGCCGCGGTGATGGAACCGCCGCCGGTCGTGGCATGATAGGCGACGAAAACTCGAATTACGTTTGATAAACTGATAATAGAAGTTTGCTTATGTCGGAACTTTTCACGGAACTAGCGAGCGTTACCCAGTCTTTGGAAGAAGATGGCATTGAGTACGCTGTCTGCGGTGGTTTGGCTCTCTCTATCCACGGTTTCCCGCGTGCCACATTTGATATTGATATTCTGATACGACCAGAATCCCTTGAGCGATCGTTTGAGATCGCACAGAGATTCGGCTTTGACATTCACGGACTCGATATGTCGTTCAAAGAACGAGCGGTTGAGATACGCCGCGTTTCGAAGATCGATGACGATGGAGAAGTGCTGTCGCTCGATTATCTATTGGTCACACCACAAGTTGAGGATGTTTGGAACAATAGAATCACGGTAAACTGGGAAGGAAAGGCAATGTCAATAGTTTCACGCGCGGGATTGATCCGAATGAAGGAATTAGCCGGCCGCCCCAAGGATCTAATAGATATCGACAGGATAAAAAATGAAGAAAGTTGATATGTCGTCCGACGCGATCACGCGGCGGCTTCGGCAAACAGAACAACTGCGAAAGCTAAGCCTGTCGCTAATGCGGGCCAAAATTCTTACTGACTCTGAGGCGGTCGAGCTAAGAAAACGAAATCGGGACGATCGAGCCAGCCGAACCGGCGACGCAGAAGCCCGTACGAAGTAAGGGCGATATGTACAACGTCGCATATCGCCCTTACTTCGTGCGGGCTTCTGCAAAACCCTATCACTTATTCCTAACCACCGATATCGTGACCGACGAAGGATACTGCTTCGAATGATGAACGGCGTTGTTGGCGATGATGCCTTTGACCTCGTCCCAGTTGTTGCCGCCGGTGTTCATGTTGCGGTCGAAGCGGGGAAAATTGCTTGACGATATTTCGATCCGCAGACGGTGGCCGGGGGCGAAGTAGTTGCTTGTCGTCATCGGCTGGAATTTGAATTTATAGACCTTGTTCGGCTCCATCCAAACGAGCGGTTTGTCATAGCCGTCGCGGTAGCGCATTCGCTGGATGGTTTCGTCGAGGTTCCATGCCTTGCCGGTTTCGTCCACGTCGATCAGTTTTACGGTGAAATCCGTATCTTTCGCGCTCGATGAAACAAAGAGCGTCACATCGATCGGGCCGCTAAGTTCGAATCCTTCCTTCAAAACGTCCGTCGTGTAAACCAGGATGTCGTTTCGCTCTTCCATCTTTGTCTGATCGAACGCACCGCCCTGAACGGCGTTTCCGGTACAGCAAACATTGCCGCCATACGAAGGCACCGGGTCCATCGGGTCGTAAGTGAACCGGTCGGGTGCGTCGATCGCTGGCGATGCCGAGGTCAAAGCTCCATCGCCTTTAAGGCTGTTCGCTTTTCCGCCGCTCGCGAGATAGAACGTCATCGGTTCGGCACCGGCGGGCGGCCATTGATCAGCGGCCTGCCATTTGTTGCTGCCCATCGTAAAATAACGCACCTTTGGCCAAGCCTTGATGTCGTTGCCTTCGCTGTGGCCCTTCAGGAAATAATCGAACCAGCCATAGGTCAATTCGCTGTAATTCAGCCGGGCGTCGCCGACGCTTCGTTCACCGACGACCGTGTTCTCGGTCGCCCGCGTGTATGAGCAGTGCAGCGTCGGAGCAATGACGGCGTATTGCTGGTCGGCAATATCGGGCCGCGCCGTCTTGCGGACATGATTGTAAAGAGCAAGATTCGGCCCAACAGAAACGTCGTACCACGACATGAACCAGAAGCCCGGAATATTGATCTTCATGTTGTCGTGGAAAAGGCCGCCTTTGTACCACGCCGGATCGTTCGGCATTCGTTTGATCATTGCACCGCCGGTGGCGACCGGCATTTCGTCGGCAAAAATCCCGTGCGGGCCGTCAACGGCTTTGATTATGTCCTTGACAGGCAAATGCCGCAGAGCCTTTGACCAATCGACGCGAGGCGATTGTTGCGCAAGATCAAATGATTTCGACGCGCGAATAAGATCTTCCTGCGATGTGTTGGCCAGGAACGTCGGGCGAATCTGGTTCTGTTCACCGGACAGCCATGCGATAAACAACATCTGAACCGCACCGCCGCGGTACCAGTTTCCCTGTTCAAAGTAGGGCGCGACGCGGCCGACGCCGGCACCAAATCCCTGGGCGATCATCGCCGTATAGCCGGGCACATCCTGGGCCGCAACGGCCATTTGCCACTCGGCGGTTGACGAACAGCCGATCGTGCCAAGCTTTCCGTTCGACCACGGCTTCGTCGTGATGTATTTGATCGCATCCTCGCCATCGGTCAGCGGCGGCCCGAGAATGTCGTAATTTCCTTCGGAGAAGAAATGCCCGCGTTCGTTCATTATCACGTAAGCATAGCCGCGTTTAATCGCGTCAAGCACCGTCGTCATATCTCGCGGAGCGCCGAGCCGCACGTCCCACCAGTTAAAGTTATACGGCGTCCGCGAAAAGATCGTCGGGTATCTTGCGTTGCTTTCCTTTGGCCGATAAATATCGGCCTGCATCCGTTTGCCGTCGCGCATCGTCACCATGACCTTGCGTTCGACAACTGCGATCGACTGCAGCTCTGCCTCGATGGCGTTTCGCCGTGCCCTTAACTCCGTGTCGGCGGTTGATGTTTGGGGTTGGGCAAAAACAGAGGAAAGCAATACAAATGCCGCTGCGACAAATGCGAAAGACGTACGGAATGAATTTCTCATTGACCTCTCCTAATTAGATACTGATTGGCTGGATAAATGTATGATAACGCCTTGCGTTCGCATTAGCCAATGCGGTAGCAAATATTAGCTGGCGGCCGCAGGGCAAAACTTCGTTCATCAGGGCTGAGAGATTCCTTTCAACAGCTTTTTCGGTAAAATACTTCAAATGCTAAAGATCGACGTTCACACCCATATTCTTCCGAAGGATATTCCAAAATGGAAAGACAAGTTTGGCTACGGCGGATTCATCCAGCTTGAACACAGCGGCCCCGGCTGTGCGCGGATGCTTAAGGACGACGGACATTCTTTTCGCGAGATCGAGGACAATTGCTGGAGCGCGAAAAAAAGGATCGAGGAATGTGACGGCTTCGGCGTAAATGTTCAGGTGCTATCGACGGTGCCGGTAATGTTCAGCTACTGGGCGAAACCATCTGACGGAGCGGCGATCGCACGATTTCTGAATGAGAACATCGCCGAATCTGTCAGTGAATTCCCGACACGATTTGTGGGTCTTGGAACGGTCCCGATGCAGGATACACAGCTCGCCGTCAAGGAGCTTGAAAACTGTAAACAGATCGGCATGGCGGGCGTTCAGATCGGCACTAATGTCAATCAATTAAATCTTGGCGAGCCGCGGTTCTTTGATCTTTTCAAAGCGTGCGAAGAGCTTGGCATGGCGGTCTTTGTCCATCCGTGGGAGATGATGGGACAGGCCGATATGCAGAAATATTGGCTGCCATGGCTGGTCGGGATGCCGGCGGAAACTTCACGGGCGATATGCTCGCTGATATTTTCGGGTGTATTGGAAAAATGCCCGGGGCTTCGCATCTGCTTCGCACACGGCGGCGGTTCGTTTCCCGCAACCCTGAGCCGCATCGACCACGGGTTCAACGTCCGACCCGACCTGTGCGCTGTCGATAACCCGCACAGCCCGCGAAAATATCTCGGCCGCATGTATTTCGATTCGCTGGTACACGACCCCGCGAATCTCGATTTTCTAATCGAACTTGTTGGTGCCGATCGTGTAATGCTCGGCTCTGATTATCCTTTTCCGCTCGGCGAACTCGAACCCGGACACCTTATCGGATCAATGGAATACGATGATTCGATAAATGAAATGCTGTTCAACGGCTCGGCGCTGAATTGGTTAAACCTAAACGAGAAAGGTTTCGGACGCGATTTTCTATAAACATTTACTATTATGAAAACTAAGAATGAAAGCGCGGAACACATACGCAAGGCGGCCGAGGCCATGTCTGAACCGTTAAGCGAAGCTGAGCTCGCACTATTTTATGACGCTCCGATATTTCCGCCCGAAACCCTTGCGGAAGAAAATGCACAACACTGGGCATATTTGGATGACCGTGATCCGCTAAAGAATTTTCGCCAACGTTTTCATTTTCCGGCCGGCGGCGACGTTGTCTATTTCACCGGCAATTCGCTCGGGTTGATGCCGAAAACGGCGAAAGAATATGTCGAACAAGAACTTGACGATTGGGCGCGGCTTGCGGTTGAAGGGCACGTTGCCGCAAAAAATCCGTGGCTTCCTTATCACGAGTTTTTGACCGGGCCGATGGCGCGTGTGGTAGGTGCTTTGCCGATCGAAACGGTCGTGATGAATTCGCTGACGGTAAACCTGCATCTGCTGATGGTCTCGTTCTATCGCCCGACGCCGGAGCGGTACAAGATAATAATTGAAAAAGGAGCGTTTCCGTCCGACCAGTATGCTGTCGAATCGCAGATACGTTTTCACAAAATGTACAACAAACTTAAGTTTGTTGAACCTGCGTTGATCGAACTCGCTCCGCGCGAAGGCGAGTCAACACTTCGGACGGAAGACATTATCGAAACCATCGACCGCGAGGGAGACAGCGTTGCACTTATCTTACTTGGCGGTGTTAATTATTACACCGGACAGGCATTTGATATGAGGGCGATCACCGAAGCCGGACACCGAAAAGGATGCGTTGTTGGTTTTGACTGTGCACATGCGGCCGGGAATTTGGAATTGAAGCTTCATGATTGGAACGTCGATCTTGCCGCCTGGTGCGGCTACAAATACCTGAACGGCGGGCCGGGTGCGGTCGGCGGAGTGTTTGTCCACGAACGTCACGCACGTTCATTCGACCTTCCTCGATTTGCAGGCTGGTGGGGACACGATAAGGACACGCGGTTTCTGATGGGGCCGGAATTTCGACCGCTTTCCGGTGCCGAAGGCTGGCAAATATCGAACCCGCCGATCCTGCAAATGGCCGCACTGCGTGCCTCGCTCGAAATATTTGACGAAGCCACGATGCCTGCATTACGGGCAAAATCAGAAAAGCTGACCGCATATCTCGAATCATTGCTCGACCAGATCGGCAATGAGCGGATTTCCGTTATAACGCCGCGCGACCCGGCCCAGCGCGGCTGCCAGCTTTCGATCCGAGTAAAGAATGCAGACAAGAGTTTGTTCAATGCGATCTCCGACCGCGGCGTTTATGCGGACTGGCGTGAGCCGGATGTTATTCGCGCAGCGCCCGTGCCGCTCTATAATTCGTTTGAAGATGTTTACCGATTTGCCGAAGTTCTAAAAGTCTGTCTTGGCTGAATTGCCACAGAGAACACAGTGATAGGAACGGGATGTTCTGCCCATTGTAAGTCTAATTCTTAAAAGATCTCAGTGCCCTCTGTTTTCTCTGTGGTGAAACTCGATCTATGTCCAAAGTTGTCATTATTGGAGCCGGTTTGGCGGGTTCGCTTTTGGCGATCTATCTTGCGCGGCGTGGGATGGCGGTTGACGTTTATGAGGCGCGCGGCGATATGCGGCTTGAAGAAGTTGCCGCCGGGCGCTCGATCAACCTGGCGCTTTCTGATCGCGGCATTGCGGCACTGCGCGAGGTCGGGATGGATGAATATATGCTTGCCGAGGCCGTGCCGATGTATGGGCGGATGATACATTCGGTTTCGGGCGAGACGAAACTTCTGCCCTATTCCGGCCGCAAAGGC
>Ga0138256_10007476_pt1 | contig 11521 bp, 1 predicted proteins | sample KNB2016incub_MG_FD_105486 | JGI IMG/M metagenome (GOLD analysis project Ga0138256, IMG submission 105486) | Active sludge microbial communities from wastewater in Klosterneuburg, Austria - KNB2014incub_MG | ecosystem: Engineered > WWTP > Activated sludge > Unclassified | place: Austria...
GTTAAGTTTTAAAGCTTCTTCAAAAAACATATTAGCTTTTTCAAGATCTTTTATGATCAAAGAAACATTAGCACTTAGCAATAGTAGATCTTCTTTTGATATTATTGAATAAGCTTTATCAGATGTATCATATTTTTCAACTGTCAACCCAAGTTCAGTTAAAGCCAAGTCGAATTCTTTATCCTTAATATTATTTTGGGCACGTTCAAATGACTTCTTAAATTCATCATTATCAATAGAGATGAATAAATTCCTCGAATGATTAAATGGCTTTTGCTTTAGCCAGATTTCATCAGGATCCGCACCCCACTTGTCAACAAATATTTGATGATTGACCTTTAACCTCTCAGCATACTTTTTTTCTCCATCAGCTTTAAAACTTTTTGAACCATAGTGATGAATAAAAACATCCTGAGCAATAACGGTCTTGTACCCCGCTAACTGAGCGCGTAAGCAAAAATCATCATCTTCATAATTACCTGGGGAGAATCTTTCATCAAGTCCGCCGATTATTTCAATCACCTCTCGTTTAATCAGCGTACACAAAAATGCAACTCTGGGAAACTGCATTACTTTATTTTTATTCTTTTCTTTTACAGTAGCCGCATAGAGATGCATTTCATCAATTGTTTTGTAATTAGCTTCCTTATCTTCTTGTACACCGCTAACCTCATTACTTATTGGACCAACAATGCCGACACTTTCATTTTTATTTGCAATATCTAGTAAAGTTTCGAGCCAATAATTTGTAACAACTACATCATTATTAAGTATCAAAACAAATTCTGAGCTTGCATTACGTATTCCCTGGTTAACACTAATTGGAAATCCATTATTTTCGTCGTTGATTATGTGCTTTATATTATTGTGTGTATTTGAAAGTTGATCAAGGAATTCAACAGTTCCATCATTTTTATTGTTGATAATGACAATTAGTTCAAAGGGTATTATGGTTCGTGAATAAATTGATTGGATGCATTCTTTTGTATACTTTAATTGATTAAAAGTTGGAATAATTATCGACACAATTGGTTTCTGAACCGAGTCATTTATCCAAATTTTTTGGAATTCAGCCATGAGTTCTGTTTTATTTTTAATACGATTCACTTCATTTGAATATAGCTTATTGATTCTTTCATAAAAGTATCTAAAGTCTTTTTGTTTCGATGAAGTAATTGTTGTACCATCATCTTTCCAATTAACTACCACAGTATTTTTTTTAATATGATAAAAATCAGAATATTCTGATAGTCTGATCCAGAATTCCCAATCTTCTAAAACAGAAAAGTCTTCATTAAAAAAGCCAGATTTGTCTAGTAATTCTTTTTCAAAAACAAAGCAGTTTACAGGAGAAATATTTCCTAATAGAAGTTTACTTCTAACATAATCTATGGAATAAGGGATAGATTTTTTTATTAGTTTGTAATCATCTCCTGTTTTCTTGTATGTATATCGATAGGCATCTGTATAAACAACTTTCTTGCCTTTTCTTAAAAACCTAAATGCTGTTTCTAAATGATTGTTAAGAAAAAGATCATCATCATCTAAAAAAGCTATGTACTTGCCTTGTGCAATTTTTAGTCCCGAATTTCTAGCGGCAGCAGGCCCATTTTTTTGTTCTCTATTTACTATCTTTATTCTATCATCACAATATTCTGTTAAACACTCTTCAATTTTAACACCAGCATCATTTACAACAATTAATTCAAAATTATTATAACTCTGTTCAAGAACACTTTTTACCGCAATCTTCAATTTATCAAGTCGATTAAATGTCGTAATGATAACAGAAAACAATACCGGGCGCTCCGTGATTGTTAAAAAAGTTGATTTGTATTTGTTATAGTTTAACGATTTAATTTTTTCTTTATCTAAATATTGCTTTCTTATTCTAGTTGTCTCGTTTATCATCTCACTATTGTGGCGATGTTCTATACTTTCATCAGATAAAAAGTATAAACCTAATTTTTCTGGAAGATGTTTCAACAAAACTTTTTCAGAAATTCTTAACCACCATTCATAATCTCCAGCAACGACTAAACTTTCATCAAAATAACCGAATTTATTGTGAAGATTTTTCCTCCACATTGGCTGTGGACCGCAAATAGCGCAGTGGATCAATTGTACTCTATCAAATTCCGGCCACTCAAAATATCCTGCTGCTGTATGAGAATCATATGTTTCGTTTTCATGATAAGTAACAAACTGATCAGCATAAACCAATCCAATGTTTTCATTCTGATCCAATTGATTTGACATGATTTCAAATGCATCATATCTATGTCGATCATCTGTATTTGCGTTCGTAATATATCTACCAGAGGATAATTTAATTGCCCGATTCCAGGCACTGTAGATATATTCTTTTGCAGTTTTTAAATATTTGATATTGTAATGTTTAGATTGATATTCTTTTACAATTGACTCTTCATTTTCTAATGAGCCTGAATTTACAACCACAATTTCGAGTTCGCCTGATTTATAGAGCGATTGATTGATTAAATCATCCAAACATCCGCGAAAAAATCTTTCTGAATTATAAGTTGAGACTATTGCTGAGACTTTTATTCTGTAAAGGTCTCCAATATTTGATTTACTTTGTAGTGACATGATTGTCTGATCAATTTTTTGCATCAATAAATTTTCTGGTAAATCGGATTCATCACCAAAGTATTTATGAACTTCTGACTGGATATTTTTCATAACACTCTTCAAATCATTATCAGAAAGATATTTTCTTTTCTTTAATAATATTTTATCTTTTTTTACCAGATTTCTTTTTTCCCATTTATCAAAAAAGTAAGATGTATCAGCAAAATATCTGTCCCCGGAGTTTTCTTGTTTTAATCTATCAGTTATGTTATTGTGGTCAACAAGTGAACATGGTGATGTTTCAATTGTAAATCCTGCTTCCCAAATTCTTAAGCACAAATCAACATCTGCCCAATAAAACTTATACTTTTCATCAAACCCACTAACCTTACTAAATGCATCTTTGTTAATCAATCCAAAGTTGATGTATGGAAAATCTGAAACCAGATCATAGCCGTAATTATCAAAAACACTACCGTATGTTTCTACTGTATTTTTGTGCAGAAAAGTTATACCACCAACTTTTTCATTAATTTTATTTGAATTAAGAGCATTCCAAAAGGAAAAAGGTAAGAACTCAATATCATCGCTTCCATAAACAACCCACTTGCCAGTAGAATTAGCAAAACCATGATTCATTAATTTGGGCCAACTGAACTTCTCGCCTGGTTTAAAAACATCTTCATCATAAAAAACCTTTGAAACTTTATACTTATCTATAACAGGTTTTAGGTCATCAACATTTTTTTTACTAAAGTACAAAATCGTTTCATATTTAATATTATACATTGCAAGAGGTAAACTGCTCAGTACTTCTTCCAATCCTTCGTTTCTGTCTTTTGTCGGAATTATTACACTGATCAGTAGTTCATCTAATTCATTTTTAAACTCAATATTAGTTTCAGGAGAATTATCAATTGTAAAATTGATTTTACTAATTTCCAGTCCTTCTTTTACTCTGGCAATTTTTATTGATAGATCTTTTAAACGATTCTTACCTTCAATATGTTTACTATTGTTAAAAACTATAGTTCTATATAGTTTTTCAGCTGTTAATGTTCTTCCTAATTTATACGCTAAATTTGCTGCTAGTAGTGTAATTCTAAAATTTGGAACACTATCATTTAATAACCTCATATAGAGATTTAGAGCTTCATCAAGTTGACCTTTGGACTCCAAGATAATACCAGACCAATAAATAAGTATGTAATCATTTTTAGATCTTCTACAAGCAGACAATAATTCTTCAAATTCAGTATCAGTAAAATGCTTTATAATTCTTTTTTCAGTTTCAATTAATCCAGAAAAGTCGAATGATAACCCTTGAGCATTAAAACACTTTATAGAATCTGAATAAGCTTTTAATAGCTCTTTCAAACTTGGTTTACTATAAAAACTATTTAAATATCTTTTCCAGGAATTAATTGGCTCCGATTTATTAATTGAAAAATTTTCTAAGCTCGCAAATAGTGTTTCTAAAGTTTCAACAAACACTTTCCCTGTTTTTTCCCACGAAAAACGTTTTACATTTTCATATCCTTTTTTTATCAGTTCATTTCTAGTTTCAATATTTTGAACTTTAATTAAAGCTTCCTTCAATTCGAAAATATTTTTTGAATCTATCAGAATTGCACTGTCTCCAGCTACTTCGGGAATAGAAGAATTATTTCCTGCAATTACAGGACAACCTAATTTCATTGCTTCAAGAATTGGGAGTCCAAATCCTTCATATAATGAAGGATAAACTAATGCAACAGCACCGCTATAAGCTGCAGAAAGCTCTTTGTCATTTAAGAATTGTATTTGGTACTTTGTTTTATCCAGTAGCTCGACAAAAGCCGTTTCCAATTCTTTTGCACCACCAGTAAAAAAGATTTCATAGTTTTCTTTATTCGGTATAAGATTAAATGCTTTTATAAATGAGATACCATTTTTATATCCTAATCGATGACCATTAAAAATAAAGTACGGTTTTTTTATGGAAAATGTTTTTTCAAATAATCTCTTTTCCCACAAATATGGAGTACCAAATTGTACTGATGTTGAGTTTGGAATAACCGTAATATCTTTTAATGCATACTCAGGATAGTATTTACGAAAATCTTTTTTAGTTGCTTCAGAAACTGAAAAGAAAGCTGAACATTTTTGAATAGCATTTTGTTTAGCTCTCCATTCCGGATGATTTAAATCCAATGACATTGCTTCCGGAGTAAAATCATGCAGGATTATAGAGCAAGGAGAATTCTCTGGATAGGTATAATATGTTGATAGAAATAAACCTCCGCCGTTTTTATCAATTATGTGTTGCAGATATAAAGAATCAGATTCATATGAATTTTGATCATATTCATTTATTGATATTGTATGAAAACCAACAATGTTTGGTAATGAATTTCCTCTATTGAGTATCACAACTTTTTCTGAAATACTCGATTTTGAAAGTTCATTCAAAAGAGATAACCAAACTCTGCTAATACCTGCAGGTCTGCCTTGTTGCATTTGAAAAATAACACCATCAATAAAAATTTTTTTACCCAACTTTATTTCTCCAACAATTTTCTTTTTATCTATAGTTTTTGCACACAGTATTTAAAACTTTCCCAATCTTCACCTAAACTTTTATCATCCTCTATATGTATGATCTTTCCACCATGATCAGTTAAGAGTTTAATAACTTCATCCTTAAAAACTCCGTGCATTTCCATAACTGGATTGGAAGCATCAAAGGATTGAACATCATCCATTTTTGGTTCATTTACGAATGATTGATTTTTTCTCCGACTTGGAATTTGGAATATTAATACACCACCTCTTTTTAATATTCTCATAAACTCCTGAATAAAACCTTTAGAAAATTTTGGCTTCATATGTTGTAAAGTTATTATCGTATATATAAAATCAATATCGGAGCTTGGAATAAAACTTAAGTCATATTTATTATTTAAAACATATTTACATCGTTGTTTAAACCTGTTATGATAATTGGCTGTATTGATCATTGAAGGAGCAATATCAACTCCTATCGCTTCATTAAATTTCATAGCCAAGGCTTGTGTAAGTCTTCCTATCCCACAACCAAAATCAATTGCTTTATTATAGTTAAGGTTAAGATTAAGTTGTTTTGTATAACTTATTACTCTTTCAATATCGTTTATGCCTGTTTCAAAAAATTCACCCGGCTGCCACTTGTTGTCTTTTTTTGCTGGATCAGTTAATATCGCCCACATTGGATCGTTCTTGCCAAATGTATTCCAATTACTCTGTAGTCTTTCATATTCTAATTTAATCTTTGAAATTTCATCTGAAGGTGTATCAATATTTTCAAATATTACTTTTGATTGGTTTTGAAGTAAATTATTCGAGTTGATATATTCGATATTCCCAAGAGCTACTTCGTTATCAGGCTCAATAGTACATATTTTTTTTAGATTGCTCATAGCAGCATCATATTCTTGATTTAATATTTGAACAACTGCAATATCATTTAATACTAATGTATTTGATTCGTCTTTATCTAATAATTTATTTAGTATCTCGCTAGCATGCACCAGATTACCATTTGAAATTTCTAATTCTGCATCAGCTAATGAATATTTATCAGTTTTCAAAAAATCATTTTTTTTCATACTTAAATCCTGAAAATTAATTTTAGTTTTTGTTTCGATTGGAATTATTTGAACTTCAAGACTATTTGAAATTGAATCAAACCATTTTGAAGGGTTTTCATTTTGATATTCGATTTGAGGAACAAATATTTTTATTTTTTTACTATTACTGCTTAGTGTTTTACTAATGGCTTCTTTAATCATTAGTGAGTCTATGTTTTTAATGCAATGAGTAACTTCATACATACAATCCCAATTACACCCAAAACAGTTTAATGGAAAACTAATTATTGAACTTAAATTGGTATAAGGCATAAATCGACCAAAATGCCCGCCACCAAGTAAAATAATATTCTTTGTCTCAACAGCACAAGAGATATGTGCTAAGGCAGTTTCTGCACCAATAGCCAAACAACATCTTTTCAATATGGAAGCTGATTGTCTCAGAGAAGTTTTACCAGTGAGATCAATAACATCAAGGTTTAAGTTTGCAATATTTATATTATTTATTTGTTGATCCGCTTCGCTACCAAGTAAAATTATTTTATAATCTTTATCATTAAGCTTTGCTGATATCGCATTTCCATAATTTTCAGATAGCCTGTGATGGTGTTGAGCACCCGCAAAAAGTGAAATAGTATTTTCTTTGGTAAGATTGTTAGTAATAAAAAAATTATCAGCCCACCTTTCATCTTCATCTGATAACCATACTGTAGGAAATAATTTCTCGTGTTCAATTCCCAGTGCATCAAGAAACTCTTCATGTCTTTTTAATTCTAAGATGTTTAATGATTGAAGCTGAACAAGATATGTATAAAAATTATTACCAAAATTTTTGTTTGCTTCTGATATGTTGGACAAATCACCATCTATTCCAATTTTTATAGTAGCTAAAGAAGCTCTTACAAACTCATCACTCAATTGTTCACGAGAGTAAACAGAGTTTATAAACAAATCTGTTTCTAGCTTTTCAACTTCTGTAAAAAATATTTTTTTATAATTTATATCCGAGGTTAAAGCTGATTTATCAAAACCAATAACTTGATCTACAAAAGGACAGTTCTCATATAATTCTTTAATATGGTTTTGACAGATAACTGTAATTTTTGATTGATTAAAGAATTCTTTTAAATATTGAAGCATTGAACTGGCTATAACATTATCACCAATTGAATCTGTGCGAAGCCAGGTAATGTTTTGAATCTTTAAGTTTATTGCTTTAAAGTTCAACGGATTTTGGCTGGTAATTATTGTTGTATCAATTTCAGGTAGAAAAACATTTAGTTTGCCTTGTAAACTATCTACACTGTTTTTTAGTATTTCATAGTTTTCTAATGCAACCTGATTCTGTCTATCGATTGTTAAAACTCTATTTAAAAGTTTCTGAGCCTGCTGATAATTATCGTTCAGTATTTCAAGAACTGCAAGATCATTTAATGCTTGTAAATTATAAGCATCTTCAGTTAAAAGAACTTTTAACAGACTTCTGGCAGAAACATATTTTTCGTTTGATATATATGATTCTGCTTTTAATAAAATATCATTAAATTCTGTTTCAGTAAATTTTTTATCTGCTACGCTTTCTACTAAATCTTGTCTTCTCATTAATACTTGATTGAAGTATCTGTTATCAGAGAAAGTATCTCGAACAATAAAATTTGGATGTACTAAAGGAAAGTTCAATTTTTCGATTTGTAAATTGGCTCTTAAATCATTTACATCTTTTGTATGAGTTGCTTCCTTATTGAATCCTATATTTTTAATTAAATTTTTATTTGAAACTATTGATAACCCGCTATTACTTAATCGAGCAAATGTCCACTGAAAATCCCAGGTATCAAGTCCATTAAAAAATATTTCATTAAAATTTGATTTTCGGAACTGTATTTCATCTTCATTATTAAAAATTGATTGCAATGCTTGATCCATAATAAATTGTGGATACTTGCTTATTTCAACATCGTAAAGTTTCCATGCTCTTTTCCAGGTTGCCCAACCCCAAATGGACCCATAGTTAGAAAAATAATATGAATATTCATTTTTCTTCCATCCGAACTGCAAATTATTACCAGCAATATGCATAATTCTATTATCATCAGCATATTTAGTAAGCATCTCTTCGCAAAAGAGAAAAAAGTCTTTATCTGCGATTATATCATCTTCAATTATTATCCCTGCTTCTTCATTTTCAAAAAACCAATTGATTGCAGAACTAACTGCAATCTTGCAACCAAGATTTGATTCTCTAAAAAGTGTTTTTACCTGGCAGTCCCAATCTATTCCCAACAATATTTGTCTTGTTTGCTCACAATTTTTATAATCATTTGGCTTATTCTTCTTAGGACCATCAGCAGCAACGTATAGTTTTTTAGGTTTAATTTTTTTTATTTGTTCAAAAGTTTCAAAAGTTAACTCCTGCCGATTGTAAATGAGGAATAAAACTGGTGTATTAAATCCATCAACTGGATCAGATTTATTAATAGAAAAGGAACTGGTAATACTATCTCTATACTTTTCAACTTGAGATAAATCTGCTATATAATGGCTTATTATTCTACCTTTGCTAAGTTCTCTTCTAATAAAACCATCTTTTATAATTTGAAATTCTTTTAGATACTCTTTTAATCCATTTGAAATTTTAACTTGATTCTCATTTTGGGTTGGTTTGTTAGTTAAAATATTCATTACTGTAGTTAAAACTTCTGGTAATTCCGGAAACTTATTTTCTTTACTTCTAAGTGATGCAAATACTTTTTCTCGATATAAACTTAAATCAGCAGTGTTAATGGTGTCATTAAAGTTTTGGATTTTTTTTAACCATATTTTATGGTACGTATTAATCATATCTATACTTGCTTCTATCATAAGATCAAAAGCAGTATTTAAATCTTCAATTGAGTAATAACCTTTTAAAAATTTATTTCTGATCTCAAGATTAAAATCAATGCATTTTACTATTGATTCTGGTATTGAATCAGTAGAAACAGAAAGAGTTTTTTTTACGTGATTAAAACTGTTTAAATAAGCTAACAATGTTTTCCATCTTACTTTTTCTTGCTTTGATAACCAGATTAAATCAGTTGGATATTTGACTAAATTTTGAATTGTATAACATATCTCTTGTATGTTATGATTAAATGTATCAGAAGTTAGGATAACCCTGGTTTGTCCATAAATTTGTTTACAATTAAATATAGGACTTAATGCACTGAAAGTACTTAATTCATATTCAGAAATAAAGATAGGATCATGATTCATAATATCTGCATACTCAGAATTCATTTTAGTTATGGTAAGATTTTCAGGAATCCCAAAATAGGTATCTGAAAGTACTACTAAAAAATCTAAGTCTGAAAGTCCAGGACAACCAATATTTCCAAATTCATAAACTGCAATTACATTACTATTTTGTTTACATCTTTGTAAAAACTCTTTTCTAACATCTGCATATGTATTTATCGGAATTGGGATGGGAATTTCACAAACATCTTTAACCCAATTACTTGTTACCTTCTCATAATCATAATTTTTGTCTTTAAAATTTTGTTCGTTTAATCTGACTGAATTACCTCTGCAATAATCAAAATATTGTTTGGCTTCAGTTATCAATTCGGTTGTAATTCCCAGATTTATAACTCTTTTTTCTGTGAGCTTAAACTTTTCTTTATAAGTAGATAGAATTTCTCCAGGATTTTTAATGCTATCGGTACTATTTAGTGGAAGATTTAATTTTGAGTCTAAATGATTACTAATATTTAATCGTACCTGACTTACTTTATCTATTAAATTCCAATACAGTTCAGGTATTTCAATTCTGTTACTTAGTACATCACGTTTCCAAAATGATTTTTGATTTATCATCTGTACATTTAGTAATGGTAAAAACAAGACTGATGATGTCCACCATATTGCATCAAAAACGTTTTTAATATCACTTGCTTTAAGAAATTGTTTTTCAAAAAAATCATTAAATACATTAAAACTATTTATGTTTTCAAAATCGTTCTTTGAATAATAGATTGTTTCAGAATTCCCATAAAGCCAAACTCCGTTTTTAACAAGTGTGCTCGGAAATACTGTTTCAGAACAAAGCAGCAACTCCTCTTCAAAAACCAACATAGGACCATGATGCATAAATGGATTATAAGAAAGCAAGAATTTATTTGATTGATAAATCCACTCCATTAATTCAACTATTTCCTTCTTGTCAAAAGAAAAATCGATTATATAATGAACATCAAAATCACTAAAACCTGTTTTTGTTAAACCATCCGCCAAACTTCCATGAAGTAAAACGGATTTAAGTCCTTTTGGTTTTATAGAATTAATATTCGAAGTAAACTTTTCAATTAACTCTTTTTCTTTTCTTCCATTCATTAGTCCCTTCCATTGATTGAGGGAACGCGAACTTTTAATTATTGTTTTATCTAATTCTTTGTTTTTGTCAATAACTATTGGATGCAACTCATTTATTGAATTGGAAATAATTGTTGCAACCTCTTCCAAATTGATATTGGTTGTAGATGAATTAATAATCAAATCTAGATAATGGTGAGTTTTGGGAAGAATTATTTTAGAATTTTTATAGAGCCAATAAAATCTGTTTATTGGAATTCTTTGTTCTTTCCAATTAAAAGGTTTATCAATAGAAGCATTCCAAACTGGAGAATAGCAGATTTCCGAAACAACATTTCTTAATTCTCTTAATAGCACTTTTATATTATAATCGGGATATACCTTGTTAAAAATCTCTCCCTCATAACTAAGTAGACTTATTGGTGGTTTAATAGATTTTCGCATTTTTCTTGAAATTGTTCAGATAAAACTTTTAAGCATTACCCCAATATATATACCAAGTATTTGTAGGCTTAATTTCTTGCAGTTGGCTGTTTAAGTGAAGTAAATTGTTTTTATTCGTAACCTTGGCTAACTATAGCCAATATTATTTCAGGTAAAGCGGGTTTAGTTTTTCTTTGAATGGAGCTAAAAGTTCTTCAGCTTCTGCTATAAGTATTGGTTCCTGTCGTTCTCTTTCTCGTTTAATATCTTCAATTTTTTTCTTATGTGTATCTATCCTTTCAAGATATCCTTCGGACAAAGCTTTTTGTTTTTGCTCAGCTTCTTTTTTTAGCATATCTATACTCATCTCTTTTTGCTTCTGTAATTCCAAAGTTCGCTTTTCAAGTTTTTGCTTTTCGTTGGATCTATCAAAAACAACTAATCCTGAAATAAAAGCTGAAATAAAAAATCCAATTACAAATGTAAGCGAGGACCATTTAACCCCGGTTAAAATTACTCTACCTAACATCAGATAAAAATCGTTA
>Ga0138256_10007477_pt1 | contig 11520 bp, 10 predicted proteins | sample KNB2016incub_MG_FD_105486 | JGI IMG/M metagenome (GOLD analysis project Ga0138256, IMG submission 105486) | Active sludge microbial communities from wastewater in Klosterneuburg, Austria - KNB2014incub_MG | ecosystem: Engineered > WWTP > Activated sludge > Unclassified | place: Austria...
GCGACTGGCCGTGTCCAGCGCGACGGCGGGTTTTCTCTGCGGAGCCCTCGTCGTTTCGGTGGGTGTGATGCTGCGGGAGCGCAGACAGGCTTCGTCGGCAGGGGCCGATGCGACGCGCCCTCCAGCCGTGGTCGACGCGCTGACGGGACTCGGCCCCACGCCGGTGCCTTCAGCCACTCTGCCCACGCCAACGCCCGAGGCGGCCCCGGCATTCAAAGGCGATTCGCTCGCCGACTTGCGCGAGCGACACCTCGTCATGCCCGTACTCGGGATACGACCTGAGACGTTGCGAAGCATGTTTGACGATGCGCGCGGGAGTTCACGCGCGCATGAAGCGATCGACATTCTGGCGCCGAAGGGCACTCCGGTCGTGGCGGTGGAGGACGGAACCATCGCCAAGTTGTTTCTGAGCGACGCCGGCGGAATCACGATCTATCAGTTCGACCCGACAACCCGGTACGCCTACTACTACGCGCACCTGGACGGCTACGCCCCGGGTCTCAGCGACGGCGCCGTGATTCAACGTGGCCAGACTCTTGGCTACGTGGGCGTCACGGGAAATGCACCCAAGGACACGCCGCACCTGCACTTCGCCATCTTCGAGCTCACGAAGGAGAAGAAGTGGTGGCAAGGCCAACCGATCGACCCGTTCCTCGTGCTCAAGTAGCCCTGCAGGTCGCGGAGCCCGGGGGGTGCCCCCGGGCTCCCACCTCCATCGCCGATGTCAGTTGCCTTTGCGACGGGTGACCTGGTCCCAGATGGCCGCGGCGCCGCCGCCAATGAGGCCACCGATCAGCGCCCCCTTCTTGCCTTTGGCCACGCCACCCACGATGGCACCCGCAGCCGTGGAGCCCGCAATGATCGCCACGCTCTTTTTGGTTGAGCGGTTCCGCTGCACGGGTGCGCGCGACACCGTTCGCACCGATGACGTCCGCACCATTCGCGGTGCCGACGCGATATACGGCGTCGCCTCCACCTGAAGGCCCGGAGCCGGAGCGGAGGTCACAGCAACAGCCGCTGCCGGCGACAGGTCAGATGCCGCCAATCGACCACCCAGGACGAACGCTCCAGCGACAACACCAACGCCCAACGCTCCAACAACCCATCCAGGCACAATTCGCATGGTATTTCTCCTCGCACCCTTCCTCTTCAAGGAGCGTGCCGTACGACGAGGAACACTTTGTGTTCTTTATTGGGGCTTTAGAGGGATTCCAGTCGTCGGAGCATTTTTCTGCTGTCCGGCAACGAGGACAGCCACTGTGCCGCGGCTTCTGCCGCCCTACCAGTTATCGGTCATCGCCACGTTGCCGAGCTTCCAGTTCCACTCGATGGCCTGGTAGGTGAAGGCGATTTCTTCATACTCTGCCCGGTTCGCCAACTCGGAATCCTTGTTGTTGGCCATGCGAAAAGCGATGGACGCAATGCTGGCGCTGGTGAGCGTGACGGTGTACCGCAGCACCGCTTCGCCGCTGGGGCCAACACCAATGTTCTGGGGCGCCCAGAACTGGAGTTCCCACTCCGTCATGACCTCGTTGTTGGCCAGCGCGCCATAGAGGCGCGGCGACGACTGGTCTATTTCTTTCGTGATGACGAAGGGCTTGTGTTGCCGTTTCCCGGTGGCCTGCCCCGTGGCGACATCACGCGGGCTGACGATTTCGTGAGACACCGCGATGACCGCGATCCGGCCCTCGCGTCCCTTCTTGATGACCCCGCCTTTGATGTCACCGGTTTGCTGCCCCTTCAACTTGAGGTACGCGTCCAACGCCATAGTGAATCCTCCTTTTAGACAGAGCGGCGCTACTTGATGTTCTGCGTGATGTCCGAGGCGGTATCGCTGATCTTCTTGAGCAGGTTCGACAACGTGGACATCATCTTGGACATGCGGTCCATCGCCATCTGTAGGCGCAGCGATTCCATTTCGCCCATCTCGCTCATGCTGTCGAGCCTGTCCTTGACGATCTCCTTCGCGCGGTCGATGTCCTTCTTTGTGACCATGCCGCCTTGCGGCCCCGTACCCTGAACACTGAAGCCGCCTGTGACGCTTGCGCCGTTGGAATCCGGCATGTTGAAGAACAGCGCGTCACGATCGAGGGTCCCGGCCCCCACCGGCTTGCCTTGCAGACTGGACGCCGGCCCTTGCGGGATCGTGCTGCCCATCTGGTGGGCCGCGAAGTCATCGGGCTTACCCGCACCGGCGGCCGCGAAGCCGTTCAACGTATTCGCAATCGCGCGCCACCCGGCTTTTTGTTCGTTGATCGCTTTGACGCCGGCCATGATCGCCTTGAGGTCTTCGCGCGCCGACTGCGCCGCCTCCCTCATCACGGCAAACGCCATGGCCATGATGTCGTCACCGGCTGGCACGCCGGCGAATCCGCCCATGTGGGTCCCCAACCCGGGGACTGCGGGACCGGCCGCCTCCATCCGCCGCACGGCCTCTCGGACCACCTCGGCGGCGTCAAGATAACGGCCTTCGTTAACCTGTTCGGTCACGTAGCGTTCCAGGGCGGGCGATAAATCGACCTTCATAGTTCCTGGAGCCTACCGGAGACCCTGCAGATTCTGCAATGGCGGGCCCGTGACCTACACGGCGTCTGTCCAGAACCGCTCGAGTTCGACCGTGTAGGCGCCGCCAAGGCGCTCCCGCACATCGTCGATCATCGCGGGATGGCCGCAGGCGTAGATGCAGGTCTCGTCGGGGGCAAGGGCATGGGAGGCCAGGTGGGGCTCAACGAGTGCGTTGATGCGACCCGTGGCTCCCGTCCACCCGGCGTTGCGTGCATCGCCGGGGCGGCTGACCGACGGCACGTAGTGCACGAAGGCATGAGTGGCGGCCAGGTCGCGCATCTCGGTGGCGTACCCGAACTCATCCGCGTAGCTGGCGCCTTCCAGCACGTGGAACTGCGGCTCGCCGGTGGGACGATGCAGGTGCGATCGAAGCATCGACACGAACGGCGCGATTCCCGTAACCGTGGCGACAAAGACATGGTTCCTGAACTCCGGCCTGAACGCAAAGCGTCCCTTCGGTTGCGGTCTCAAGGTGACCGCCGCACCCTCCTGCAACTGGTGGAGCAATCTGGTGAGCTTTCCGTGGGGCGGCTGGACCAGCTCAATGAACAGCTCGAGTTCCTCTTCATGGGGCGCGGACGCAATGGAATAGGGTCGCTCAACGCCGCCTGTGCCGATGGTGCAGTACTGTCCCGGCATGAAGACAAAAGGCCGCTCTGGCTTGAGGCGGATCTTCCAGAGATCGGCGGTGAGATCGACGCGCCTGGTGATGATCGCGGTCGTAATAGTACCCCTCGGTGCTAGCTGCAGTAGTTGCCGGTGAAGTCGCGGCAGCGTTCGAGTTTGAACGCCGGGTCCAAAGCGGGTCGCACGGGACGTTCCGCGACGGCGCGGCCTGTCGCGTACATCCACTTGGTCATCTTGGTGAGCTTCCCGATGTCGATCCGATCCGGATTGTCGAACGGCGTGTGGTAGTCGGGGTGCAGCAACGTCGAGAAGAAGATCGCCGGAATGCCCACGCGGGCATACGGCAGGTGGTCACTCCGGTAATACCAGCCTTCGCGATGGGCCGGTTCATCCCACGACGAGTCCACCTCGAACTGGGTGACGGCCTGGTTGGCCTGGTGCGCCATCTCCACCAGATCCGGCGAGTTGCGATGCGGCGGCACCGCGCCCAGCAGCGCGGCCGTCTTGGGATCGTTGCGGCCCATCATGTCGCCGTTGAGCACGGCCACGATGGAGGTGATCGGCACGGTCGGGTGTTTGGCATACCACCGCGAGCCCATGAGTCCACGCTCCTCCGCCCCATGCCACACGAATAAGGCCGACCGTCGCCCAGGCGCCGCGGCAAACGCGCGTCCGATCGCCAGCAGCGCCACCGACGTCGTCGCGTTGTCGTCGGCGCCGTTCCAGATCGCGTCGCCGTTAACCGGATATCGCTCGCCATCATGGTCCTGATGCGCGCTGAAGAGCACGTATTCAGTCGCCAGCACAGGATCCCGTCCGGGCAGTTTGGCGACGATGTTGACGGATGGATAGGTGAAGGTGTCGGTGAAGATCGCGGCCTCCACCCGAGCCTCGGGCGCGATGGTCCCGGCAGCCGACTCGCGCACGTACAGGAGCGGGATGCCCTTTGTCGGCGCGCGTGGTGCCGCGGTGCCTTCGACATCGAGCGCATAGGTCCCACGTGAAAACGGAAACGCGACCCGATTCCATTGGTCGGCATGTGCCTCACCGACCAGCACGATCACCGCGGCGGGCTCGAGGGGCGCGACGTTGCGCTGAAGCGCGCGCGCCCAGTTGCGAAGGACGTTGGCGGCGGCGCCGGCTTGCGCCGGTGCGGCGGGGTCCACGACCGGGGGCACAAACCGCACGATCATCGCGCGCCCCTTCACGTCAGCCTTCGCCGCCGCCTCCATCGTCGTCACCACGACAGGTGCGTCCACCATTGCGAGCACGGGGGCATCGGTCACAACGTCGCGCCCCATGCGCAGCGCCGTGCCGCCGATCGTCAACGTGCTGCCAGGTGAGGTTCGAAATCGTTCGAGCGGAAAGAACTGAAAGTAGGTGCCGTTATCCCCCGCCGGCAACAGCCCCGCCTCGCGGGCGCGTTCGGCGATCCAGACCGACGCGTCCATCTCGTCGAGGGTGCCTCCCTCGCGGCCACGCATCTCATCGCCGGCCAGCGCGAAGAGGTCGGCCTTGATGTCCGCCTCCCGAATTTTGGCAATCGGATCGTCCGCGCGTTGCGCCTGAACCGAAGTGGCCATCACCACAGCCGCGACCGTGAGGAACCGTCCAAATGTAGTCATGGCCACAGATGATACGCCTACCGGGGGGCCTTGAGACCCTCACTGGCGGGCCAGCGCGTCGACTGGCGTGATGCGGCCCGCACGGCGCATCGGGATGAGGACCGACAACGCAGAAACGACGAGAATCAGTCCGATGGCGGCAATGAACGCGAGCACATCGTGCGACCCCACCAGCGTCAGGGAACTGGCGACCACGCGACCGAACATGATCGCGCACAACACCCCCACCCCGAGACCAGTCGCAGCGGTGACACAGGCCTCGCGAATCAACATCCTGCGAATGTCTCGCGTCGAGGCCCCGAGGGCGAGGCGCAGGCCAATTTCCGGGACGCGCCTCATGACGCCGAGGTTCACAACCGCGTACAGGCCGACGAACACCAACAGCGTCGTCAACCCGGCAAAGTAGTAGGCACCCGCGCGCATCGCGCGCTCGCGAAGCAACGCGGCGTCCAGGGTGCGCCGCAACGGATGAACCTCGACGATGTCTTCTCGTCCGAGAGGGACGATCGCGTCCCGAGCCAGCACCTCCACGTCGCGGGGCGGAGGCGGAGACTTCAGCAACACCACGGGCGGCTGGAGTTGAAGCGATCGCAGAGGCTGCTGCAGCACCGCCGTAAAGAGCAGCAAGTGGTTTGTCGCGTGCGGTTCCGCGAGCTTTGCGGCCGCAACGACGCCAATCACCTCCAGTGGGCGGTCGGACTGGCCGTCCAGGCGGATCGTCTGCCCGATCGGATCCGCACCTGGGAACAACGCGCTGGCGAGGTCCGCAGTGATGACGGCGACGTCCCGCCGGCCGCCGGAATCGCTCCACCTGAAATCGCGCCCGGCGGCGATGGGCACGCTCAGCGTCTCAAAAAAGCCCGGCGACACCGGCACGACAAAAGGCCTGTTGTTGTGAAGGCCGTCGCTTGTCGTGACGAGGCGACGACGCCGATCGTCACTGAACGACAGCGGCTCGTTCCACGACAAGGCGGTCGCCGTCACACCGGGGGCCGTTCGGAGTGCTGAGGCAAGGTGCGTGAGATACGCGACGGGGTCCTCGGCCGGGGCGCTCCCGCCCTGACGGGTCACGCTGGCTACGATGACGCCATCCGGCTGGAATCCCGTGTTCACTCCCTCGAGTCGATGCAGATTCGTCGAGACGATCCACGTCGTCACCAGCAAGGGCACCGACAGGGCGACTTGGGTGACGACGAGCCGGCGGCCCCAGCGAGTCACGCTGTGGCCCGGCAAACCGCGGGTGCCGCGCGCCAGCGTGAGTTTCGCGGACCAGACACGGATCGCCGGCAAGAGGCTGACGCAGAGCGCGACGACACAGGCCAGCCCGACCATCACACCGAGGATTCGGTAGTCGAGACTCAGGTCCAGAGGCGACGGTCCGTCCGGCTGATTCCACAACAACAGCGTCAGGCTCTTCGCCGACCACAAGGCGATGGGAGCGCTGAGGATCACCGCGAGCACCGACAGCGCCAGCGATTCACCAACCACCTGGGACACCAGGCGTCCATGCGACGCGCCGAGTGCGGCCTGCACCGCAAGATCGCCCTCTCTCGCTGACCATCGCGTGAGCAGCAGGCCCGAGAGATTCGCGCACGCCAGCACGAGGGTCATCGCGCACAGCAGCACCAGCAATGCCAGCGGGCGCCGATACACCGATCGGTATCCAGATGGCGAGAAGCCGCGCGCCGCAGACTCAAGGTGGGGCTCAAGCGCGAGCACGAAGTCCTAGCCCGCCTTTCCAAGCGGCCCGGCAATTTCGGCCGCCGCGCCTTGGCGCGCATGCGGCCACAGCGCGTCGATCTGAGACCTCGCGACTTGGAGCGTGACACCCGGACTCAGCCGGCCGAACGCTGTGAAGAACGTCTGACTTGGTGGCCGACTGAGCAAGCGAGGTATCAGCGACGCGGGCACCCAGGCGTCGGTCGGCATGCCGACCTCGAGGCCGGCGAACCCCGATGGGGCCACACCAATCACGGTTACCAGTTCACCCTGCAGACGAAACGACTGCCCGACCACATTCGGGTCGCCGCCGAAACGAGTCTGCCAGCAGCGAAAACTGATTGTCACGACCGGCGCCACACTCTCGACCTCACGCGGCCCGACCAGTTCACCCAACACCGGGCGTACACCGAGTGTTTCGAAGTAGCGGCCGCTCACGCCATCGATCGCCAGACGTTGAGTCGTCTTTTTTTGGATGACAGCGGTCGATGCATCGCGCTGAAAACCGGCGAATGCCCCGAACACGGACTGCGCCCGCTCGACCGACACAAACAGGCTCACGGGAATCACCGGGTGCCGCCAATCTGGGTCTCGTGAATCGATGCCAGACACACGAACAAGTTCATGAGGACGTGTGACCGGGAGTTCACGCCAGAACAAGGCGTTGAACAGGCTGACCAGCGCCATGAGCGCACCGCCGCTCAGCCCAAGCGCGAGAATGACCAACAGGGCGGAACCGGGAGTCCGGCGCCAACTCCTGAGGCTGCGAACCGTCTCGCGAAAAAGGCTGAGGGTCACGTCAGTTGGCCATCAAGCCTACCTCCGATCGTCAACGTGCTGCCAGGTGACGTCACGTCCAACTCGGTCCGGACCGAGTTGCTGGCAAATTTATTCACGGGTGTCGCAGAAAGTACTTGACAGGTTTTTTAGTCGCGGCCGTTCGAGAGTGCAGCCTGTCGCCCCGTTGTGTCTCGCAGGCCTCCCGTCGTCGCGTAGCAGCACGGGTCGACGCAGAAATGGTTCGCGCACAGTTCGAAGGGCGATCGCCGCGCCTCGTCGAGCGCTGAGCGCCAGAAAATCGTCGTGATATGAAGGGACATGACGACGATTTCTCTCGACACGATGTCCGACCGCGAGTTGCTTGAGCGCATCGTGTGTGTTGCCGGCGAGCACCGGCGCCTCACCGCCGATTTACTCGCGTTGATTGCCGAGTGCGATACGCGGCGGCTCTATCTTGGCCAGGGCTGCTCGTCGTTGTTCACATATTGCACGCAGGTACTGCACCTCTCCGAGCACGCTGCGTATCACCGCATCGAGTGTGCGCGAGCCTCCCGGCAGTTCCCGGCCATTCTGGAGCTGATCTCGGACGGCTCAGTCACGCTGACAACAGTCGCCCTGCTGCGACCCCATCTCACGCCGGACAACCACCGGGAGTTGCTGGCGGCAGCCAGCCACCGCACCAGGCGGGAGGTCGAGCATCAAATCGCGTGCCTCTCGCCAGCGCCTGATGCAAAGCCGCTCATCCGGCGCATTCCAGCGCACACTCCGGTGGAGAGGGCGGTAGCCCGTCAGGTAAACGCCACGTCGCAGGCCATGCCGCTGTCGGCTGCTGAGCCGCGGGTTCAGGTGGCGGCCCTGGCCGCCGACCGTTACCTACTGCGGGTGACGCTCAGCGCCGACGCGCACGGGAAGCTGCGGCGCGCACAAGAGTTGATGGGCCATCACGTGCCTGATGGCGATCCGGCGGCGATCATCGACAAGGCGCTGTCGCTGCTGGTGGACCACCTCGAGCGCGCAAAGCTCGCTAAAGTGCAACGACCACGTGCAGGCTCCGAGCGCGGATCGGAGTCTGCATCGACCGGTGGCTCACGACACATCCCCGCGGCGATGCGACGCCTCGTCTGGGCGAGGGACGCTGGGCGATGTGCGTTCGTTGGGGCACGCGGCAGGTGTACCGAGACCGGCCGTCTGGAGTTTCACCACGTGGTCCCGTTCGCGCGCGGAGGTGCCACCAGGGTCGAGAATCTCGCGCTCCGGTGCCGCGCTCACAACGCCTACGAGAATGACCAGGCGTTCGGCACGCATCCTCAACGGGGTGGCCGGCAGATGGCGCAAGAACCGTGCTCGGTCCGGACCGAGTTGCTGGTGTGCAAATAGCGACTCGGCGCTCCCGGCCCGATTCGAGATTGCCGATCGATACGCGATGACCCGATTTCTCGATCACCCGCGAAGGGCACGTGCCGTCAGAGCTTGAGCACCGCCACGATCGCCACTGGCACGGTCCACTGCAAGGCCCGTTTCTCGACCACCGCGGGCTTGGCCGGCGTCGTGGCCGTCTCCGGCTGTGCATCCTTCTTCGCCCGCACGACGATCTCCGCCTTGATCGGTATGCCGAGCCGGAAGCTGAGTGTCTCGCTGACCAGGAAGTCCAAATGCGGCTGGATCTTTACGGAATTGAAACGGGTGTCTTGGGACTCCCGCTTGTTGACCGCAACTTGAATGGCGGCGCTGAGGCCCACGACCAGGCGTGGCGGCATCTCGCCGTCCAGGGCGTTCAATTCGCCGTTGGTGGTGAGCGGACTCTTCCCGATGAGCGAGAACGCACGAGCGATGGAGACTGATGGGCTGATGTGGGCACGCAGCTCGTCATTCAGCTTGTCGCGCGACCGCCCGACGCCGACTCCAGCACCGAACTCCGTGCCCGCGCGGGCGGTTGAGAAGCCGAGACGCGCTTCGTTCGACTTCACTTCACCGCGCGGCAGCTGGGAGTCGTCGGGGCTGAAGCCGTACGTGCGCGGGAACAAGTCGAAGCTCACGGAGCCAGCCACCTTCCACGTGCGGACCCTCCAGTACAGCTGCCTGAAGTAGCCTCGGATGTCCTCGGGCTCGTAGCATGACGTGCCAGAGGCGAGCGTCCAGTTGGTGAGTGCCGTTGCTTCCGGCGCTAGGCCCAATGCCCGGTCGACCACTGGCCGGGGAATGACCCTGTCGGTGCGCGCTCCAACGATGTTGATGATTTCAACGGCTCGTCGCACCAGGGCAATCGCTTCGGGAAGCGTGCGGCCCGTGCCGGCGTCGGCCGTGCTGACAAAGCCGCATGCCATCCGGGCCTGGGCCATGCGGCTACCGTACGCGGCCCGTTCAGATTCCGCCAGGCCGCTCCCCTCGCCTATTGTCTCCGGCGCTTCTGCGACCACAGCGGTGCACGCATTGACATAGAAGTTTCGCGGCCGTTCGAGCTTCTTGATCCTGGCTTCGGTCGGACATGCTGCGGGCGTCTTCCAGACCTCTCCCAACTCCGGCGAAGCGTTCTTGGTGTACGACACGCCGATTCGCGTGAGGTCGGCCTTGAGCGCGGCGAAGGTCAACTCCAACCCGGGGAGCACGTCACAGCCCGCCAGCGCGAAGGGCGCAATGACGAGGCCTGCCTCGGTCCCTTCGGGATTGGTTTTGATCGCGCCAGCCAGACGACGCACCGTCGCGGCAGCCGAGCTGTCGTCGGGCTCGACGGCGTCTACAGCCGCGATGATTGACGCTCCGGTGGTCGCGCGATTGCGTGCCTGAACGGCGTCCTCTGTCGTCAGGTCGGCGGGGACGCTTGTGACACGCGTCAGCTCGAGAACCTTAAGTTGATCGACCGCTAGTTGGTGGAGTGCCTGCCATTTCTGATCGACGCACGCGCGGCCCTGACACGGCGGCGTCTGGGCGGCCGCGCCCCCGGCAGCCGCGAGCAGGACGAGCGCAACGACGGAGGTCGTGAGCGGGGAGCGCATCATTCCTCCGCCGTCCCTGACGCGTTCCAGCGGTCCTTCTTGCTGTCGGCTCCAACAGGGTTCTCGAACCCGCCGCCGTCATTGACGGTTGCCGTCGCTTTCAAGTCGGTGCGCGTGCCCTGGAACCAGAGATCCCACTGCAGCACGTGCAGGGCTGCGTCAGGCGAGCGCCAGCGCAGCACGAGTCCCGCCTCTCCGGCGCCCTTCGAGTGACCGAAGTCCACGGCGTCACCGTTATCGGTAAGGCTCGCCAAGGCCGCATGGCCACCTTCCCAGGCGAGCGTCAGCTCCAATGTGTCAGTGGGTCCCTCTACGGTGAGCAGCGGTGCGAGCGGCCCGGCGGTTTCCTTCTTTTGCTTCTTGTTCTTCTTGTTCTTCTTCTTGGGCGCCATCGTTCCTCCTCGAGCCCCGCTTGGGGCGGGCGTCAGTATAGACGGACGCGGCGATTCGTTTCCCGGCTATCGCTTTCTCAGACGGCGCATCAGCCATGGAACCAGCTGGCGTCGGGAGTCGAGGCCGACAAGGCCCGCCGTGAATCGCAGGAACCCGGTGGTTCCAGGATGGGCGCGCCTGGCTCGGCGCCAGCCACGCCAGAACAACCAGAGGTTCACGGGCGGGGCCACCGGTCGCGTCTTCACGTGACGTTCCAGTCGGTCTCCCCACGAGGTGGGCGAACGGTCCAACTCCGTCAGCACTTTCGCAGGCACGACCGTGCCGGGGATGTCGGCCACAAGGCGGAGTGCCGACCGCAGCTGGCAGGACAACTGCCGCTGTCGCGCTTCGGCCACGACCACATCCCAGTCCAGCGTGTCGCCGGCCCGATGGAGTACTTCGACCGCGTCGGCCACCCAGGTACCGGCGTGTACGCGGCTCCATCTCAGGCCGTGGATGCAGACGTGCAGCAGTTGATCGGCAGGGCTCTGCACAAGCCAACGCGTCTGGTCGTCCTCGATGGACACCGTGCGTCGCCAGAGCCCCGCGTCCACTCCGGGCCATGTGCATTCCTGGAGCACATATTGATGAATGTCCAGGGCGCCGCCGTCTGGCGACGAGTAGCTGAAACTGTGCCGGCCTGTTTGAGCCAATGCACCCGGTGTGTGGGGACACGTCCACCCCAGTTCGGCGAGGATCGGCCGCGCCGCATCGATCGACGTCGGTTCGATCAACGCGTCCACGTCGCCAAACGGCCGCGCCCCGCGATCGGGGTACAC
>Ga0138256_10007478_pt1 | contig 11519 bp, 11 predicted proteins | sample KNB2016incub_MG_FD_105486 | JGI IMG/M metagenome (GOLD analysis project Ga0138256, IMG submission 105486) | Active sludge microbial communities from wastewater in Klosterneuburg, Austria - KNB2014incub_MG | ecosystem: Engineered > WWTP > Activated sludge > Unclassified | place: Austria...
CGAACTGGGCCAGATGGACCCGGCTGAGCGGCAGGTCGCCGGCGCGGCGCTGAACGCGCTGAAGGACGAGATTGACACCGCTCTCCGCGCCAAGAAGGCCGCACTGGGCGATGCGGCGCTGGACGAACGTCTGCGCGCCGAATGGCTGGACGTGACCCTGCCGGGCCGCCCGCGCCGTCAGGGCACCATTCACCCGGTCAGCCAGGTGACCGAGGAGGTTACCGCGATCTTCGCCGACATGGGCTTTGCCGTGGCCGAAGGCCCGCAAGTGGAAAGTGACTGGTATAATTTCGACGCGCTGAACATCCCGCCCGAACATCCGGCGCGGCAGGAACATGATACGTTCTTCATGGCCCGTGCGGAAGGCGATAACCGCCCCCCCCACGTCCTGCGCACCCACACGAGCCCCGTGCAGATCCGCGCGATGACCGATCAGGGCGCGCCGATCCGCGTCATCGCCCCCGGCCGCGTCTACCGGATGGACATGGACCAGACCCATACGCCGATGTTCCATCAGGTCGAAGGGCTGGCCATCGACCGCGATATTTCCATGGCGAACCTGAAATGGGTGCTGGAGGAATTCTGCCGGTCTTACTTCGAGGTCGACACGGTTGAACTGCGCTTCCGCGCCAGCCACTTCCCCTTCACCGAGCCATCAGCCGAGGTCGACATCCGCTGTTCCTGGGCGGGCGGGCAGCTAAAGATCGGCGAGGGCGACAAGTGGATGGAGATTTTGGGGTCGGGCATGGTCCACCCCAAGGTGCTGGCGGCGGCGGGCGTGGACCCGACCATCTGGCAGGGCTTCGCCTTCGGCATGGGCATCGACCGGATCGCCATGCTGAAATACGGCATCCCGGATTTGCGGGCGTTCTTTGAGAGCGATCTCAGGTGGCTGAGGCACTACGGGTTCAGCGCGCTGGATATGCCGACGGTCAGCGGGGGGTTGAGCAGGTGAAGCGCGATCGCGACCTCCAACGGCAGTTGATGCTTCGAATAGAGAACTGCGAGAGCCAAGCGGGGCTTGCATTTTTCGAGAAGCGGTTAGCACCAAATATGGGACTAACCTCGGAGGATTTTTGTGACGTTGAGGACTTAGATCCGTCTACGAGCTACAACTTGAAGCTACTTTCTGACCACGGGTTTGTTGTCGGAAGATATGTTGGCAACCTGCAGTATTATAATCTTACGAGCGCTGGTCATGATGTGCTGGACGGCATACGTAGTGAAAATCTGTGGACTCGGTTGAAAAATATGACACCGCGTGAAGCTGGCGATCTGATTAGGTCGACTCTAACGTCGACTGTGTCCGCAGGCGTAGCCAGACTATTAGGACTTAACTGATGAAATTCACCCTCTCCTGGCTGAAGGATCACCTCGATACCGGGGCCTCGCTCGATGACATCACCTATGCCCTGACCGATCTGGGGCTTGAGGTGGAGGAGGTCGTGGACCGGACGGCGCGGCTGAAACCCTTCACGTTGGCGAAGGTTCTCCATGCCGAACAGCACCCCGATGCCGACAAGCTGCGCGTCTGCCGGGTGATGACGGACGAGGGCGAAAAGCAGATCGTCTGCGGCGCGCCGAACGCGCGGGCGGGGATCACGGTCGTGCTGTGCAAGCCCGGCGATTATGTGCCGGGGATCGACGTGACGCTGGGTGTCGGCAAGATCCGCGGCGTCGAAAGCCACGGGATGATGGCGTCCGAGCGCGAGCTGGAACTTTCCGTCGAGCATAACGGCATCATCGAACTGCCGTCGGGCGAGGTGGGCGAGCGGTTCGTGGACTGGCTGGCCAAGAACCGCCCCGATACGGTCGATCCGATGATCCATATCAAGATCACGCCGAACCGCCCCGATGCCTTGGGCGTGCGCGGCATTGCCCGCGACCTTGCGGCGCGGGGCTTGGGCAAGCTGAAACCGCTGGCCATCCCGGCGATCAAGGGCAGTTTCGCCTCGCCCATCACGGTCCAGATTGACCCCGCGTTGAAGGCCAAGGGCTGCCCGCATTTCGCCGGGCGGCTGATCCGGGGCGTGAAGAACGGTGCCTCGCCCGCCTGGCTGCAAGCGCGGCTGACGGCGATCGGCCTCAGGCCCATCTCGGCGCTGGTGGATATCACCAATTTCTTCACCTTCGGCCTGAACCGGCCCTTGCACGTTTTTGACGCCGACAAGGTGCAGGGTGGGACCTTGCGCATTCATCCGGCGAAGGGGGGCGAGGAATTCCTCGCGCTCGACGGCAAGACCTATGGTTTGCGCGAGGGCCAGATGGCGATCTCTGACGCGGCGGGCGTGGAAAGCCTTGCCGGGATCATGGGCGGCGAACATTCGGGCTGTTCGGGGGACACGACCAACGTCTTCCTCGAAAGCGCCTTCTGGGATCCGATCGCCGTGGCTGCAACCGGCCGCGCGCTGCGCATCAATTCGGATGCCCGCTATCGGTTTGAACGCGGTGTCGATCCGGATTTCACGATCTGGGGCCTCGATCTGGCCACGCAGATGATCCTTGACCTGTGCGGGGGCGAGGCATCGGAACTGGCAGAGGATGGGGCGCCCATCGACACGACCCGCGCCTACCGGCTTGACCCGGCGCGGGTGATCTCGCTGGTGGGCATGGAGATACCGGAAGCCGAACAGCGCGCGACGCTTGAGCTTTTGGGCTTTGTCCTGAACGGCGACATGGCCACCCCGCCAAGTTGGCGCCCCGATGTGTTGGGCGAGGCCGATCTGGTCGAGGAAGTGGCGCGGATTGCGTCCCTGACCAAGCTTCAGGGCAAGCCCTTGTCCCGAGCCCGCGCGGGCGTGCCGAAACCGATCCTGACGCCGATGCAGGTCCGCGAAAAGACCGCGCGCCGGACACTGGCGGCCTTGGGTTACAATGAGTGCGTGACCTATTCCTTCATCGACGGCGCCAGTGCGGCCCTGTTTGGTGGCGGGGCGGAAGCGACGCGCATCGAAAATCCGATCTCGTCGGAAATGACCCATATGCGGCCCGATTTGCTGCCCGGCCTTCTTCAGGCTGCGGCCCGCAATCAGGCGCGGGGCTTCATGGATCTGGCGCTTTTTGAAGTCGGTCCCGCCTTTGCGGGTGGCGAGCCGGGCGAGCAGACCTTGCAGGCGGCGGGCATTTTGGTCGGGGCTTCTGCCCCGCGCGACCCGTTCGGTTCGCGCCGACCGGTCGATCTTTATGACGCCAAAGCCGATGCCGAGGCAGTGCTCACGGCCATTGGCGCGCCGGCCCGCGTGCAGGTGGGACGCAAGGTGGATGGCTGGTGGCATCCGGGGCGGTCGGGCGCGATATCGCTTGGCCCCAATGCGCTGGCGACCTTTGGCGAGGTGCACCCCAAGGTTCTGAAGGCGATGGATGTCAAAGGGCCTGCCGTGGCTTTCACCCTGCATCTGGCCGCCGTGCCCTTCCCGAAGGTCAAGACCCCGACACGTCCGGCGTTGGGCATTTCCGACCTTCAGGCGGTCGAGCGTGACTTTGCCTTCGTGGTCGACAAAGGCGTTGAGGCGCTGACGTTGGTGAATGCGGCTCAGGGTGCCGACAAGGTTCTGATCGAACGTGTGTCGGTCTTTGATCAGTTCACCGGCGAAAAGGCCGAGGCGCAGATGGGGGCGGGCAAGAAGTCTGTCGCAATCAGCGTGCGCCTGCAACCGCGCGACAAGACGCTGACCGACGAGGATATCGAAGCCGTGAGCGCCAGGATTGTCGAAAAGGTCGCGAAGGCGACAGGCGGTAGTCTGCGGGGCTGAAGGACGAAGACGGGGGGCTGTCTGCCCCCCGCACCCTCCGAGGATATTTTCCGACAGAAAATGCGGGCACTGGCCGGGTTTGCTGTGGGCGATTGGTCGTAAACGTGCAACAGGGTTACGGCTAGGGGGCAATTTCGCGGAAAAAAACCCGCGACATAAAAGACCCCTATGTTAACCTATTGACCGTTGGCACGATCAAAGGTGCCGCAACACCAAATGTGGGGACAGATATGCTCAAAGAGTTCAAGGATTTCATCGCCAAAGGCAATGTCATGGACATGGCCGTTGGTATCATCATCGGCGCGGCCTTCACGGCAATCGTATCATCGCTTGTGGCTGACCTGATCAACCCGATCATTGGTCTGATCACGGGCGGGATCGATTTCTCGAACCTGTTCGTGAACCTGGGTGAGGGTGAATTCGCCTCGCTGCAGGCCGCACGTGATGCGGGCGCCGCCGTCTTCGCTTATGGTTCGTTCATCACCGCGATCATCAACTTCCTGATCATTGCTTTCGTGGTCTTCCTGCTGGTGAAGATGGTCAACAAGGTCAAGGACGCCGCGTCGAAGAAGGAAGAGGCCGCCGCCGCGCCTGCCGGCCCGAGCGAGCTGGACGTGCTGATGCAGATCCGCGATTCGCTGAAAAAATAAAGCTGCGGCTGAGCAGTGAGGAGGGCCGGTTTGGAAAGAAGCCGGCCCTTTCGTTCTCTATAATATTCCCCGGGCGGGATTGTATAAGGGGTATTCCACATGGAAAAATTGTTAGGTGCGGCGCTGGCTGCGCTGATCACATTGGGCGGCTGCCAAAGTCAGACGGCTTCGGTTGCATCGGGCGATACGGCCCAGACCGCGCTGGATTGGGCGGGTTCCTATTCCGGCACACTGCCCTGTGCGGACTGTGAAGGTATCAAGACGAGCCTGAACCTGGCCCAAGGCGATACTTATGTCCTGAAAGAAGAGTATCTGGGTAAGGGCGGCAAGCCCTTTACCACAAAGGGAACATTCACGTGGGACGGGGCCGGACAGATGATCACGCTTGATGCGGCTGCCGATGGCCGCCGGTTTAAGGTGGGCGAAGGTCGGATTTGGCAGCTTGATCTTGATGGCGGCGTGATTACCGGGGCCATGGCCGATCTCTATATTCTGACGAAACAACCCTGAGACGGGTCCAAGGCGTCTGCATAAGTGAAAGGGCACCGAAGGTCTCTTCGGTGCCCTTTGCTTTTGGCCGCTCTAGCCGGTTACTTCAGTGCGTCGACCGCTGCGATCGTCGGCAGGTTCAGCGCCTTGCCCACGGCTTCATAGGTCAGCTTGCCGGCATGAACGTTCAGGCCGTTCAGAAGGTGGACGTCGTCGGCGCAGGCCTTTTTCCAGCCTTTGTCGGCGAGCGCCAGCATGAAGGGCATCGTGGCATTGCCAAGGGCGAGCGTCGACGTGCGGGCAACGGCGCCCGGCATGTTGGCCACGCAATAATGCATGATCCCGTCCACTTCATAGACCGGGTCCTGGTGCGTCGTCGCATGCGAGGTCTCGAAACAGCCGCCCTGGTCGATGGCCACATCCACCAGCGCCGCGCCGGGCTTCAGCTCTTTCAGCTGCGCGCGCGAGATCAGTTTCGGCGCCGCCGCACCGGGGATCAGCACCGCGCCGATGATCATGTCGGCCTGACGGGCCAGCTCGATCGTATTGCCTTCGTTCGCGTAAGCATTCTTGAAGGTGCCGCCGAAGACATCGTCGAGGTAACGCAGACGCGGGATCGAACGGTCAAGCACGGTCACATCCGCGCCCATGCCGGCGGCGATCTTGGCCGCATGAGTGCCAACGACACCGCCACCGATGACCAGCACTTTTGCGGGCGACACGCCGGGCACACCGCCGAGCAGGACGCCACGACCGCCATTGGCCTTTTGCAGGGTCCAGGCGCCAACTTGCGGGGCCAGGCGACCGGCGACTTCTGACATCGGCGCCAAGAGCGGCAAGCCGCCATTGCGATCGGTCACAGTTTCATAGGCGATGCAGGTCGCGCCGGACTTCAGAAGGTCGTGGGTCTGTTCCGGATCGGGCGCCAGGTGCAAGTAGGTGAACAGGATCTGGCCTTCGCGCAGCATCTTGCGCTCGACCGCCTGCGGCTCCTTGACCTTCACGATCATGTCGGCCTTGGCGAAAATTTCCGCTGCCGTATCGAGGATTTTTGCGCCGACCGCGACATAGTCCGCGTCAGCAAAACCCGCGCCGGTGCCGGCATTTTTTTCCATATAGACGTCGTGGCCGTGCGAAATCGCCTCGCGCGCCGCGTTCGGTGTCATGCCGACGCGGAATTCCTGCGGTTTGATTTCCTTGGGACAGCCGATTTTCATGTGGGAATCCTCCGATTATCATTGGATTCAGTATGATGCCGCAAGCCTGCAATTGCTTTGCAAAGAACAGTGGCGTTTGCGTCACATCTTGCATATATTTCCCGAAATGCTGGACAATTGCAGAAGGATATTGCGCCGATATGGATTTGGACGCAACAGATCGCCGCCTTCTTTCTGCATTGCAGAAAGAAGGCAGGCTCACCAATGCCGAACTGTCAGAGCGAGTGAACCTGTCACCTTCGGCCTGTCATCGGCGTGTCGCGCGGCTGGAGGAGGAGGGCCTGATCGACGCCTATGTGGCGCTTCTCAACAGCCGCAAACTCGGTCGACCCACGACGGTTTTCGTGGAAATTACCCTTTCGGGGCAGGCCGACGAAGTGCTGGAGGCATTCGAGCGCGAAGTGCGCCGGGTGCCCGATGTGCTGGAGTGTCACCTGATGGCGGGGACTGCGGACTATCTGCTAAAGGTCGTGGCCATGGATACGGATGATTTCGCCCGCATCCACCGCCAGTATCTGGCGCGTCTGCCCGGCGTCGCGCAGATGCATTCATCCTTCGCGCTGAGGACAGTGTTCAAGACCACGGCCATTCCGGTCTGACCTGCCGCCCGGGGGGGGCCGAGGCAGCGCCGCCGCGCCTTGCCGGGTCAGGTTCTGAGGCCGGTTTCTTCCAAAAGCCCCAAACGTTTGGCTTCGTAGTAGTAGCCCTTCGCATACCACATGACCGCGCGATCCTCGCTGCCGCGCGCCACAAGCCAGGCGCCGCGCAGGTATTTGCCAGCATATTTCAGGTTGGTTTCGGCATCCAGAAGCCCCTCGGGCGATCCCCGATAGCCCATGGTGTGCGCGGTCTGCGGCAGGATCTGCATAAGCCCGTAATAAGGCCCGTTGCGCGCGTCAGGATTATAGCCGCTTTCCCGCCGGATCACCCGGTGGATCAGCGATTCGGGCATTTCGTAAAGATCGGCATAACGCGCGACGAGGCGCTGCATCTGGGGCGTGTTCCCCGGTGCATTGCGCGCGACGGGGGCCGGGCGTCCGCCACAGGCGGCCAGCGCGGAAAGTCCCAGAAAAATGGTGGTGCGGCGGGTCAATTCAAACATGGCATCTCCTTCCCCCGAGATCTTCTACCGGCAACGCTCTGCTGCGTCCAACCGGGCGCAGGCAGAACTGGCGGACTTTTGCCCAATGAAAAACCCCCGGGCCGGGGCCGCAGGGGTTGATCGTGGCGCGGGGTTGCCCCCGCCAACGTTCCGGGCATGAAGGGCTTAGATAGCGCCTTCGCGCTGGGCCTTTTTGCGTGCCAATTTACGGGCACGACGAACGGCCTCGGCTTGCTCGCGGGCTTTCTTCACGGACGGTTTCTCGAAATGTTGCTTGAGCTTCATTTCACGAAACACACCCTCGCGCTGAAGTTTTTTCTTCAGTGCACGAAGAGCCTGTTCGACGTTATTGTCGCGAACGCTGACCTGCATGTGGTGTCACCACCTTCCTAAGTTAGAGTTGCAAAAGTCGCAGGAAGCGCCCCCTTAGCAGGGGTTTTGGCTTTTGTCTACCGTCCGGGCGCGGTATCAAGGGATATGAGCAAACCAAAGACTGAACCGGCGGACCCAAGGGCGCGCCTTCTGGCCGCCGCCCTGCCGCATGTCGCTTTCGATGGCTGGGGGGAGGCGACGTTCCTGGCCGCCACGGCCGACACCGGGCTGACGGCCGCGGGCGCGCGTGTCCTGTGTCCGCGCGGGGCGCTCGATCTGGCCTGCGACTATCACCGCGCCGGCGACCGGGCGATGCGGGATGCGCTTCTGGCCGAAGACCTTGGGGCCCTGCGCTTTCGCGATCGGGTGGCGATGGCGATCCGCCACCGGCTTTCCGTCACTGACAGGGAAGTCGTGCGCCGCGGGGTGGCGCTTTTCGCGCTTCCGCAACATGCGCTGACGGGCAGCCGACTTCTGTGGGAAACCGCCGATGCGATCTGGACCGCCCTTGGCGACACATCGCGCGATGTGAACTGGTACACCAAGCGCCTGACACTTTCGGCGGTCTATTCTGCGACCGTGCTCTACTGGCTCGGTGACGACAGCGAAGGCCAGTCCGCGACCGCCGCCTTCATCGACCGCCGGATCGAGGATGTGATGCGTTTCGAAAAGGCCAAGACAAATTTTCGAGCCTCGCCCTGGGGCAAGATGCTGGCCGGACCTATGAAACTTCTTGATAGTATCAATGCGCCTGCCCCCGCGCCCGATGACCTGCCCGGACGGAAAGGCTGACCATGACCCTGTCTGACACCATGCGCGCCGTGGAAATCACAAAACCCGGCGGGCCGGAGGTTCTGGCGCTTTGCAACCGTCCAGTGCCGCAACCCGGTGCGGGGCAGATCCTGATCGAGGTTGCCTTTGCCGGGGTGAACCGCCCCGACGCGCTGCAACGTGCCGGGGCCTATGCGCCCCCGCCCTCCGCCTCGCCGCTGCCGGGGCTGGAAGCCTCCGGCAAGATCGCGGCGCTTGGGTCGGGTGTCAGTGGCTGGCAGGTCGGCGATCAGGTCTGCGCGCTTTTGCCGGGCGGGGGCTATGCCGAATATGTGGTGACGCCCGCAGCCCATGCGCTGCCCGTGCCGAAGGGCATGGCCCTGCGCGAAGCCGCTTGTCTGCCCGAAACCTTCTTCACGGTCTGGAGCAATGTTTTCCTGCGTGGCGGCCTGCAGGCAGGGGAACGTTTCCTGGTCCACGGCGGCAGTTCCGGCATCGGCACCACCGCCATCCAGCTTGCCCGCCAGTTCGGCGCGCGGGTCTTTGCCACCGCCGGGTCGGATGAAAAATGCGCCGCCTGCCTTTCGCTCGGGGCGGAGCGGGCCATCAATTACCGGACCGAGGATTTCGTGGAAATCCTGGGCGCGGAAGGCGGGGCCAATCTGATCCTCGACATGGTTGGCGGTGACTATCTGCCGCGCAATGTGAAGGCCCTGGCCGATGATGGCCGGCTTGTGCAGATCGCCTTCCTGCAAGGCCCGAAGGTCGAGTTGAACTTCGCCCAGGTAATGACCCGCCGCCTGACGATCACCGGATCGACCCTGCGCCCGCAATCGGATCTCGCCAAGGCGCGTATTGCCGATGACCTGCGCGCCCATGTGTGGCCGCTGCTGGAGGCGGGACGGATCGTGCCGGTGATGGATTCCGAATTTGCCCTGGCCGACGCGTCCGGGGCGCATCGCCGGATCGAAGGCGCCGCCCATGTGGGCAAGATCGTGCTGAAGGTGCGCTGACCTGTAGCCGATCCGGCGGGGCCGCCTTTGGCGGCATGTCTGTCGTGGCGCCGCGCATCGCGCGCGGCGCGGGCCTCCGGCGGGGATATTGAGAGACCGAAAATGACCGGCGCCTCGTCAGGTGGTCGAGAGTGGAAGTTACTGCTTACACCCGCTTCTTCCGCCTGACATTTTCTGTCTCCAAATATCCCGGAGGGGTCCGGGGAGGCAGCGCCTCCCCGGCGGGTCGGCCCGTCGCAGGCGGGGCGAAAAGATCAGATCAACGCACAGGCGCCATCAGCGCATCTTGCATCCGGCAGTCGCGCACCGCATCCTCGCCGCACGCCCGTGGGTGCAGGTCGGTCGTCAGGCACAGGCGCACCTCGCTGATCCGGCCTTCGTCGCAGGTCACGGTGATCATGTTGCGATCGAAATCCGGATTGACCTCGATGAAGGCATCTTCCACCACCCGCGCGGGCAGGTTAATGTCGCGCGCCAGCCCGGTAAAGACCGGCGGCAGGGTCACGCTTTCATAGGCCGTCCGCGCCAGCGTGAAATAGTCACCCGCCGTCAGCCCGCTGCACCGCCCGTGTTTTTTCCATTCGTGCCAGGCAAGGCCGGACGATCCCATGATGTCGGCTATTGCGGCGGTTTCCGACCGGGTCGCCTCGCGCACGTTTGTGCGACCATAACTCGGCCAGCCCAGTTCGAATTGCGGCCAAAGCCCGTGCAGGGTGAAGCTGTAGTCATGGCGCGGGTCGCACTGATCGTCGCCCCGCGCATCGCCCGTGGTCGCGCACCATGTGGGCGACCAACCGAGCGACAGGACGTAATAATCGAAGCGGCCCGCCCGCTCGCTGTCGGCCCCGGCGGGGGTGGCGCAGGCAAGCAGGAGGCAGGCGAGAGGCAGATATCGCATTTTCTCTTTCCTTGTGCGGTCCGCGCGACTATATAGCGCCCGAACTTCCCCGAAAACGTGGAAAGGCGGACCGACAGGCCGCAGCCGTTTTCCCGGCCCGGGAGAGATTTGCCAGCCCCCGCGCAGGGGCCAGATGCGAAGGAGAGATCCGATGAATAAACCGCTGATGTCCAAGGCAACCGCTGTCTGGCTGGTGGACAATACGACGCTGAGCTTCAAGCAGATCGCCGATTTCTGCGGGATGCACGAGTTGGAAGTGCAGGGCATCGCTGATGGCGATGTGGCGCAGGGCGTCAAGGGTTTCGATCCGATCGCCAACAGCCAGCTCGACCCGGCCGAGATCGAGAAGGGTCAGAAAGACCCGGCCTACAAGCTGAAACTGAAGTTCAATGCCGCCGCCCTTGGCGAAGAAAAGCGTCGTGGCCCGCGCTATACACCGCTGTCCAAGCGCCAGGACCGGCCCGCCGCGATCCTGTGGCTGGTGAAGTTCCACCCGGAGCTTGCCGATGCGGCAATCGGCAAGCTTGTCGGCACCACCAAGCCGACCATCGCCGCGATCCGCGAACGTACCCACTGGAATATCCAGAACATCACGCCGATCGACCCTGTGGCCCTTGGCCTCTGCCGTCAGTCCGAACTGGACGCCGCCGTTCAGAAGGCCGCCAAGAAGAAGGCCACCGACGGTTCGATCATGAGCGATGACGAGCGGCGCAAGCTCGTGTCGACAGAGCAGTCGCTGGGCATGGCCCCGGCGGCCCGTGAGGCGTCGGGCCTGGAAAGCTTCACCCCGGAAAACCGGGCGGACGAGGAAAAATCGCCGCAGGACTTCTCGAACGCGGACAGTTTCTTCAACCTGCCCGACGCAGATGAGGATGACGACGAGGACGATCACAAGTGATCAGGCAAGACCCCGGCCCGGTGCCGGGGTTTTTGTTCGGGTGATCCGGCGGTAGCCGTTCACGCGCCGATGCCGCAGGCCGTAAATCCGATGATCCTTGCCGTGAAGTCCGCAGTCTTGATGGAAGTTGCTAGACCGTATGGCCCGAGAATGAACCGCTTCGCCGGATAGGGCGCGCCGTCGCGTGGGCTTTCGATGCTGATGAAGCCGTCTGCCGTTGCCGTCGCTTCGCTGTCGATCTTGATCCGCTCGCCTGCACTGTTGCGGAAGGTAAAGGTGCATTTTCCCAGCACCGAGAAACATCCGAAAGGCTCATACCTTTCCCAGCGTCCGTCCGCCCAGCTTCGCCGGATCATC
>Ga0138256_10007479_pt1 | contig 11518 bp, 13 predicted proteins | sample KNB2016incub_MG_FD_105486 | JGI IMG/M metagenome (GOLD analysis project Ga0138256, IMG submission 105486) | Active sludge microbial communities from wastewater in Klosterneuburg, Austria - KNB2014incub_MG | ecosystem: Engineered > WWTP > Activated sludge > Unclassified | place: Austria...
CGTAATGGTGTGTGCGGCCATTTCAGGACTTAGCGTGGCGAAAAGTCGGTGTCGGCGGGACGGCGACAGAACCAGACCGTTGTGAATTTCATCCGAACACACCACCAGATTGTGCTTTTCGGCCAGCAGCGCGATCTGCCACAGCTCGTCTTCATTCCACACCCGTCCCGTCGGATTGTGCGGATGGCAAAGCAGGAACAGTTTCGCCTGGCTGGTCTTGAGCACCGCGTCTACCGTCGGGAAATCCCACAGCCAGCCGGCCGAATCCCGCACCAGCGGCGCGCTCGCCACCCGCCGGCCGGAAAATTTTGGCGCCGAAAGAAAGGGCGGATAAATCGGCGTCGCGGTAAACACCGCATCGCTGGCTGTCCCGACCGCACGGCAAGCAACGTTGAGACCGGACACCAGGCCTGGCAGCCAGACCAGCCAATCGGGATCAATGGTCCAGTCGAACTTGCGCGCGAGGTAAGCCACCGCTGCGTCGGTCTGGCTCCCGGTAGGCTGGTTGTAGCCGAACACGCCATGATCGATGCGCTGCCGCAAAGCACTGATGATGGGCGACGGCGCGGCGAAGTCCATGTCCGCCACCCACAGTGGAATGACCTCTCGACCAGCCTCGTTCGAATCGCGGCCAGCGGCATATTTCGCCCACTTCAGCGAATCCGTGTTGGTTCGATCGACTAGCGCGTCAAAGTCAACACTCATGAAATGCGGAGGCCCGAGTCAATTGGTAAGTCCCGATTCCCAGTGTGACATAAGTCACGCCCGGCCAGATTGCCGGTCAACCGGGAACCGACGCGCGACGTTTAGCATGATGTAGCCTGAAAACCACCTTCAAGGCATGCGGTTTTCCTGGCGAGCCGACCGTATGTGGCATGATTATTATTGGCTGGTTTGTGTATGAAGGTCTAGACTCACACTATGATGTCAGGGGGCGTGCTCGAACGTCCCCGTTTTCGTTTCCCAATTCCGCGTCATCCTGCCAAAGGGGTTGCAATGTCAGTATTTTCGCCAAAGCGTCTTTCACTGGGTTTTTCTCTTCTGGCTTTTGCCGCGGTCGATGTCGCCGCCCAGGGACTGGGGCCTTCCGGGCCCGCCGCAGCCGCTACATCGGCGGCCGGGCCGAAAACACCGGCTACCAAGACAATCACCAACTTCACACAAGCCCTGCGCTGCATGGATCAGCTATTCATGGCTCACGGCAAGCAGGGCATCGTGATCACTTCGGCAGGCGTTCCGGACGAAACCGGCAAGGTCCGCACCGGGACCAAGGAAATGGTCATCACGGCGATTGCAAAAATGACCCTGCAGAGCAACGCATTCGAATTCATCGACTTTCACGGCGGCGGCGACGATCTGGCGCGGTTGTTCGAGGCGCGCGGCGACGCCAGCCGAAAGATTCCGGACTATTACATTCGCGGCTCCATCACACAGATGGACGACAACTCGGTGCGCAGCAGCAAGGGCGCGGGCATTTCGCTGCCATTCCTTGACCTTGGTTACTCGAAGGACGAGGCATTCGACCTGATCAGCATGGACATGAGCGTCGGTGAAGCGGCAACGCGCAAGATTCTGCCCGTTACCAGCACCTCGAATACGATGGTGATGGTCAAGGGCGGCAAGTCCGGTGAAGCCGGCGGCAAGCTGGGAAAGATCGGCCTGAGTTTCAACATGGATCTCAGTCGTTCGGAAGGCCTGGGAGCAACCACCCGGACCCTGCTTGAGCTCAGCCTCATCGAAACCCTCGGCAAGTTTACCCAGGTGCCTTACTGGCGCTGCCTGGATACCGACATCACCAACCCCCTGATTCGCGACCAGGCCCGCGAAAGCTACGACATGCTTCAGGACAAGGAGCGCATCACCTTCATCCAGCGCAAACTGGGCGGCAGCATGAACCGCTACAAGGGGCCCGTGGATGGCGTGATCAATGCGGATCTGAAGCAAGCCGTCGGAGAGTACCAGGCCGCCGTCGGTCTGGTGGCCAACGGCCAGATCGACTTCGATCTTTACGCCAGCCTGCTGGATGATGTGCAAAACAGCCTCGCCGCGCTACCGGCCGTCAAACCGGCAACAGTTCCCGGCGTTGCTGCAGCAATTGGCGCGCCCCCTCCTGCGGCGCCCGCCTATATCCCGCCCGGCGCCTCGGCTCCCTCCACCGCCAGCGCCTTCCGCATCAATCTGGATAGCGAGAGGGGAGGACGCCCGGCGTATCGCGTAGGCGAATTTCTGAATATGAATCTCTCGCTTTCAAGTGACGGAACGGCCTACTGTTACTACGAAGACAACGCACGCAATACCGCACGTATTTTTCCGAATCAATTCCAGTCCAATCCGACACTCAGGGGAAACAGCAGCGTTCGCCTGCCTAGCGGCGGCTTCAAAATCCGCTTCGACCAACCCGGCCGCGAGCGCGTCGCCTGCATCGGCGCCGACCGCGAACTGGTAGTGCCGAAAGCGCTGCAAGGTGTGGCGGACCTGAGGCCGCTGCCGGTCAAATCAGTGGACGAAATCGTCAATCAGTTCCGCCAGATCAATCCGGCCGCGATGGTCAGTCAGTTGGATATCACCATCAATCGCTGACAGGCCATGAAGGGAAGGAACATCGCCGGGTACAGCCTGTTCCTCTGGACGGGAGCCTTGGTGTTTTCGGTGGCCGGAGCCGTGAAGGCCGATGAGACGGGACGGCCCGTATCCGGTGGCCCGATACTGCTGGCCGAAATCGTGGTTCCGGCTCAACCGGACAGCGGACAGAAAACCAGGAAATCGGCGGCGGAATCTCGTAGCAAGGCCAAGGCCTATCAGGAATCGGCATCGGGAAGCCCCACCATCATTGTCATTCCCGAGGAAGAAGAGGAAGGCCTGCTCGGACCCCGACGGCAACCGGAGAGCGGTGCGTCGCAGAACCGGGCCAAGGCGAGTCAGTATCGACAAGGCCAAGGATCGACTCAGGTTCCGATCCCGACCACCCAGGATTCCGGCGGCACCGGAGCAAGCACGACAGAACGGGCACAGGAAAACCGCCTGAAGGCGCGCAGCTACGTTTCTACCGATAACACGGTAGTCATTGAACGGATAGGGTCGGACGGGATTCCGATCGTTTCCTGCAACAAATTGGCCGCCAACGTGGCGGGGCGCATTGGCGATGACATGCAGCCCGGCGGGGTATTTTTCATCATGCGTGACAACAAACCCTTCAAGGTTCGGTGTGCGCTGCAATAATGTGACGAAAGTCACGTCGGCTGGCGACATTGCGAGCACCTTGTCAACGCAGAACCCCATGGGGCGTTAATCAGGTATGCGTTTGATACGATCAACATGAAGCTGCTTCCTCTTTCTGTCATCGCTTGTTCCGGCTTGCTGGCCACCCTGTCCGGCCTCGCAATCGGGCAGGTTTCTGTGGATGTTCCGGGAGTCAGCGTGAACACAGGCAAGGGAAAAAGCGGAAATACGGCAATCAGCATCGGCCCCGGCAGCACGGCCAGCAATTCTTCGGGATCGATCGACGCCGATGTGCAGATGGACGGCATCGCCGTGATCAACGATGACGTGTTTATCGACGGTGAAAAGATTCAGCGCGGAAAAACCCGACATACATCGAAGAAATCCGGCAAGTCGTATCGGATACAGTGGGGGAAAAATGGAAACATCAGCGTTGAGCAGAACTAGCGTGCTTGCCGGCTTTACGTCGGTCGCCCTTGCGCTGATTTTGGTGCTTGCCCCGGTTCAGGCCCGCGCAGGCATTCTGTTGCAGACAACTACCGGCGTCTGGGTGAACGGGAACCAGTTTGCCAACAGCACCCAGGCCATGCCGGGCATCGTGTGGGCACCGGACATTCGCGGCAACAGCGGCTTCATGAGCCAGCGCGCGCTGGCCTGGTCTTCCTATCGTCGTGCGGACAGTTCGACCGGTTTGCTGCTTGTCGATCCTGCGGGCAGCGGCGCACTGTCGGCCACCTCACCCAGACAAGCAACGGTTCGCTCTCATGTCGCGCGCGCCACCGCGTATCGACTCGAGTATTTCAAGAAATAGCCGGGGACAATGATGTCGATCCAGAAACCAGTAGTCTTGACCGTGGCTCGTTTCGGGCTGTTGATTTTGGCCACCGCAACAGCGCTTTTTGCCCATGCTGCGCCGCCGCAACCGATCAGCGGCAACTTCTCCCAGATTGTCGCCAGCCGCACTGGTCAGCTCGCAGTCTGGCGCTATGCCGAAAATCCAAAAATATATGTGTTTGATTTCGCCGGCCTGGCGCATCAGGGACGCAGTTTCAATCGGATCACCCAATTTACCGAACAGCAAACCACCGAACCTTATCCTCGAGTACTGACCGAGCAGGAAATGGCAATGCGTCTCTCCGCCGCGAGGCGTACCGAATCCGATTTCGCCTTCGGCCACGACATGATGGTCCATGAGCTGGTGGCTTTCTTCAATTTCGCCCAGCGCGACAAGGTGCCGCTGAATCCGGAAGAAACCGCCGTCAGGGACTTTCTGGTCGCACAAGGCATGATGCGTGACTGGCGTGGCTTCTGGCAAGCCGTCGAGCCCAACAATGTTATTCTCTCGATCCCGCAAACTCAGGAAAAGAGCGCGAGCGAGCCCCTGATCAATGCGACGGCGCGCTATGCGATCCTGCTGCACGAGATGGCGCATGGCGAGTACTACACCAATCCTTATTACACGCAGTATTGCCGGCGCTTCTGGCAGGAATCGCTGACCGAGCCCCAGCGTGAAGCGTTCAAGGCGTTTCTCGGCAAGTACGGCTATGCAACAGGGTTCGAGGAATTGATGATCAATGAAATGCAGGCGTACCTGATGTTCACACCGGATCCGGCGTCGTTCAGCGCCCGCAAGCTGGGCGTTCCGGCGCAGGAAGTTGAAGCAATGAGAGACGCGTTCCGCAAGGGCAAACCGCCAACCAGCCTGCCACTGCGCTGGAATATTGGAGAGTGAACATGAATACACCAGGAATTCTTCTCGGCGTGACATTGCTTGCTATTGCCTCCGCTGCAACGGCTCAAAAAAGCACGAACATCAAGGGCAATACCGAAATCAACGTCAGTACACAAAACACGACTGCTGTTGCTGTAGGTGAGAATGTCGTAGCCAAAAACCGGGTTGGTGTGATCCAGGGCGACAAAAAGGGCGACACCAAGATTTCCGTCAGCGCAACCAACGTGACCAACGTGGTGGCCGGACGCAACAAGAAAGCATGTGTCAACATTGGAGCGATTGTCAAAAATGATGAATGCAAATAGCCATATTCTGCGCGTATTCGCCGGTCTGTTCCTGGGCCTTGCAGTTTCCGTCGTGTCGGCTGAACCGCTGAACGCCCACTCGAACCAGAAAATCAACGCCGCCAAAGCCAAGGGGTGGAATACCGGTGCAATCGCCAACGACCCGGCCCTCCAAAAGGACGTCGTGAAAATCCAGAAGAAGAAAAACGGCGGCTGCAGCGACGTTAACGTCGGGACTGCACAAGCCGGAAAAACCAAGGCTGGCGAAAAGGCTCCGAAGGACATCGTGGTCGCTACCAAGAACGTCATCAACGTCTGTAAATAAGGAACGGATCAATGAAGAACTTTTGTCGCCCTGTGATTTCCGCGCTGATGTCCGGCCTGTTTGTTCTGGCCGTGGGGAGCGGCCAGGCCGTCGCCGCGGATGACGACGCTGCAAAACTGAAAGAGCTCGAGCGCGCCATGGCGGCGCCCGGTGAAGGCGAGCCGGGTAAGAAAAAGGTTCGCACCCGTGCCATCGTTTTCGACAATGCGGGGTCTGCGCCGGCAGCCAGCGCGGCGGCGCCCGCTGCAGCCCTGGACTGCGCCAGCCTTCCGCCTGACGTAAGGGCCAACGCGGTTGATTTCGCGATTCAGTTCCAGGTCGGCAGCGCCAAGGTATCTCCCGCTTCCGAAGCTACCCTGGGCAGCATTGCGAAGATTCTCTCGCTTGCTCCTGATCGTTGCGTGATCGTCGAAGGCCATACCGATGCCACCGGAAATGCCGACAAGAACATGGCATTGTCCAGGGACAGGGCCAGTGCCGTCGTCAATTACATCAGCGAAAAGGCGGGAGTTGACCGCAAGCGCCTGGTACCGTTTGGAAAAGGCTCAAGCACCCCCGCAACAGGTCTCGCCCCGAATGATCCCAAAAATCGCCGTGTCGTTTTCAAGGTTGTCGCCGGCTAACGGCAGAGCTGGAGATTGATCATGCGCACCATCGTTCTTCTCGTTGCTTCCGTGCTCGTCGCGGCTCCCGCTTTCGCACAGCCGGTGATGCGTTCCAGTAGTCCTGCCGGTGTTCAGATTCAGGGCAATACGGACATCAAGGCAAAGCAGGAAGAGTCGGCAGCGGTCTCCGCAGGCCAAAGCAACGAGGCAAAAAATTCAGCCGGCGCCATCAAGGACGGCACCCAGATCCAGGGCAACACCAACATCAAGGTCGAGCAGAAGAACGCGAGGGCTGTTGCTGTTGGAAAGGATAACAAGGCAACAAATGAAGCAGGCGTTATCGGTGGTAAATAGGCAGCACCCATTTTTTAACCAAAAGGAGAAGTAACCATGCGTAAAATTGCATTCATCGCTCTGTCCGTTCTTTCCACCGCTGTATTTGCTCAAGCTGGCGGCCAAATCAGCGGCAAAGGTGCCCAAGGCACGGGCGGCGGCGTCAACATTCAAGGCAACACCACCATCAAGGCAGAGCAAAAGGGCGTAACCGCCGTTGCCGTTGGTCAGGGCAACACGGCGAAGAACACCGCCGGCGCCATCAAGGGCGGCACCAACATCCAGGGCAACACCACCATCAAGGCCAAGCAGACGGGCGCGACCGCTGTTGCAGTCGGCAAGGGCAACACCGCTGCCAACGAAGCTGGCGTGATCGGCGGCAAGTAATACCAGTCACTGCTGTCAAGTGGCTAGAAGGCGGGGGCACCCCCGCCTTCTTTTTTGCAAGTCCCGCGACTGCTTACGCGGGATGCCTGGAAAAACCAGTCGTCAGTTCGCCATGGCCAGCATGAGAATGCGGCCATCGTCGGCAAAGGCGACCTTGTAGCTGTTTTCCTTGTAGGTCTTGTTGTTGCTCACCAACGCGGTCTTGACCGTGTAGGTCTTGCCCTTGGCGCTCGCCGGCATCTTGAACTTGGAGCTTGTCTGATAACGACCGGCGCCATCAACCGCCGCCACTTTTTCGGTCTTCTCTTCGACGAGCTTGTTGTTCTCGTCGTAGATTGCGTATTTCTGCTGCACTTCCGGCACCTTGTCGCCGTAGCCGATCATGTCGGTGTTCGACGTGAGCTGGACTTCCTTCTGCCCCGAGGAATCGGGCGGTGCCTCTTTCACCTGGGTGGTAAAGCTGGCCGGCACCACATCCTTCTTCGGCGGCGCCGACTTCTTGACCGAGGCGTATTCCTTGTTGACCTGCTGCGCGCTGGCGATCTTTTTCGACTCGAAATACCAGCCGATCAGGAAACCGGCGACCGCGCCGACCACCGCGCCCTTGGCACATCCGGCGCCCGTGGCGCTGCCCAGGGCGCATCCGGCCGCCGCGCCGATCAGGGCGCCCTTGGCCTTGTCGTCCACGACGAAAGTGCCGTCTTCATTCTTCTTGAAGCTGCCGTCGGGATTGGTGGCGCAACCACTTGAGGTCGCCAGAAAAATCAGGGCGACTGCAGCGGCTATGGGGCGCCGCAGAAAACTCGGGTTCATTTCATGTCTCCAATTTGCGATTGTTCATTTAATTACGATGGCGATCGGTTCATCGATTCCGTGATCGCTGATGAAGGGGCGTTGCTCGTTATTGGACAATTCCTTGACCCGGCGAGTGACATAGCGCTTGAGCCCGGTCGGATAGACGAGATTGTCCTCCTTATCCGCCGCTTTGCCGCGCAGCCCTTCGATCAGGGCCTTGGTAAAGAATCCATTCTCATCATCCTCTCCGGATTTTTCCTTGCCGGTGGACGATGCAAAGATGGTGACGCCGCGCTCGTCGTCGATCTTGTTGATCATTTCAGTGGCATTCGAAGCCTTGCCCGATGCCTGATTGGTCAGGGCACCGGAATAGCAGGCATCGAGAAAGAACATGGCGCGCCCCGGCAGGCTTTGCAGGGTTCCAACGATTTGATCCCCCGGCACCCATTCCGCCGACTTGCCGGCCATACCGCCTGACTTGAAGGGAATGAAGTAATACGACTTTCCCTCGGCAATGCCGTGACCGGCAAGGAACAGGACCCCGGCATCCTTCTCCTTGACGTTCGCCTTGAGCCAGTTGAGGCCTTCGATAATGCCATCCCGCGTCGCCATTTCGTCGGTGAGCATCTTGAATTCGAGTTTGTTGTAGATTTTTCGAACGCCCGCCGGGGGATGGGCAATGCGGGCCATCTGCGACTTGAAGGCGTTGGCGTCCTTGACCGGACTCACCAGGTCGTTGGGTGCCGGATACTTGTTGATCGCCACGACCAGCATGTAGAGCGTCTCATAGTCGGCCTTGTCCCGGGCGGGAGGCGCCGGAGCCGCCGTGACGCGACTCACCTTGACGACGACCGGATCCGACTTGGCATTGCGGTTTTCAGCGATCAACAGAATCTCGGCGTCCTTGCCGGGCGGCACGCGCACCTGGATTTCCTGAGGCTGAACTTCTCCTTGCGCTCCGCGCTGCGTGACGGGCTTGATGCTGCGGTCGAGGCGGCCGTTGACGCGAACCTTGATGTCCTTCACCGGGGCATCCGGCGGGGTGCGCACCGCATAACGCACCTTGACCAGATCGCCGGTGGACTCAACCTGGCTGTCAGACTGCAGCTCGATGATCGGCGGCACGATTTCGACCAGCTTGGCCGGGGCCGCAGGCGCTGCACCGGCGGCGGAAGCCGGCTTTGCCTTCGCCTGCGGCTGGGGGCGCGCGGGCGGCGGAGGCTCGGCGTTGGCTGCTTCGAGGGCGACGAGATCGGCCTGCGCCTGGCGCAAGGCCTCTTTCTCGTCCCCGGCAGCCAGCAACTTCTGTATTACATCGGGACGGTAGAGCCGATCGCGAAACCGACCCGCGCTGAAAAAATCGGCAGACTGGTTGAACGCCCGGTTGAGATGCCAGCCCACCAGATTCTCACCTCCGACCGACGTATCGTAGTAGCCGGAAGGTGTCCACACAATCCAGCGTTCACGGTCAGCATGAACAAAAAGCGCCATCTGCTCCGCGCCATCATTGAGACGCAACCAGCGAATGCTTCCATCCCCCAGTCCGGCGACCACCCAGCGGCCATCCGCGCTGATGTTCACTGCCCATGCGGCGGCCGGCGCGCGACGCTCCCAAAGCACTGCGCCGTCGGCACTGAAATGCCTCAGGAACCATTCGCTGCCGAGGACAAAGCTGCGATCACCGGGCGCCATGGCGAGGCTGCGCGCCACCTCGCCCGGCTTCATTTGCAATGCGCGTCCATTGAATCGCGGTGTAGTCGAGTTCTTCCAATCGCCGGACTCCCCGCGACTGCGAGGTGAAGTCGTCTTGTCCGGGGCGGGACCGTTTTTCAGGCTGCCTGCGGAGAGGTCGAAGACCATGTCTCCGGCCTGGGAAGAAAAACGGAAGGCGACCATCTCCGCTGTCGAATTGAGCTTGAAGCTTTCTCCGGCATCGCGAAAATCGGCGCTTTGCGTGCGACTGGCGGTCTGGGTTTTGCCCTGCGGGTTAAAAACCGCCCAACCCGGCTCGGCCGAGGCGGCCGCAACGCTGCCGTCCGGCAGGCTGGCCAGCGCCATCACGGTGTTGCTGAACTGTCCGATTTCGCGCTTCGCGCCGCGACCATTCTGACCAAACGCGAGCACCGGAAAGTGGCCGCCGCTGACATGGCTGCCCGCCGCAAACAGTGTACTGCCGTCGGCAGACCATGCGACCCGACCTAGATTGCCGCCCTTCAGTTCGATGCTGTGAACCACGACGAGGCTGGTCGCGTCGAGCAAATCGACCCGCGCCTGATCCTGATAGCCCACGGCGAGCGTGCGCCCGTCGGGGGAGAAACTCACGCCATAGGGCTTGCCGCCCGGCGCCTGCTTGCGGGCAACGCGATCCAGCCCCTTGGGTCCGATCCGGTAGAGGCGGATGGCACCATCGATGCTCGCCACGGCGAGTCGACCATCGGCAGAAAACTCGGCGCCAAACACGGCTTCGTTGAATTCCGGATCGGCGCCGACAAATTGCAGGTTGCGACGAAATACCCGCAAGCCCTCTTGGCGCAGGCCAATCGCCACGTACTGGTTGTCGCGCGACCATGCCAACTGGGTGATCGGAGCTTCCATGCCGGTCAGCGTGCTCTTCGGCGGCACGCTGGCACTGTTGCGATCAAACAGGTGAAGCAGATGACCGCCACCACCGTCAAAAGCCGAGTTGCCGCCCAAGGCTACCGTCCGTCCGTCGGGTGAAATGGCGGCGGCGTAGACCGCGCCCAGACTCTCGGTGCCGATCGGTGGGCGCAGTACCGAAATCGCCTGCCCACTGCGGGCATCCCACAATCGCGCTGTCTTGTCTTCGGAAGCGGTTACGATCCAGCGTCCGGATGCGTCGGCGCTGATGCGGGAAATCAGACCCAGATGGCTGCCGGTCTCGATCCTCAGCACTGGCTCCTTCGGCAGATTCGGCGCTGCCAGGACAGCGGCGGAGAAACCGAAGAACGCAACGCCAAAACAGCGCAGCAACGATACCAGGGCAGCGTGGGCCAGCGGAGGTGTTTTCATCTAACCAGAATCTCGACTCGCCGGTTGCGCGCTTCGGCGACTTCATCCGCGGTGGCGACCAAAGGCTCCCTCTCGCCGCGTCCCGAAGCACTGATGTTTTCGGCCAGGAAACCCTGCGCGATCAGTTGGGCGCGAACTTTTTCGGCGCGGCGCAAGGCCAGTCGATCATTGTCCGTTATCGATCCGACGCGATCGGTATGGCCTACGACGATCAGATCGGGGGCAGGGCGCTTCTTGATCTCGGCCAGGACATTCTCCATCTCGCGCTGCGACTCGGTGGTGAGGACATCGCCGCCCTCGACAAAATAGAGCAGAAAGCGAACCGGGGCCATGGGTTGGGCATCGAGCGCTTCCTTGTACATTTCCTTCAGCTCCGCCTCGCTCAGCTTGGCCGGAGCAGCCTCTCCGCCGCGAATCGTTGCGCTGGCATTGATTTGATCAAGCGTCACCGGGTTTCCCTGTCGCGGCGTGACGACCATCTTGCCGGTCTTGCCGTCGCGGTCGGGCATGACCGAAAAGTGTTCGCGCGGACTGCTGCATGCCGACAGCAGCACGACCGCCAAAGATGCGGCGAAAACATGGGAACGACGCGCCGGGATGTTCATCACTTCTTCTCCTCGACATTCACCATGAACTGCCGGGCGTTGCCCTTGACCTCTGCCTGTGGCGTGCTGATTTTCACGCTATCGGCAGCGCCCTGAGCCAGATTGCCGGCTTGCAACGAAACCGTACCCTGCTTGACGAATGCATCAAACGCGCCCAGATAGGTGGTCGGATCGTAGTTGAAGGTCTTCAATTGAACCTCGCC
>Ga0138256_10007480_pt1 | contig 11517 bp, 11 predicted proteins | sample KNB2016incub_MG_FD_105486 | JGI IMG/M metagenome (GOLD analysis project Ga0138256, IMG submission 105486) | Active sludge microbial communities from wastewater in Klosterneuburg, Austria - KNB2014incub_MG | ecosystem: Engineered > WWTP > Activated sludge > Unclassified | place: Austria...
CACGGAATTGCATTCACTCTAATTCCGTGGACTTTTGTGAACTTGTGTTCTTCGTGTTTAAAATCAGGATTGAATTCTCCGCATTTCAAAAACCGTACACGCAAATTCATTCTTCTCATCCGCTGGAAATTTATCTTCAGCTAAAATCTCCCACTCATTCATATTCAATTCAGGAAAAAAGACTGTGCCATCGATTGAAGTATGCACTCTTGTCAAATAAATTTTATCACAATGTGGTAAGGCTTCTTTAAAAATTTCGCCTCCGCCAAAAACAAACGCTTCATTGTCATTCCACGAAACTTTAATAGCATCGAAAAATGTATGTACGACAGTACATCCTTCCGGAGCATATCGTTTTTGTCGAGTAACAATTACAGTTGTTCTTCCCGGTAAAGGTCTTCCAATACTTTCATAAGTTTTTCTGCCCATGATGAGATGGTGTCCCATCGTAAGAGTTTTGACTCTCTTCAAGTCACCGGAAAGTTTCCAAGGAAGGTCATTTGCATGACCAATTACATTATTCTCAGAAACTGCTACAACAATTGAAAGCATAATTTTATACGGCTACAGCGCCTTTAATATGTGGATGCGGATCATAATTAACTATTGAAAGGTCTTCGAATTTAAAATCGAAAATACTTTTCACTTCAGGATTCAAAACAAGTTGCGGAAGTGGTCTTGGGTCTCTGGTCAATTGCAGATTCACTTGTTCAAAATGATTTGTATAAATATGTGCATCGCCAAGAGTATGCACAAATGTTCCGGGCTTTAATCCTGTCACTTGTGCCACCATCATCGTAAGAGCAGCATAAGAAGCAATATTAAAAGGCACGCCAAGGAAAATATCTGCGCTTCGCTGATAAAGCTGACACGACAATTTTCCATCAGCCACATAGAATTGAAAGAATGCATGACATGGAGGCAATTTCATTTTGCTTACTTCGCCAACATTCCATGCGCTGACGATGAGCCTCCGCGAGTCAGGATTCTTTTTGATCTGGTCGATCACTTCTGAAAGCTGATCGATCTTTCTGCCATCGTCAGTTTTCCAAGCCCGCCATTGAGAACCGTAAACAGGACCTAGATCACCGTTTTCATCAGCCCAATCGTCCCAGATAGATACACCGTTTTCTTTCAGGTACTTGATATTGGTATCGCCTTTAATGAACCACAACAGTTCATGAAAGATGGACTTTGTATGTAATTTCTTTGTCGTCAATAATGGAAATCCTTCGCTCAGGTCAAAGCGCATTTGGTAACCAAATACACTTCGGGTACCGGTCCCGGTGCGATCACTTTTATTGGTGCCTGTCGCCATAACTTGCTTCAACAGCTCAACATATTGCTTCATCTAAATTCAGAATTTAAGTTGCAAAGTTAAATGAATATAGAGATTTCAAATAAAAAGATATCAAGAGTTTAGGAAAAATATCCACGAAATTGGGCAAAATTGAATCTTAAAACAACCACTTTCTTGCAATATGGACAGATGTACCATTCTTAGAAAAGAACGAAAATGTTTGCGAATCCAATCTATCAAAGGACTTCGCAAATCAATCAGAACAATTTATTCAAGAACACAGCCGAGGAAAAGATATTCTTAAAACAGAAAGTATAAAAATTACTTGTTTAATGGCAATACATCTGAATCAGTTTTCCAATGTCATATTTATTTTCATTTTTAATAGTCTGCAAATCGCTACAACCACCGGACAGGTCATTAGATTTTATTTTCGCTACACATCTATTATAAAATGCATCAAAGTCAGCAGAATTAAATTCAATAGCAGATGTAAAATCTTTTATTGCCCCTGTATAATCCTCCTTCTTTAATTTTAATACTCCCAGATTGTAATAAATATCTCCAACTAAAACCGTATCATTATTATACACAAAATGCCCCTCATCTTCATTTTTATATTTAAACAGAATTGCAGATTTTTTTGCGGAATTTTTATTATTACTACTATCGCTGACAGAACTCAAATTCAAATTAAATTCATTTGAATAAATAACTGAAGATTCTATATCAGATTGTGGGACATTTGTATCAAAGAAAATTGTCTTGGTTTCACAACCAACATCAGAAAAAATTGCCTTAAATTTATGGTTGAATGGTAATTTTAATTCAAACTGTTTTCCATTCTTGGCAATACTATAAGTACTTGCTTCTTTTATAACCTTACCATTGACAACTATTATCTCATTTGTCATTAAATCTTCCAAACTTATTTTTATAAGATCAGATTTGACATTACATGAAAATGACGTGGTCTTAACTTCAAGCATTCCATCAGGTATTTGTGCGGCTGATGAATAGAAGAGAAATGCAAATATTATTGAAATCACACAAGTATTACTTTTCATGTTTTTTCTCCGAGTGTTTTTATTGAGATGCGCAATGTACAATTTTATCTAAACAACAAGGCATTTTTCAATTAAGCCTTTTTATACGACACAATAAATAACATTCAAATAAATTAATCAAGAAAGAAATCTTCAATCCAGTATCAATTCTATCCAAATAAGAATTCAAGAAATTAAAAGTATTAACAAAAGGACTTTAAATATTGCTTTGTAAATTAATTTTCACTTACTTCCGTCTTCAATCCAAAAACATAATTTCATGGGCATTAAATTTCGTCTGACTGTAGTAAGTTTTTTTCAATTCTTTGTTTGGGGTGCTTGGCTGATTACGATTGGCACCTATTGTTTCAATGCTAAAGGCTGGACCGGTGCTCAGTTTGGCGCCATCTTTTCTACACTTGCTTTGTCGTCGCTATTTATGCCAACGATCACAGGTATCATTGCTGACAAGTGGATGAATGCAGAAAGGCTGTATGGAATTCTACATGTCCTTTACGGATTGATATTATTCTATGTCCCAAGTGTCAATGATCCCGAAACCTTATACTACGTCATTTTCGGAGCGATGATCTGTTACATGCCTACAATTTCTTTATCAAATTCCATTGCCTATACTATACTTAAAGACAATAAATTCGATGTAATAAAAGTCTTCCCTCCTATTCGAGTTTGGGGAACGATAGGTTTTATTGTTGCCATGTGGATCACAAATCTCACAGGGAGCAAGGCCAATGCTAATCAATTTATAATTGGTGGAATTGCAGCGATCATCTTAGGAATTTACTCATTCACTCTCCCAAAATGCCCGCCGCAAAAAAACATTTCCAAAGATTCATCAATGATTGAACAATTGGGACTGAGTGCTTTTAAGTTATTTGCAAACTATAAAATGGCATTGTTTTTTATTTTCTCCATGTTCCTTGGAGGTGCCTTGCAATTGACAAACATGTATGGCGATTCTTTCCTCGACGATTTCAAAAGATTTCCGGAGTATGCTGATTCTTTAGTAGTAAAATATTCAACGATTATCATGTCAATTTCTCAGATCTCTGAAACGGTTTTCATTCTGACCATTCCATTCTTCCTGAAAAAATTCGGTATTAAAAAAGTGATGCTCTTCTCTATGCTTGCATGGGTATTACGATTCGGTTTATTTGGTTTTGGAAATCCTGCTGATGGACTTTGGATGATCATTTTATCGTGTATCGTTTATGGAATGGCATTCGATTTCTTTAACATCTCCGGCTCACTTTTCATTGAAACAAATACAGATTCATCTATTCGCTCAAGTGCTCAAGGATTATTTATGATGATGACCAATGGTGTTGGAGCGTATCTTGGAAGTGTAATAAGTGGTTTTGCCATAGACAAATACTTCACACTTGAAGGAGGAGCAAAAGACTGGCATCACATCTGGCTTTCATTTGCAATCTATTCATTGATCGTTGCTGTTTTGTTTGCGGTGTTTTTTAAACATAAGCATGATCCGCGGGAGGTGGCGGAAGTTTCGCATTGAAATTGGTGAGTAGTAAGTAGTAATTGGTAAGTAGCGCTCCATACTTATCAAGGCAATTTGCAATTAAGATAGTTTAAATTAGAACGACCATGAGAATTTTAGTGTGTTTTGTTTTTATTTTCTGTTCGATCTTTTTAAAGGCTCAGACTAATCTTCCAGTGGGAGCTACAGAGGCAGAGAAAATTCTAATGCCTTCTTACCTGCAGCAGATTCAGTCGGTTGGAATTACTACTCCTCCCGGTGGCAACTTGCGGACGATGGCTGAATGGGAAGAGATAAAAGCTTTAACCATAACATGGACAAGTTATTTACCGGTGCTTCGTGAAATTGTTAGAGCGACTCAAATTGAAACACAGGTCTATATTGTCTGCAGCGATTCCAATGTCGTAAAAAATTATTTGACTTCGAACAGCATACCATTGATCAATTTACACTACGTAATTGCACCATTCAATACAATATGGATCCGTGACTATGGACAAAATTGTGTTTACCGAAACGATGTGGATTCAATGATCATGGTCGATTGGATCTATAATCGTCCACGACCGAAAGATGATACGATCCCATCCATTTTTGGACGTGAATTCAGCATTCCCCTGTATGAAACTAGTCAAGCTCCTTATGACCTCATTCACACAGGAGGAAATTTTATGTCCGATGGATTGGGAACTGCATTTTCATCTGAGCTCGTAGTAGATGAAAATCCTACGCATACTGTTGCGGAAATTGATACGATCATGCATCAATTCATGGGAATAGATCGCTACATAAAAATGCCTGTTCTTCCTTACGATGGAATTCATCACATCGATATGCATATGAAATTGCTCGATGAAGAAACATTGATGATAGGAGAATATCCAAGCGGCGTTTCCGATGGTCCACAGATAGAAGCAAATCTTCAGTATGTACTTTCGAATTTCAATTCTGTCTATGGTACACCTTATAAAGTTGTTCGAATTGTTCAGCCTCCTGATGCAAATGGTGATTACCCAAGTCAGGCCGGCGATTATCTGACCTATACTAATGCAGTCTTTGTAAATAAAACAGTGCTGTTGCCAACGTATAATAATCAATACGACACGACAGCAATTAGAATCTGGCAGGAAACACTTCCGGGCTATTCGATTGTTGGAGTACCGAGTAGTTCGATCATCGGTGCGAGTGGCGCAGTTCATTGTATTACACATTGCATCGGAGCAGACGAGCCTCTTCTAATTTCACATCAACAACTTTCCAATACAATAAATACATCCAGTCCATATCAAGTTGATGCACGAATTCAACATAAATCAGGAATCCAAACAGCAAACATTTTTTGGACAACAGATACAAGTCAAGTGTGGCAATCAGCATCAATGACCTTGACAAATGTGACAACTAATAATTGGACAGGTTTTATTCCTGCTCAGACTGCAGGAGCAATTGTTTACTATTACATAAGTGCATCATCAACATCCGGAAAAACACAAGTTCGTCCAATGCCTGCACCTTTAGGATGGTGGAAATTTGAAGTGTCGGGAAGTACAGGAATAGCTCTACAAACTTTACAAGAATTCAGTCCGGCCTATCCGAATCCATCGCATGGCATAACCTGTGTTCCAATTAACATCACTCGCTCAACGCAAGGAAGGCTAACACTCGTTGATATGTCAGGAAGAGAAGTGTTGGAAATTCATTCCGGCAATTTTATTTCCGGCGAGAAAAATTATTTTTTCAATTCATCAGAATTAGCTCCCGGAGCTTATATGATTTTACTTCAAACGAACAATGGAATTTTCGCAGAAAAATTAATGGTGAAATAAAAGTTTAAAGAGTTTAAATTAGTTGCTTTTTCGTTTATTCAATTCATCGCGAATTCTTCCCGCGCGTTCATACGCTTCATCGTCGATTGCTTTTTTAAGCATCTCTTTCAAGTCGTCGGTACTGGCAACACTTAATTCGTTTTCGCTGAGTTTACTTGTTGAACCGGCAGGGCGTTCTATTTGTTCCTGGATTCCTTCAAGTGGTGAATTATCATCGGTTTCAATTCCTGCGGAAGAAAGAATAAATTCATATGTATAGATCGGACAACCGAAACGAACTGCAATTGCAATTGCATCGCTTGATCGTGCATCTATTTCCATTTTCTTTTCACCGTTGTTACAGATCAACTTTGCATAGAAGACACCTTCGAGTAAATTAAAAATGATGACTTCTTCAACTTCGATTTTAAAACAATGAGCAAGACTTTTAAAAAGGTCGTGAGTCAAAGGACGAGTTGGTGTCATATTCTCCAGTTGAATCGCAATTGCTTGCGCTTCAAAGGCACCAATGATGATTGGAAGTCGACGTTTACCTTTGTCTTCCCCAAGCACTAAAGCATATGCACCCGATTGAGTTTGGCTGTACGACAGGCCGATTATTTCAAGTTTGATTTTTTTCATTTTTCAATGCCAATCGGCACTAGACTTTATCGAAATTAATAAAAATTTGTTTCGTAACAACAATGTTAATTCTGGCTTGCTTTGAAGGCTTTAGCCGCTTCAATTAACTTCGGTACCACTTCAAAAGCATCGCCTACAATACCATAGTCGGCAGCTTTGAAGAAGGGTGCTTCCGGATCCTTATTTACCACTACGATAACCTTAGAAGAACTCACTCCGGCAAGATGCTGGATGGCTCCGCTTATTCCTACAGCAATATATAAATTCGGACTGATTGCAATCCCTGTTTGACCAACGTGTTCAGAATGTGGTCTCCAGCCTGCATCGGAAACGGGTTTGCTACAAGCAGTCGCGGCACCTAGCGTTTTGGCTAGTTCTTCGATCATTCCCCAATTTTCAGGACCTTTCATTCCGCGACCGGCAGAAACTACCAGTTCAGCTTCAGGAAGGGAAATTGCATTTCCTGCTTTCACTCTTTCTTTTACGGTTGCTGCGAAATCTTTTGCATCAGGAGCAAAATCGAAATTCACGACTTGTGCAGTCTGAGCATTAGGAACAACTTTGTATGAATTAGGCATGGTGCTGATGACCTTTGTGCCTGCAAGCATTTCAATAATTGAATAGGCTTTTCCGGAATATGAACCTTTTTTCACAGTGAATGCTCCATCCATTTCGGGAAGTGACACAACATTTTCTGCAAGACCTGCATCTAGTTTAATCGCAATGCGAGGAGCAATTGTTTTACCTGCGAATGAAGCAGAGAGAACGATCACTTCAGCATTTTCTGCTTTGGCAGCTGCTGCAATAACGCTTGAATAGGCTTGAGTGTTTGGTGCAGATAATTTTTCACCTGAAGCATTCAAAACTTTTGTTGCGCCGTATTGTCCGGCTTTATCAAGTTCATCGTTGCTTACTTTTCCAATGGAAATTGCAACTAATGGCTTATTCAATTTAGCAGCAATTGCAGATGCATAACTAATCGTTTCAAATGCTGATTTACGAAAAGTTCCTTCTGAATTTTCTATATATACGAGTACTGACATTTAGTTTTTTCTTTAATGATATTGATGGTGTAATCAGATAATTTTTTTCTCTTCACGAATGATGTCAAATAATTTTGAAGCATCATCAGCAGCGATCATTTTGACAGCACTTCGAGAAATTGGCTTGTCGTAAGAAACAAGTTTCACTTTCTGTGCAACTTCAATTGGTTCAACAACGATCAAAGGTTTTGTTCTTGCCGACATGATACCGCGCATATTTGGAATTTTCCATTCTGCCATACCTTCAGAAGCACCGGCAACAAATGGCATTGAAGTCGTGATGATTTCTTTTCCGCCTTCGATCTCTGAATCAAGAGTAGCCGTTGATCCATCAATTGCCAGACTTTTTGCAAAAAGGATACAAGGAATTTCAAGTAACTCGGCAATCATCACCGGTACACTTGAACCGTTATGGTCACTGCTTTCGCGTCCACAAAGGATAATATCAAATGGATTCTTTTTTACATAATCAGCAATTTGCTTGGCAACGAAATAAGAGTCGCGAGGCAGACTATTGATACGAACGGCGTCGTTAGCACCTATTGCAAGAGCTTTTCGGATCACAGCTTCATTGGAAGGATCTCCAACATTGATGACCGTTACAGTCCCATTGTTTGCCGTAGCAAGGTCAACGGCCTTAGAAAGCGCAATTTCATCGTAGGGATTGAGAATGAAAGTCACACCCGCTGAAACAAACTCTTTATTGTCCGGGGTAAAATTTATTTTTGCTGTAGTGTCCGGTACACAAGAGACACAAACCAATATTTTCATAATAAGTTAAATTAAATTCGAAGTCGCGAAGATAAATAAATAAATTAGCCGAAATTCATTAAAAATCATAGATGTCTGTCAGATTAAATTTACTTCAGGTTTATCTTAAAGAAGACCCATTCGACGAGTTCCTAAAATATGCTTTAGCATTGGAATACAAAAGTTTAGGTCGGACAGAAGAGGCCTATGCGGAGCTCAAATCCCTGATTGAAATCAGTCCGGAATACCTGGCAGCCTATTATATGACAGCCAAATATGCCGAAGAACTGCATTTTCCGACAGAAGCCTTGCTGTGGTATGAAAAAGGGATCCAAAAAGCCATCGAACAAAACAATGCACACACTTTGGCTGAACTAAGGTCAGCCCTGAATATGTTGAAGGATGAAATGAGTGATGAATAGAAGTAATTTTTACATTTGCAGTCCATATGAGAGAAATACAATTCCGAGAAGCATTAAGAGAAGCCATGAACGAAGAAATGCGCAGAGATCCGCGTGTTTTTTTAATGGGTGAAGAAGTAGCGCAATACAATGGCGCCTATAAGGTTAGTCAGGGAATGCTGGAAGAATTCAGCGAAAAACGGATCATTGACACTCCAATTGCTGAGCTTGGATTTGCAGGAATCGGCGTCGGCGCTGCAATGAACGGCCTCCGCCCTATCATTGAATTCATGACCTTCAATTTCTCGCTGGTTGCCATCGATCAGGTGATCAATTCGGCTGCAAAGATGATGAGTATGAGTGGTGGACAATTCACTGTTCCGATCGTATTTCGTGGTCCGACAGGTTCGGCCGGCATGTTGAGTTCCCAGCATTCACAAGCATTCGAAAGCTGGTATGCAAACTGTCCGGGATTGAAAGTAGTGGTTCCAAGTAATCCTGCAGATGCAAAAGGTTTATTGAAGTCATCTATCCGCGATAACGATCCTGTAATTTTCATGGAAAGCGAACAGATGTATGGCGACAAAGGAATGGTTCCGGATGGAGAATATCTGATTCCTATTGGTGTCGCAAACATCACAAAGCCCGGTACAGATGTAACGATCGTATCATTCGGCAAGATGATGAAGATAGCAATGAAAGCTGCAGAAGAATTAGCCAAAGAAAATATCAATGCAGAAGTGATCGATCTTCGTTCTGTTCGTCCGATTGATTATGCAACAGTTATTAATTCAGTAAAGAAAACGAACAGACTTGTTATCGTTGAAGAATCTTGGCCACTTGCAGCAATTGCAACAGAGGTCACTTTTAAAGTTCAAAAAGATGCTTTCGATTATCTTGATGCTCCGGTGCTTCGTGTGATGGGAATGGATGTTCCGCTGCCTTATGCACCGACTTTGATCGAGGCTTATTTGCCGAATCCGGCACGTGTTATTAAAGCAGTTAAGGAAGTGATGTATCTTGTCAAGTAGAAAAGAAGTTAAAACTTAGAAGAAAAAAGACTGTCTATAGAAGGCGGTCTTTTTTTTGTTTCTTTAATTTAATTTCGCAAATTTAAATGCTCTTTTGAATCCTTTTGAATTCATAATTGAAAGAATATATATTCCTGATTCCAGACCTGAAACATTTAGTATTGATTCCGTTGATCGAATCCGCTCTTCAAATACTTTTCTACCCTCAATCGAATAAACACTTCCAACTAAATCGTAAAGATCATTTCCTTCTAAATTAATTATGCAAGTTTGAGTAGTTGGAGAATATCTGAACCTTAAATTTTGACTAAAATTATAATTCACTTCATTCGTGATATTTAACCTCCCTAAATTATCAGTCTTTGCAACTAAGAAATGCGCTATTGAATCTCTATGATCACTAGTAAAAGCATATCCTCCATCACTTGTTTCGATAAATGACATTAGCGCATCAAAATTACCATACAATAATGAATTTCTCCAAATCAAATCTCCTTGGTAATCATACTTTCGAATTTCTGAAGAATCTGAATTATTACCGATCCATATCAGCTCATTAGCATCGTTTGAAATTAAATACGAAAATCTTCCTTGATTGACCACCTCAGACCATACAGAATCACCATTATTATCCAAAGCGATGATCAATTGAAAGGGAGTATATAATCCGGTAGCCGAAGTTTTCAAACGAGAAGCAAGAAATATTCCTGAATCACTTACAGTAATGTCATTTGCTGTCAAACTATTTCTTATTCCAAGATTAATTGTTGAATCAAAAAATTCACGTTGCCAGTTCTGAATACCTGAAAAAACATTCAGACACTGAACATCAATTTTAGTTGTCTGAATTGTTGAGTCAAATTTATTTGACAATAAGAAAAGCAAAGAATCCTTTACTGAAAACTCTACAAACCAATTTGCAAATCGCATTTCCCACAATATAATACCAGTTTTATCAACTCTAAATACATAACCAGAATCAATTTGAGGCAAAGGAGAAAAGTAATTACCTTTACAAATAAATGAAGAGTCAGACAACATAATTGTTTCCTCACGGATATTACAAAAAATATCATTTACGGCAAATTGCGTTGTCGTATCTAGTTCAGAATCCAGATTCCGAATATGATAATCCCAAGAAAATCTATTATCAATTAAAGTATAGCCCCCTGTGATATTTCGCTTAAAATCTTTTACTACAGCATTTGAATCAAAGTATGCTTCCTCTCCAATAGAGTCTCCATTAAAATCTAGTTCTAGAAACTTATAGGGATTGTTTGATTGCGGATAAAAAGGTTTAAAAAGCAAAATTAAATTAGTGTCTTGAGATTCTGCAACAAATCCATAATCGCCATAAGTATAAGTTTTATAAAATGATTGCGCATTTAAGGTAAAATTACCTAACAATACAATAATTAACAATAACTGTCTTTTCATAAAATATCCGTTACTTTCAAAGGTAATTAATTACTAAAATCTAGTTCAGATTTTTTGTAAACAACCAAATATTGTAGGTAATCATTTTTTAATAATTCAAAAGTTAGAAATCAAAAAAGCCAACTCACTAATATAGTCTTTTTTTGTTTCTAAACTAATTGTAAATCGCCTTAACAGAGTATGTCTCAATAATAATTATTTGAAATGGCCGGAAGAGCCTAAATTATTTTTGTTTTAATGTTTACAATAATTTTCCCAACTTATTTCAAAAATTATTGCGTAACCATTTTTGCTGTTACAATTCTGCCTTTTTTGTTTTTAATTTCAGCAATCGACAGTTCGAAATCCGATATCATTCGCTAAACCATTAATTTTAAACAACATAGTTGACAAAACTAACCGCTAAATAGTTTTCCACATAAAAAAGAGTACCTTTGCGGCTTAATATTCAAAAAATGCTTTCTTTCTCAGAATTAGGAGTTGGCGAGAATGTTTTGAAAGCCATCCAAGAGTTAGGATTCATTGAACCTACTCCAATTCAGC
>Ga0138256_10007481_pt1 | contig 11517 bp, 9 predicted proteins | sample KNB2016incub_MG_FD_105486 | JGI IMG/M metagenome (GOLD analysis project Ga0138256, IMG submission 105486) | Active sludge microbial communities from wastewater in Klosterneuburg, Austria - KNB2014incub_MG | ecosystem: Engineered > WWTP > Activated sludge > Unclassified | place: Austria...
CGTGGGGTGGAAAGTCATGGGGTGGAAGGGCGAGGGGTGAAGGATGGGACCTACAGGACGAACGGGCCGGAGAGATAGGAGAGAGCTCGCAAGGCCCAGGAGACCGCGGTGTCGGACGAGATGGCGAAAGGGGGCGGCAAGCGCTGGCGCTGGACCAGGAGCGGGTGGTCTTCCTGGGGTTGTGGCTGACCGTGTTCCTGCTGCCGACGCTGCTCTCCGACCGCGCGCCCAACTATTCGCGGGCCATCGCGGCCCTGCCGGTGGTCGTCCTGCTACCGGCTTTGGGCGCCCAGTGGGCGAGGGCGTTGCTTCAGGGTCGCTGGCCGCGTGCTGCGGCCCTTCTGCTACCGGCAGCCCTGGCAGTAGCCGGGGGCTGGACGCTGTGGCAGTACTTCGGGGTCTTCGGGCGGGAGCGCCCCCTGGTCTGCGGAACGGACAAGCGCCTGGACCTCTACCACAGCTATGACCTGGACAAGCGTGACGCCTATGCCTGGCTGGCGGGCGAGGCGGCCAAGGGGGCGGCGGTCTTCCTGCATCCGCTGTGGGCGGAGCATGCCAGCTTCGCCTACATGAACCGCGCCGGACCGGTGCGGAGGCTCGACCCGGCGAACACTCTGGTCCTGCCGGCGGGCACCAGCGACGTGATCCTGGCCGCTCCGGCCAAGGAGGAGGCGAAGGAGGGCTGGTTCGACGGCTTCGACCCGGATCGCTTCACCAAGGAGACGGTGGAGGATCCGGAGGGCCGCCCGCTTCTGTCCGTCCTGCGCATGGACGCCGGCTGGCGCCTGACGCTCCCGGCGGACGCGGAAGACGATCCGTTGCGGCCGGAGCGGCCGCTGGGTGTCCGGTTCGTGGATGGGCCTGTCCTGCAGGGGCTGACCCTTGCTGATGCGCGTCCCGGTGCGCCGCTGGAGATCCGCCTTTACTGGCGGGCCGGGGCGGTGATGCCGCGGCGCTGGACCTGCTTCGTGCAACTGGTGGGTCCAAAGGGCCAGGGATGGGGCCAGGCGGACCGTGAGCCGGGCAACGGCAGCCTGCCGACGACTGCTTGGCTGCCGGGCGACACCGTGATCGAGCGCCATGCCCCGAAGCTGGATGCCGCCGCCCGCGGCGAACTGCGTCTGCGCCTGGGTTGGTACGATCCGGCGACAGGCGAACGGTTGCCGCTGGCGGCGGATTCCGGTGGGCCGGCGCTGCCGGGGGGGGTGCGGGCGGTGGACGGGGGATCGGCGCTGGAGATCGTCGTCGGGGAACTGCGCTAGGATCGAAGGGATGACCGACCCATCATCCGACCGCCAACCATGACAGGAGTGCACCATGACCCGCCGTCTGATCAGCTCCGGCTCCTCGTTCGAAGAGGACATCGGCTATTCGCGCGCTGTGGTGGACGGCGACTGGGTCTTCGTCTCCGGGACGACCGGTTTCGACTACGGGACCATGACCATCCCGGACGGCCTGCTGGAGCAGACCGAGCAATGCCTGAAGAACATCGCGGCGGCGCTCGCGGAAGCCGGGGCCACCTTCGCCGACGTCGTGCGAATCACCTATGTGCTGCCTGATGCGGCCTCGTTTCCCGAATGCTGGCCAGCCCTGCGCGAGGTCTTCGGGGCAGTCCGACCGGCGGCGATGATGCTTTCCGCCGGCCTGGCCGATCCGCGGATGAAGATCGAGATCGAGGTCACGGCACGCAAGCGGTCTGTCTGAAGGCGCTTGCTTCATCCGATCATCTGTTCTACTATTGTTGCATCTGCAGCCAGTCAATCGCGTTCAGGAGGGCATCGCCATGTTGGACCAGCCACAGATCACGCGGACCACCGCCCAGCTTGCCGCCGTCATCCGCCTTACCATCCCCCGTTCAGAGATCCAGAACGCCATGGGCTCCGGGATCGGGGAGTTGATGACCACCCTCGCCGCCCAGGGCATCGCCCCCACCGGTCCCTGGTATTCACATCATCTGCGGATGGACCCCGGCATCTTCGACTTCGAGATTGGCGTTCCGGTCAGCGCCCCGGTCACCCCCGCCGGCCGCGTGGTGCCGGGCGAGCTGCCCGCCGCGACGGTCGCCCGTACGGTCTACCATGGCCCCTACGAGGGTCTCGGCGCCGCTTGGGAGGAGTTTCGTGCGTGGATCGCGGCGCAAGGACGCACGCCTGCTGCGGATCTCTGGGAATGCTATGTCAGCGGGCCGGATTCCGGATCGGACCCCGCCGCGTGGCGCACCGAGTTCAACCAGCCGCTGGTCATGCCGGACGCGTGAGCGGGGACCTTGGCTGATCGCGCAGGCTTGCGGCCGCTACGGCGCGGACCAGCTACCCGTGGTCCACGTCGTGCGGACCGCTTTCCTGCCGTCCGGCGCCCGTGATCTGCACGAACTCGGTGTTGGCCTGCAGCTCGGGCACCGTGCGCGCGCCGGCGTAGGAGAGGCCGGAGCGTAGACCGCCCACCAATTGGTGCAGCACATCGGCCACCGGGCCGCGGTAGGGCACGCGAGCTTCGACGCCCTCCGGCACCACTGTGGCGTACTCCTTCTTGGCCTGCTGCTGCGACTCGTCCTCTTTTTGGTCGCGGACCATGGTGGCCTCCAGGCTAGCCATGCCGCGGGTGATCTTGTAGCGCCGGCCGCCGCGCACCACCACCATCCCCGGGCTTTCCTTGGTGCCCGCCAGCAGGCTGCCGATCATCACCGTCTGCGCCCCGGCGGCCAGGGCCTTGACCACATCCCCGGAGCCGCGGATGCCGCCGTCGGCGATCAGGGGTATCCCGGCCGCGCCGGCAGCCGCCTCGGCGATGGCCGTCAGCTGCGGCATGCCGAAGCCCGTCACCAGGCGGGTGATGCAGATGGAGCCAGGCCCCACGCCCACCTTGATCGCGTCGGCGCCGGCGTCCACCAGACGCGCCGCACCCTCGCCCGTGGCCACGTTGCCCACCACCAGGTCCCAGCCGGCACCGAAGCGCTCGCGCAGGGCCAGCGCCGCTTCCACGGCGTTGGACGAGTCTCCATGGGCGATATCCACGACCAGGGCATCGGCGCCCGCGCCCAGAAGGGCCTCCGCCCGGTCCAGGAAGCCCGGTCTCACCCCCACGGCCGCGGCAACGCGCAGACGGCCCAGGGCGTCTTTGGTGGCCAGGGGATAATCCTGTATGTGCTCGATGTCCTTGGCCGCGATCAGCCCCGCCAGGCGCCCCTCGCCGTCCACCAAGGGCAGCTTCTCCACCCGATGACGGTGCAGGATGGCCCGCGCCTCCTCGAAGCGCGTGCTGGCCGGAGCGGTGATCAGGCGCTCGCCGCCGGTCATGACCGTGGTGAGCGGCAGGCCCTCCTCGTCGGCGAACATCACGTCGCGGCGGGTGACGATGCCCAGCACCTGGGCTTCGGCGTCGACGATGATCACCCCGCCTACGCCGGCGCGCTCCATCGCCTGCCGCGCGTCTCCGACCGTCGCCGAGGGCGGCAGGGTGAGGGGGGCGGTGATGATGAAGGAGGAGATGCGCTTGACCCGCCGTACTTCGGCGGCCTGCTGCCGGATGGTCAGGAAGCGGTGGATGACCCCGATGCCCCCGGCCCGGGCCAGGGCGATGGCCATCTCGCTTTCCGTCACCGTGTCCATGTTGGAGCTGACGATGGGGATCCGCAGGCCGATGTTGCGGCTGAAGGGCGAGCTGGGATCCGTATCCCGGCGGGAGACGATGGCCGAGTAGCGAGGCACCAGCAGGACGTCGTCAAAGGTCAGAGCCATTTGGGGACGGATCCTGAGGCCGGTGGGCGCGACGGCGCCTTCAGCCAGGGTCATCGAGCGGGACTGGATCGCGGTCATACCTCACCACCTAGCTCAACGCACCCGGCGGGCGCGCGACGGCCCCCAGCAGCGACCCTGGCGACTGCGGGGCTCGAAACACCTGCCGCCGGGCATGAAAACGCGCCCCTATCGGGGCGCGCAAGACCGGTGCCTCAGGACCGCTACGAGCGAAAGAACCTGACCGCACAGGCTTGCGGTTCATGGTAGCACGGTCCGGCCGGACGGCGGAAACGCTCGGACTCGCGCCGGCTTTGCCTGCCTGACCCGTGAGGACAGACGCCTCGTCAGGCCTCGGGACGCCGCCAGGGCGGGTCCAGGGCCAGGATCCGCGCGTAGACCGGGCAGTCCGGGTCGTGAGCGCCCGGCAGGTAGCCCGTGCTCATGAGGAATTCGTTGACGATCTCTCCCCCGGTGAAGACGAAATGCTGTTTGAACAGCTTCCGCCAGCCCTCGCGGTCCAGGGGATGGTGGGCGTCCAGCCAGGCCGCGAAGCTACCGCGATCGGCCCGAATGCCCTGTAGCCGCCGGGCGTTCTCGATGGCCGCCTTCACCTTCAAGCGGTTGCGGATGATGCCCGCGTCGGCCAGCAACCGTGCCCGGTCGGCCTCGTCGAAGGCCGCCACACGGTCGATGTCGAAGCCGGCGTAGGCGCGCTGGAAGTGGTCCTGCTTGGCCAGGATGGTCTGCCAGGAGAGTCCGGCCTGGTTGATCTCCAGGACCAGGCGCCCGAAGAGCGCGGCGTCGTCCCGGAGCGGGAAGCCGTACTGTGTGTCGTGATAGGCCTTGTGCAGCGGATGGCTGGGGGCGAAGTCACAGTAGCTGCTCATGGGGATCCTTGCTGGATGAGAACTTCTGACGCCATGGAGCGGGGTCGGACCTTTGCCGCGAATGCCGTATGATTGTAGACCATGGTCCGGCGCGACAGGCCCGGCCCCGATCCGCCGTCTTCCGCGCGCCATCCCCCCACCCAAGGATCACCATCATGCGCTACAAGCTCCTGGGCGCCAGCGAGCGCTGGCTAGGCGAGTTCGTGGCCGCCGACATGGTGCGCAACCTGACCATGGGCGGCTACCAGGATCTGATCGACAACCACCGGAAGGGTAGATCGCTGTGAACGACGAACGGTCAGGGTTGAGCGACGCAAACGATTCGGACGCGCAGACCCGGGACGCGGCTGGGGGAAACGCGGCAGCGCCGGGGACGATGGCGGCCTCCAAGGCCACGCCACGCCCACGCCGACGCGTGGCCTTGGCCGCGCTGCTGTCCATCCTGATCAGCCTCTTCGTCGTCTTCAACCGCAGCCGCGAGGCGGCGGGCCAGTACCTTGGCCGCCAATTCAATCCACCCCTCACGGCGGCGGATTTCACCCTGACCGACATGCAGGGCAGACCCTTTCGCATGGCCGACAGCCAGGGGCAGGTGCGGTTGCTCTTCTTCGGCTACACCTCCTGTCCTGATGTCTGCCCGACCGCCATGGGCCAGATCGCGGCAGCGCTGGGGCAGTTGGACCCGACCGACCGGGCGGGCGTCAGGGTGCTGTTCATCAGCGTCGACCCCGAACGGGACGATGCGACAAAGCTCAGCACCTACCTGTCGGGCTATGGGCCGGAGTTCCTCGGGCTCACCGGTAGCCTGGAGGCCTTGCAGGCGGTGGCGGCGTCCTACCTGGTCACCTTCTACGACGAACCGGCCGAGGAGGGTCAATCACGTCTGATCACCCACAGCGGCAACGTCTACCTCATCGACCAGACCGGACAGATCCCCGTCTCCTTCTCTGGCCCCTTCGATCCGGCCGACCTGGCGCATGACCTGAAGCTGGCCCTGCGCTGACGGAGGCGATGGCCGGTCGAATGGACAAGCCCGCTCCTCTCTTCGTCATTCCCGTCAAGGACCGTCTGCAGCAGCTGGAGTCGACGGGGCGCTTCGCCGCCAACATCGCCGCGCGGCGGGAACTGCCGGCCGCCGCAGCTCGCCTCGCCGCCTGGCCGGCGGGCCTGCATCCGCGCTTGCGCGAGGTGGCCTCCGGCATGGGAATCGAAGCCCTCTACAGCCATCAGGCCGCGGCGGTGGAAGCGGCGCTCAGGGGCGAGAACGTGGTCACCGTGGCCGGAACCGCCGCCGGCAAGAGTCTGGGCTATCTCCTGCCCCTCCTGGACGCCCTGCTGCGCGACGAGCAGGCGCGGGCCCTCCTGATCTTTCCCACCAAGGCCCTGGCCCGCGACCAGCTGGCGCGGCTGGCCGAATGGGACCGCGCCCTGGGCGGCGGCCTGCGCCCCGCGGCCTATGACGGCGATACGCCCGCCGGCGCGCGGTCGGGCATCAGGCGCCAGGCGCGGGTCCTGGTCACCAACCCGGACATGCTGCATGCCGGCATCCTGCCCCACCATCCCGGCTGGGCGCCCTTCCTGTCCGGGCTGACGGATCTGGTGCTGGACGAGCTGCATGTCTACCGCGGGGTCTGGGGCAGTCACGTGGCCAACGTCCTGCGCCGGCTGCGACGGGTGACCGGCTTTCACGGAGCGCGGCCGCGCTTCCACTTCAGCTCGGCCACCATCGCCAACCCCGGCGAGCTGGCCGCCGCCCTGGCCGGCGCGCCGGTGCGCGTGGTCGACGCGGACGGGGCGCCGCGCGGCAAGCGGACCTTCCTGATCTACAACCCGCCCCTGGTGGAGCCGCAGCTGGGCATCCGCCGCAGCAGCATCCTGGAGACGGAGGCCCTGGCGCGCCATTTCCTCTCCGGTGGCCTGCAGACCCTGGTCTTCGCCCGCTCGCGCCAGGCGGCAGAGCTGATGGTCCGCTACCTGAGCGAGGACCGCGCCCCGGGCGGCGCGGCAGACCGCGAATCCGGCGCTCATCACACTGCTTCGGCCCTCATCGGCCGGGTGCGCGGCTACCGCGGCGGCTACAGCCCCGCCGAGCGCCGCGCCATCGAGTCCGACCTGCGCGAGGGTCGGCTGCGTGGGGTGGTGGCCACCAACGCCCTGGAGCTGGGCATCGACATCGGACAGCTGGATGTGTGTGTGATGGCCGGCTACCCCGGCACCATCGCCAGCACCCATCAGCAGGCGGGGCGGGCGGGGCGCCGCGGCGGGGAGTCCGTAGCCATCCTGGTGGCCTCGGCCTCGCCCCTGGACCAGTTCATCGCCCGGCATCCGGATTACCTCTTCGGCCGCTCGCCGGAGGAAGCGCGCATCGACCCGGACAACCTCTTGATCCTGCTGGACCACGTGCGCTGCGCGGCCTTCGAGCTGCCCTTCTCGGACGAGGAGGCTGAGCGGAGGTTCGGGGACGGGGGTGAGGGATACGGGGATGAGGGGTATGATGGCGTGGGGGGGGTGGAGGGGGGCGCTGGGTCCTATTCGTCCTATTCGTCCCATCCGTCCCACCCCGCGCCTCCGGCCACCCGCGAGATCCTCGCTGTCCTGGAGGCCCAAGGCCTGCTACGTCACGTGGATGGCCGCTGGTTCTGGATGGCCGAGAGCTACCCGGCGGGTGGCGTGAGCTTGCGGGGCGCAGGGCCGGGGGCGATCGCCATCATCCTGGGCGAGGGCGGCAACCGGGAGGGTGGTCTGGAGACCGGCCCCGAAACCACCCGCGTCCTGGGCACGGTGGACCGCGCCTCGGCCACCTGGATGCTGCATCCCGGTGCGATCTACCTGCACGAGGGGGAACCCTACGCGGTGGAACGCCTGGATCTGGAGACCGGCAATGCCACCGTCAGGCCCAGCGACGGCGCCACCTACACCCGTGCGTCCAGCCGGGTGGACATCCGCCCGCTGTCCATCCGCGAGGAGCGGCCTGAGCGTGGGTCGACGGTTTCATACGGTGAGCTTGAGGTGCGATCGCGGGTCACCAGCTACCGCCGCCTGGCCTTTCGGACCCACGAGGTGCTGGGCTGGGAGCGGCTGGACCTGCCGGAGGAGCGCCATGTGGCCGGCGGCTACTGGTTCTGCCTGGCGGACGACGCAGTCGAGCGACTGCGGGCCATCGGTCGCTGGAGACACGACCCGCTGACGGGGCGCGGGGCGGACTGGGATCGGGCGCGCCAGGAAGCCCGGGCGCGGGACGGCTTTCGCTGCCGGCTCTGCAACGCTCCCGAGCCGTCCGATCGGCAGCACGACGTCCACCATATCCGGCCCTTCCGCCAGTTCCGCGGCGGCGCGAGCGGCGACCACCGTGCGGCAAACGACCTGGACAATTTGATCACCCTCTGCCCCAGCTGCCACCGCGTGGCCGAGCGGGCCCTGGGCCTGCACGGCGGCCTGTCCGGGCTGGGCCATGCCTTGGGCCATGTGGCGCCCCTCTTCCTGATGTGCGATGCCCGGGATCTGGGTGTGTCCACCGAGAGCCATGCCGCCTGGTCCGGCGGCCCGACGGTGGTGGTCTACGAGCGGGCCGCCGCTGGAGTGGGCTTCGGCGAGGCCCTCTTTGCCCGCCACGGCAACATCTTGTCCGCCGTGCGGGAGCTGATCGCCGACTGCCCCTGCGACGCCGGCTGCCCGGCCTGTGTGGGACCGGTAGGCGAGGAGGACCGCGAGGCCAAAGAACATGCCCTGGCGGTGCTGGCTGAACTGCTGCGATAACAGGCATTCCGCATCCGGGCAGCGCATTCGCGCCGCACCCGGCCTTCCCCCGCCGCATGAACCCGCCTTAACCCCTTCACCATCGCCCCTGTCCCCGGCCTGGGCTACAATGCGCGGCATACCCAGGGAGGGGACCCAGCGGCGACAGGCGCGGGCCCCGCGGAAGCCGTCGTAAGGAGATCCCAAGCATGCACGCCCCATCTGCCCTGCGCCGCCGCGCCGCCTTTGGCGCCACCGCCTTCCTGGGCCTGGCCGCCCTCGCCAGCCTGCCGCCCGTCCAAGCGCGCCCGGACGACCAGGCACCGGCGGCACCGGCCGCGCCGCAGCAGGTCAGCCTCATCCCCAGCGCCTGCCGGGTGCAGGTGGCCGAGGACCTCCAACCGGCCCACCCGCGCGTCTGCGACGAGGGTCAGGTGCAGGTGACCCTGGGCGTCACCTGCCCCACCAGCCTGCCCGTCCACCTGGTCATCGCCGTCGACCGCTCCAAGTCGATCGCCGACCCGCCCACCAACCCCTTGCTGCGCGACATCCAGCAGTCGGCGCGCCAGGTGCTGGGCGTCGTCGACTTCAATGCTGATCGGGAGAACAAGGCGGCGGTGGTCTCGCATGGCTTCCGGGTAACGGTGGAAACAGAGCTGACCAACGATCCGGGACGGGCCTCCGGGGCGGTCAACTCGGTGCGCTACCAGGCCGCCGACCTGGGCGAGGATCCGGCCAAGGCCATCGACAAGGCCATGCAGATGCTGCGCGACGCGCGCACGCCGGACATCTCGCCCATCGAGGTCATCCTGCTCTACGGCGACGGCTGCGATCCCTCGGTGGGCGGCTGCCCGGCCGCCTCCAAGGCCGCCGCCTCGCGCGCCGCCGGCGAGGGCGTGGCGGTGATGACGGTCTGCTACGCCGAATCGCCGCGAGAGACCTGCAAGAACAGCTACAAGCAGATGGCCAGCGACCCCAGCTACTACTTCGAGTCCCGTAGCGCCGGCGTGCCCAAGACGCTCAAGCAGCTCCTTGACAAGGGCGTGGGGCTGTACCTGAAGCAGCTGAACCTGCTGGAGGTACTGGGCCCGGACATGCAGTACCAGTCGGGTTCGGGCACGCCGATGCCCACCGCCCTGCCGCCGCGGCTGACCTTTGGCTTCAAGGACGCCAAGGTGGCCACCCCCCAGGTGGCCGGCTACCGGGTGAAGCCGGGCAAGGAGGGGACGCTCGGGCTGCGCACCTTCGAGAGTACGGTCAGCCTGGTGGACAGCTTCGGCCGCTCGCGCGCGGGTATCACGGTGCCCCTGCGCAGCCTGAACGTAGGCCCCTGCGTTGCCGCCACGGACACGCCCGCTCCCTCACCCAGCCCGGCGCCGACGGAGACACCGACCGACATCCCCACGGCCACGGCGACGGCGGTGGCCACGCAGGCCCCCACGGACACGCCTGCCCCCCGCCCCACGGACACGCCGCAGACCGTGCGCGCCTACCTGCCCCTGATCATGCGCCAGCTCTGCAAGCCGGCAGTCTCCAACCGCAACTTCGTCATCCTGGTGCTGGACGCCTCCAGCAGCATGGAGGAAGCCTCCGGCGCCCAGACGAAGATCACGGCGGCCAAGGCGGCGGCCCTGTCCTTCGTGGACCTGCTGCGGCCGGGCAGCGACGTGGTGGGCGTGGTGCCCTTCAACAGTCAGGCGGCGCCCTTCGGCCAGGGATCGGTCTGGCCGGCGGAGGACTTCACCGCGGCACGAGCGGCCATCACGGGCATCCGAACTTCACCGGGGACGCGGATCGACCTGGCCCTGGCGCGGGTGCAGGAGGTCATGCGCGAAATGCAGGGCAGCCTGGCGGGCTACGACAATGTGCTGACGGTGCTGATGACCGATGGCCGTCCGGATCAGGGCACCGTGCCTGCCATTCTGGAGAGCGCCGTCGCCATCAAGGGCGGGGGCATGCGCCTGTACACGGTGGGCCTGGGCGCGGACCTCGATCGCGACCTCCTGCGGCAGGTGGCCTCCGGCCCCAGCTACTATCTGGAGGCACCGTCGGGCGACGACCTGGGCGCGCTCTACCGCTCCCTGGCGGTCAACGTGGGTTGCCCGGGCGGGGCGATGTGGGGGCAGCCTTGAGCGCCTGGACAGCCGTAGCGGCCGCTCCGTCCGGGGCGGCCGCCGCCGGCTTCAGGGCATCACGATGGTCCTCAGCTCCCACACCATCACCAGCGCCGCCAGCAGCAACCCGTCCACCCGGTCCAACACACCACCCTGCGGCCCCAGGACCTGCCCGAAATCCTTCAGCCCCGCGGCGCGCTTGACGGCTGAGGCCAGAAGGTCGCCGCCGAGGGCGGCCGCACCCAAAGTCAGGCCGAGGACCGCGGCCTGCGGCGCCCCAGCAAAGAGCGCCGGTGCCAGCGCCGCGCCCATCAGCGCCGCCGCCGCCAGGCCGCCCACGGCGCCCACCACCGTCTTGCCTGGGCTGACGCGGGGAGCCAGCGGACGGTGGCCCCAACGGCGCCCCAGGATCTGGGCGAAGGCGTCGTGGGTGGCCACGCAGAGGTACAGGGAGGCGGCCAGATAGCGGCCGCCGTCGGTACGGTGGACCGCCAGCAGGGCCAGCAGGGCGGCGGGCAGGTACACCAGCAGGAACAGGGCGATCAGTCCGCGCGGGATCCAACCTGTCCCCTGCGTCATGGCCCGCAGCAGTTCGGCCGCGGACAGGATTCCGATGAGCGCCAGCAGGAGGGGGAAGAGCCCCCAGCGCGCGGGGGCGAGGATGGCTGTCAGGAAGCCCAGGTTGAGCAGCAGGTAGGACGGCGCCTTGCGCCGGGCCGTCGGCCCGGATGCCGAAGCAGCCGGACCCTCGATCGACCCGGAATCGCGGCCGGACCCGGCCAGAACCAAGCCCACTAGGGCGAAGAGGACGAAGGCCAGCACAATACGCGAGATAGAACTGTCCATGGCCGAACGATCAATCCGCCATGGGATCGCTGTGATCCGCCCGCTCCAGCAGCCATACCGCGCCGCTCTGCCCGTCCAGCGCCACGAGGTCGCCGGTGCGCAGCAGCGCGGTGAGCCCCGGGATGTTGACGATGGCCGGCAGGCCCAGCTCGCGGGCCACGATGGCCGAATGGGAGAGCGGGCTGCCGCGTTCCACCA
>Ga0138256_10007482_pt1 | contig 11514 bp, 11 predicted proteins | sample KNB2016incub_MG_FD_105486 | JGI IMG/M metagenome (GOLD analysis project Ga0138256, IMG submission 105486) | Active sludge microbial communities from wastewater in Klosterneuburg, Austria - KNB2014incub_MG | ecosystem: Engineered > WWTP > Activated sludge > Unclassified | place: Austria...
AACACCTAATGTAGTGCCTAATAAATATATCATCGAAATCACCGATCCATGTGGTTGGACATCACATGCACAGTTTTGTTGTACTGATGTACCAGCAAATCAAATGGTAGCTTTCAGAGCGATCGATGCTTCTGGTAATTATAATGATTGTATGGTAAGTGTGGTGGTTCAGGATAAGATAGGTCCTACGATTACATGTCCTGCAGACAGAACAGTAGCTTGTGACTTTGCTTATGATATAAATAATTTAGCAAAAGACTTCGGTACTGCTGAAGTAAAAGATAACTGTGCTGTACCAGATCCTATTGAAACACGTTCTGTAAATCTAAACAGTTGCCGTATTGGTACAATTACAAGAACATTCACAGCAAGAGATGCAGGTGGTAGAACAGCAACTTGTACACAAACCATTACATTCAGACCTGATGTATCACAAATCTATTATGGTCCTACAGCAGCTGAATGGCCAAGAGATACAATGGTTCAAGGATGTGGAAATCCAACAGCAGCTCAATTTTTGCCAGCAGCACTTGGATCTCCTGTATTGTCTGACGGAGCATGTTCATTAGTTGGCGCACAATATGAAGATCAGTCATTCTCATTCAACAATCCTACTAGTCCTGCTTGTTTTAAAATTTTAAGAAAGTGGACAGTAATAGACTGGTGTCAACCTTTAGAAGAAGGTGGATATGCTACCTGGACTCATACTCAAGAAATCAAAGTTGTGGACAATATAGCTCCATCAGTAGCTCAATTGGCTCCAACAGTAAGTGCAGACACATATGATGCAGAATGTGCTTCTGGTGAAATCACGCTTACATCTCAAGGTGCTGATGTTTGTACTACAGTTTTGAGAAGTAGTTATAAAATAGATTTAGAAAATGATGGTGATTTTGATTATAGTTCACCGGTATCAAATAGCAATACTATAAACGCATCTGGAAGTTATCCAGTCGGTAAGCACCGTATCGTTTATACTTACGAAGATAAGTGTGGAAATGTAACATCAAGAGAGCAGTTATTCAATATTGTGAATAAGAAAGCACCAACTGCAATTGTATTGCAAGGACTTGCTATCAGCTTGATGAAGATATCTGAAGGTGAAGGAATGGCTGAAATTTGGGCAACAGATTTTGACCCTGAAAGAAAATCAAGCCATCCATGTGGTTATACTATCTTACTTTCATTCACACCAGTAACAGTAAATGCACTAGGACAAATGGTAGGCACACCTAACTTAGTGTTTGATTGCGATCAACTAGGACCTCAACCTGTTACAATTTATGTAGCAGCATTGACTCCTGCAGGTGATGTTGTACAGACTTCTGTCAATACTTTCATCGATGTACAGGATAATAATAACATATGTCCTCCTTCAGGAAGAAAATTGAGTGTAAATGGTAGTTTGGCTACTGAGGATCAAAGAATGCTCGAAAATGCCAATGTTGCTTTGTTAGGCTCAGAACTTACTAGGATTACAGATGTTAATGGTAATTTTGATTTCAACAATATGGACAATGGCGGTACTTATACAGTATCACCGGAGAAGAATGATGATCACCTTAACGGTGTTTCTACACTCGACCTTGTAATGATGCAAAGACATATCCTTGGATTGGAAAAATTGAAGACACCTTATAAGCTTATAGCTGCCGATGTCAATAATGATGGTAAAATCTCCGCAAATGACCTAGTAGAGTTGAGAAAACTCATCTTGGGTACATCTAATGGATTTACCAACAACAAATCTTGGAGATTCGTTGACAAATCATACAATTTTATCGATGCAACCAATGCACAAGGAGAGGCCTTCCCGGAAGTATATAATATTAATAATTTAAGTACAGATATGAAGACCGATTTTGTAGCTGTAAAAACAGGAGATGTTAATGGTAATGTGGTAACTAACTTGAATGATGAAAATCTCGAGTCAAGGTCTAGTAATAGTGTGCTTTTAAGTACTAATAATGTAGAATTTACAGCTGGTCAGCAAATCGTTGTACCTATAAATGTAGCTCAGACTGATAATATGTCAGGTATGCAATTTACAGTGGAGTTTGATAGCGAAAAGCTTGCACTCACAAGTGTAGATCCTGCTGCGATGAATGTTAACGATCAGAACTTTGGATTTGCAAATATTCACAATGGAATCCTTACCGTAAGCTGGAATGATGCAAAATCTATACAGTTTGGAGGAAATACCACATTGTTTAACTTGACTTTTACGGCAAAAGATGGTGGAAATATTGCAGAAGCAGTTAGTATGAGTTCGTTTATCACTAAAGCTGAAGCATATGATTCTGAAGCTAATGTAATGACACTAAACTGGAGAGTAAATCAAAACATTGCAGAAGTAGTTCTTCACCAGAATGTACCTAATCCATTTAAGGAATCTACCATGATTGGGTTTGATCTTCCTGAAGCCATGAACGCAACCATTACGGTATATGACGTGACTGGAAAAGTAGTCAAATCGACAAATATTGATGGTGTAAAAGGTAACAATACAATAGAATTTACCAAAAATGAATTGAAATCAGGTATCATGTATTACACATTGGAAGCTGGGGATTTCAAATCTACCAAAAAGATGGTCATCATAGAGTAATTGAGTTTTTTGAAATAATTCCTTTTAGTTAGGAATCGAGCCCTTCTGCATGTCTGACGCAGAAGGGCTTTTTATTTATGATAAAATATCTTTTGAAAATTGTAATTTTGCACCCGAATGGCAAGAATAGTATGTATTGATTATGGTATCAAAAGATGTGGTATAGCCGCTACTGATCCTTTCCAGATTATAGTTTCGGCAGTAGATACTATTGAGACTGCTAAGTTGATGGATTTTTTGGACAACTATTTAGCAAATGAAAGTGTTGAAAAATTGGTAGTAGGACTTCCAGTTCATAAGGATGGGAATTTTACAGGACTAAAGACCAATATTGATGATTTTGTGCAGAAGTTTAAAACTAAATTTGCACATATTCCAGTAGATTTTGCCGATGAGCAGTTTTCATCAGTTCATGCCAAAAAAATCATATTGGATATTGGCATCAAAAAAGAAAAAAGAAAAGATAAAGCATTGATAGATAAAATCAGTGCTGTGATTATTTTACAACGATATTTAAAGCATATTTAATTGTTTTATGATTTTACCAGTTTATGCAATAGGCCAGCCAGTATTGAAAAAAAAGGCAGCAATTATCTCTCCTGATTTCGAAGGGCTAAAAGAGTTGATAGCAGACATGTGGGAGACGATGTATTCGGCACATGGTGTAGGTATCGCGGCACCTCAGATAGGACAGTCGATCAGGTTATTTGTTATAGATTCTATACAAATAATGGAAGATGATAAAAAAAATGAAGGCATAAAAAAAGTCTTTATAAATGCGCAAATCATAGAAGAAACCGGAGATCTGTGGTCATATGAAGAAGGCTGTCTTAGTATTCCCGAAATCAGAGGCGACGTTGAACGCACACAAAAAGTTAGGATTCAATACCTAGACGAAAATTTTAAGAAACACGATGAAGTGTATGAAGGTATCAATGCCAGAGTTATTCAGCACGAATATGATCATATAGAAGGTATCCTTTTCACTGAAAAACTGAAGCCACTCAAGAAAAAACTCATTCAACGCAAACTCAATGATGTGAAATCTGGCAAAATCAAGGCAGATTATAAGATAAAGTATGTGAGAATTTGATAGGTTAGTTTTTTAAAAGCTTATTTTCTGCCAAAATCCGCCGGTATTTCTCCCCATACTTCTGTTTCCCATTTTATTATCTTGTTTTGATAGCTATTGCCACTCAGCCAAGATTCAGCTCTGCTGATAAGATCATGAATTACGGCATTTTTTTTCGTTAGACCAAGTGTAGTTTTTGCTTTCTTATTTTTGACCCAGCTCATAGCAGTTTTGGAATCTGTATATATAGCGGTGTGTGTATTATTATTCTTGTGTAATAAAGCTAGTGCATGCACTAAGGCCAAAAATTCTCCAACATTATTGGTACCATCTTTAAAAGGACCTTGATGAAAAATCAACTTTTTTGTATTGGTCTCGACACATTGATATTCCATATCTCCAGGATTGCCACTACAAGCAGCATCCACACATATGCTATCGGATAATATGGTAGATGCACTTGGTTTAGCTTTTGGCTTGTCTGCTGGTGAAGATTTTTTTATAAATTGGGTATAATTTCTAGCAAATGCAAATTCTGCTTCAACTCTTGAGTCAAAAGATTTGAACTTTGGTGAGGGAAATCCAGCGATTTGTACCTGACATTCTTCCCAAGAAGTATATATGCCTGGTACTTTTCCTTCCCAGATTACATAATATTTTTGTTTCTTTGCCATGAATTTATTTACAAAAAACAGCAAATTTAATGTTTACTGATACACACGCCCATATTTATAGCGAAGAATTTATTGATGACCTGAATCAAATGATCGAGCGAGCTCATGCTGAAGGAATAACAGATATCTACATGCCCAATATTGACAGTACATCAATTGATGGAATGCTTACTATTAGCAATGATCATGCTAGTTGTCACGCAATGATTGGACTTCATCCATGTTATGTAAAAGAAAATTACAAAACCGAACTCAAAATCATGGAACAAAACCTTGATGCGTATTCCTTTTGTGCGGTAGGCGAAATCGGGATTGATTTATATTGGGATACAACATTTGTGGAGGAACAAAAAAAGGCATTTGGCTATCAGATAGCCATGTCATTGGAAGCAGGATTACCGATAGTGATTCACTCACGTGATTCGCTAGATCTTACAATTCAGGCAGTAAAAGACATGCAAAATGGTAAGTTGTCAGGTATTTTTCATTGTTTTAATGGTACTTCCGAACAAGCCCAAAAAATTATTGATTTAGGTTTTTATCTAGGAATAGGTGGCGTGATAACCTATAAAAATGCTGGTGTTGATAAAATCGTAGCAGATTTACCATTATCTTCGATGGTTTTGGAAACAGATGCACCATATTTGACGCCTGTGCCACATCGTGGTAAGCGCAATGAATGTGCTTATATCAAAATTATTGCCCAAAAACTGGCAGAAATAAAGATGTGTCCGATTGAAGAAATAGCATCCGCCACGACATTTAATGCAAAAAATATTTTTGGGTCACACCAAATATGAAAAGAAATTAATCTTAAACTATGAATTAAATCCTGAAATATTTTATTTGAAGGTTTTTAATGATGTAAAGTATATTATAATAAATTTTAATTTTAGTTCAAAATATTGATAATGTATGTATTGTATATAATCAAAATAATAATAAGAAAAATATATTTTGATATTAGAACTAATTTTTCAACATTTGCGGCGTTGGAGAGTTGTCCGAGCGGTTTAAGGAGCACGCCTGGAAAGTGTGTATACCTCAAAAGGGTATCGAGGGTTCGAATCCCTCACTCTCCGCAAATTTTTTTCAAAGAATTTAAGTAATTTTAAATAAATTCATATTTTTAACCTTTATTTTGTAGTAAACCTTATATTTTCTAAAAACGTAAATTAACAAATCATGCGAAAACTTTTATTTTTAATAGGGGTATTTATGGTTGCCTCTTATTTTGGTGCCTTTGAAATACTAGCACAGGCTGCTGATTCCACTGGAGCTGTACTTGATTCTGCTGCTGCTGCGGCACCTGCAGCTGCCGAAGCTGTTGCTGAAACAACAGATGCTGCAGTTGCGGCTACAGAAGACGTTGGTGCATTTCAGGTTTTGAAAGAAAAATTTATCGAAGGTGACTGGATTTGGATGACACCGGTTTTGGCTTGTATGATTTTTGGTCTTGCATTTTGCATAGAAAGAATCATCACATTAAATATTGCATCAGCTAATACAGATGTATTGATGTCTAATATTGATAGCAAATTGGCTTCTGGTGATTTGGAAGGTGCAAAAGAAATAGCAAAAGCAACACCTGGTCCAGCTGCAAGTGTTATTTATGAAGGATTAAGAAATGTAGGTGGTGGAGCAGAAGGTGTAGAAAAAGCAATAGTATCTTATGGATCTGTCCAAATGTCTTTATTAGAGAAAGGATTAATCTGGATATCTCTATTTATTGCATTGGCACCGATGTTGGGATTCTTAGGAACGGTTGTAGGTATGATTCAAGCCTTTGACAAGATTCAAGCAGCTGGTGATATCTCTCCTACAGTTGTAGCAGGTGGTATTAAGGTAGCCCTTTTGACTACTGTATTTGGTCTTATTGTTGCTATTATCCTTCAGATTTTTTACAATTATATTGTTTCAAAAATTGATGCGATCACTACCAAGATGGAAGAATCATCTATCGCTTTGGTGGAGACAATGCTTAAGAATAAGTCTTTTAAATAATTATTTTTAAAATCTTATAAAAATGATTAAGTTATATAATTATTTAGTAAAAAACGGGGATGCAGTAGCTGTGGGTGTCAGTGCTATTCTCTTTGTAATATTTGCCTTAGGTATTTATGTTGGAACATCATCTGGTGGGTACAGTCTAAATGAGCTTATAGATAGAGAGGATAAATCGGATATCAATTGTTTTAATCCAGGTTTATGGATGATGATCATAATGACCTTACTTGCTATTTTACTAATGGTGTTTGGTGTATTTTTTGATTTATTCAAAAACTTTAAAAGTGGTTCAAAATCAATTTTTGGGTTTTTGGCAATAGTAATAGCATTTATTGTATTATATTTTACCTCGTCACATGACTCTGGAGGTAGATTTGGAGCCTATTGGAGTCCTGAATTTGGTATCACCGAAGGTTTGAGCAAATTTATATCAGCTGGCTTATACTCATTGATGGGACTGACTTTAGTATCATTTCTATTGATTCTGTTTTATGAAGTAAAAAGTTTTTTTAGATAATTAATTAATTATTAAAAATGGCAAAGAAAAACAGAATGGCTAATGAGATCAATGCAGGATCAATGGCAGATATTGCCTTTTTGCTCTTGATATTTTTTCTCGTTACAACCACCATCGCAGAAGACAAAGGGGTACTTGTAAAGCTGCCTCAATGGTCTGAAGAACCACCACCAGAACTAAAGTTAAATACTAGAAATGTGTATTCGGTGTTGGTAAATGCACAAAATCAGCTTCTTGTTAGAGGCGATGTTATGGATATAAAGGATCTTAAGAATAATGCAAAGATATTTATTGCCAATCCTCAAAAATTGGAAAATATGGCTGAATCACCAAAGAATGCCATAATTTCCATAAAAAATGACAGAGGTACTAAATATCAGACATATCTTGAAGTGTACAACGAGTTGAAGTCGGCATATAACGAGCTTTGGGAAGAAGCCGCGATGGTTAAATTCGGCAAGAATCTAGATCAGTTGAGCAATGCACAGCAACAGGAGATCAGAAATGAAATTCCTTTGGTGCTGTCTGAGGCAGAACCAACGAAATTTGGAGAAGAGAAATAGATGATTATTTGACAATTTAAATAATTTAGCATTATGTCAAAGTTTAAGAAAAAGCAAGGCAATACCACACCAGGTATATCTACAGCATCTTTGCCAGATATAGTTTTCATGTTGTTGTTTTTCTTCATGGTTGTTACTAAAATGAGGGATACCGAACTAATGGTAAAAGTCAATACGCCTCAAGCATCAGAACTGACCAAGTTGGAGAAAAAGACTCTTGTAAATTTTATTTTTATTGGAAGACCAACCGACAAGTTCAAAGCAAAATTTGGAACCAAACCACAAATTCAGTTAGGTGACAAATATGCATCGGTTGATGATATTCCTTTATTTTTGGCAAAACACAAAGCTAGTGTTCCTGAAGGACAACGTCAGAGTATTATCTCGTCACTGAAGATAGATAATGATGTAACTATGGGTATAGTAGGAGATTTGAAGACATCTCTTAGGAAAGCAGGACAATTGAAAATCAATTATTCTGCAAAAAAGAGAGAACGAACCAAGTAAAAGTTTACGCGTTTAGTAATATGAAGGGCTGTATTGGTAGTAATACAGCCCTTTGTTTTTTTGTAGTGGTTTGATATTTTTCTATCTGATATTTTAGTGAGATTGTCGGATTTTATATAAAAGACAAGCAAATAAAATTATCTTTGTCTTATGAATAATGAAAAACCAATGAATGTATTATCACTGCAAAATGTAGTCAAAACATACGCAAATCATCGTGCGGTAAATGATGTCAGTTTTGATGTAAAAAAGGGAACTATTTTTGGTCTTTTGGGTCCGAATGGCGCTGGTAAGACATCATTAATAAGAATTATTACTACAATCACAGCTGCGGATAGTGGTCAGGTGTATCTAAATGGGCAGCCACTAAATCGACTTCATCCCAACGATATCGGGTATATGCCAGAAGAACGCGGCTTATACAAAAAGATGAAAGTAGGCGAGCAATTATTGTATCTCGCCCAACTAAAAGGTCTAAGCAGTAAAGATGCAAAAGTCAAGCTAAGACATTGGTTAGAGAAATTTGAAATTTTGAACTGGTGGGATAAAAAAATAAGTGATCTATCGAAAGGTATGAGCCAAAAAGTACAATTTATCGCCACAGTCGTCCATGACCCAAGTCTTATAATCCTAGACGAACCGTTTTCAGGATTAGATCCGATTAATGCCAATTTGATCAAAGATGAAATTTTTCAACTAAAAGAGAAAGGAGCAAGTATCTTATTCTCAACCCATAGGATGGAACAAGTGGAGGAGATTTGCGAAGATATTGTACTTATTAACCATGGTAAAATCTTGCTTTATGGTGGTGTAGCAAATATCAAAAATGAATTTAAGGAACATAAGTTTAGTGTGAAATATGAAGGATCGCTGCCTGAATCACTCAATTTTGGTGGATACGAAATAGTCAGTAACCAAGCTAATGAATTGATTTTCAAAGGTCAAAGTGGGCAAACTTCAATTCAATTACTAAAAAATTTATTGGATTCAAATGTTAACATTATGAGCTTTAATGAAATTCTACCTTCTCTAAACGAAATATTTATCAAAAAAGTAGAAACAAGCAATGAATAAAATATGGTTAGTCACTCAAAGAGAATATCTCACCAGAGTAACAAATAAGACTTTTATACTGACAACACTTTTGGCTCCATTAGGTATATTGGTATTTATGGCAGCAGTCGTCTTGGTCATGAGTACCGGATCTGACAAAGCTAAGATTATCAATGTATATGATCCTTCTGGCCTTTTGCAAAATGAATTTAAATCTAGGGATAATCTAACCTTCAAGTTCAGCAATGAGTCAATGGATGCCCAAAAGACTTTGTACAAAGAAAAGAAAATCAACGGCATCCTCGAATTGCCACCATTGACAGATTCATTGGCAAAATCATATGTGTACAAATATCATTCTGATGATCAGCTGGCTATGGATGAGAATTTTGCTATAGAATCAGCGATTGGCAAAAAAATCAGAGATTTCAAACTCAAAAAACTCAATATTGATGCCAAAACGTTAGAAAACCTAGACACTGATGTACAAGCAGAACCTGAGACTATTCTTGAAGATAAAAAAATAAGCTCTATTACTACCATTGTGAGTTCTGCATTAGGTGGAATCGTAGGTTATGCTATGTTTTTTATAATCTTATTTTATGGTATGCAAGTGATGCGATCTGTGATGGAAGAGAAGATAAATCGAATTATAGAGGTTTTGATTTCGTCATTAAAGCCATTCGAACTCATGATGGGAAAGGTTTTGGGTGTGGGACTTGTAGGGCTTACCCAGATCGGCATTTGGTTGATTCTCATGCCAATAATTTATTTTATTGGAGCAGCATTATTTGGTATTAATACCGAAGCTATGCCCAATCCTGTCAATGACATGAATCCAGAAGTCGCGCTGACATTTCAGAGTAAAGCAAGTCAAATATTTCTAGAATTACGATCTATGAACTGGTGGTTTATTTTACCATTGACATTATTTTACTTTTTGGCAGGATATTTTGCTTATTCTGCTTTATTTGCAGCTATAGGATCAGCTGTCGGTGAGGATATAAATGATGCCAATTCACTTACGTTTCCTATCATGATGCCATTGATATTCTCAATTTATATAGGTTTTAGTGCTGTGAATGCTCCTGATAGTAGTCTTGCCGTATGGTCCAGTATGATTCCATTACTTTCATCCATTGTGATGCCAGTAAGATTGCCATTTGATCCGCCTTGGTGGCAAATAGGTATTTCTGTTGTTTCGCTCATTATTTTTACTATATTTTTGGTATGGCTTGCTGCTAGAATATACCGTGTAGGAATCTTGATGTACGGCAAAAAAGCCACATTCAAAGAACTGAGCAAGTGGATTTTTTATAAAGATTAGGATTTGAATTTCATAAATAATGAAGAATGATTAGAATATATTTGTTGTTATTGGTAATGATGACCATGATAAGTGCAGATAAAAAGCCCATTAAAATCATATTTTTTGGTGACTCCATCACTGAAATGGGAGTACATCAAAATGGATATATAGATCTAATGCAGAAGCGTCTTGATACCGAAAAGAAAGCTGATGATTATCAAATAATTGGATCAGGTAAAGGAGGAAATAAGGTGTATGATTTATTTTTTAGATTGGAAAAGGATGTTTTATCTCAAAATCCAGACGTAGTGGTTATATGGATTGGTGTCAATGATGTATGGCACAAAAGTACATTCGGTACAGGAACAGATTTTGACAAATTTGTGGTATTTTATAGTGAAATCATCAAAAAATGTAGTGATAAAGGTATCAAAGTGGTTTGTTGTACGCCAGCTTGCATTGGCGAAAAAACTGACAATTCTAACCCACAAGATGGCGACTTGAATGAAATTTCTAAAATTATTAGAAAAACAGCCTTTGATAATAATGCCAAGGTAATTGACTTCCGAAAAGCATTCTTGGAATACAATCTAAATCATAATAAAACCAATAGCGACAAAGGAACGCTTACCAATGACCGCGTCCACCTCAACGATTTAGGTAACACAATGGTCGCTGATATGATGTGGGAAAATCTCATTGCGCACTAATCGAAAATACGGGCCACTATAATCAATTATCTACATTTTACGATAAAATCAATAGAAGTATGTGGATAGATAATCCATTAATGAAACTCTTCTCATCCAGGCCCAAATCACCATAAATATCAGAAAAAACCAGATGGAAATCCGAAATTTTTTATAAAAAGCTCGAATAATATCTTGTCTGGTGCGATATCTTTTTATCCTTCGATAGGCCATATGTTATGAATGGATATTAAAATGGTAGATCGTCAAAATCAGCTGGCAAACCTGAGCCAAAATCTGTATTTTCTTCAAATACGGGTGGTGTCATTGGTGCTGATGATGCTGCCGCTTGAAAAGTCTGCGCTACATTGGCTGCTTTGTCCACTTTCCAAGCATTCAGATTGGTAAAATATTTGCCTTGCCACTCTCTACCACGAAGATCGAAGGATACTTTGATTTTTTCGCCTTCCTGACATGTATCGATTATTCCACACTTATCCTGAGTAAGCTGAAAC
>Ga0138256_10007483_pt1 | contig 11513 bp, 13 predicted proteins | sample KNB2016incub_MG_FD_105486 | JGI IMG/M metagenome (GOLD analysis project Ga0138256, IMG submission 105486) | Active sludge microbial communities from wastewater in Klosterneuburg, Austria - KNB2014incub_MG | ecosystem: Engineered > WWTP > Activated sludge > Unclassified | place: Austria...
CCGCACTGGCAATTGCCTTCGTCATCGAGGCAATGCGGAAGATCGTCTGCTGATCCATCGGCACTTTGGCCTCGCGGTCACGCCAGCCGACGGCACGGTCATAGATCGGGTCACCGTCCATCAGCACCAGTGCAACCGCGCCTGCAATTTTGCCTGAGCTGACATAACTTTCGAGCGCACGATCGACATGCTTCAGCTTTTTAGCCAGCGTGACCGCGGGATCTTCGGGCACAAAGGTGTAACCCGCAAGCAGCGTGATAGCGATGGCAGCGGAAATTACAGGGCGGGGTACAAATTTCATCGCGAAACAACCGCAGAATGCTGCGGGGGCGTCCAGCCGCGAGCCTACCGGCAGATTGTAAATCGGGAAATGCCAGAGCGCTGACGAATTGCTGTGCAAACCTTTCAAAGGTATTGACCCGTTGACGGCAAACGCCGCCCGACTCAGCGCCTATGCTGAATGGGTTCCGCGTACTGGGCTATTTAGAGGGTATCTCGTTTTTGCTGCTTGTTTTCGTGGCGATGCCCTTTAAGTATTTTCTGCACGAACCCTTGCCCGTCAGAATCATCGGCTCACTGCACGGTGCACTCTTTGTCGGCTACTGTGCCCTGGCGGCACTACTGTATTATAAGGAGAAATGGCCACTGCAGCAGTTGCTGATTTGCTGGGTGCTCTCCTGTCTGCCCTTAGGGACTTTCTGGTTTGACCGCAAATATCTGCGGCCCGTTGAGGATAGGTAAATCATGGATAAACTCATCTGGGAAGACCAGTTTTTGGCCAGTGTGCCGGCTTTCGTCGAAGCAGGCATGCCCGAATCTCGCGCCCGGCAACTGTTACAGGATTACATCCGCCTTGCGCGCACCACTGCGCTGCCTGCCGTGCTCGACTTTGAGCACCACCCTGAACTTGCAGCCAGCACTTCCCCTTTTCTCGAACGCGACGCAGAAATACACGATCTGATGCTCGCGATTGTGACACCGCTCTTGAGCCGCTTTACCGTTAAAGGGCTCGATAATTTTGAAAAGATTATCCCCTGCCTGCACACGACAGGAGTGACGCTGGTCGCCAACCATCTAAGCCTGTTCGATGCCGCCGTCGTGTATGCGCTTTTATACCGCGAACCGCATTTAAGGCAATATGCCGAAAAAATATTTTTTATTGCCGGTCGGCTGGTTTTCACGTCGGATTACAGCCGTGTCGCCGGGCGCATGTTTCACCAGATGCTGGTTGCTTCGCCGCGCGATATGGCCGAGAACGAGCCGATCAAACGCGAGCTGGCGAGACTGAATATTCGGTCTTTTAAAGAAGGCAAAGAGCGGCAACGGCAGGGACATATATTGGTGCTCTACCCCGAAGGCACCCGCAGCCGCGATGGCAAGATGCAGCAGTTCCATGCCGCGCTCTATAACTATCTCGACAGCACTGTGGTGTTGCCCGTCGCCATCACGGGTGCAGACAAAATTCTGCACTCTGACAGTGTCACGTTTGAGCTGACAGACGGCAGCATGACGATCGGTGAACCTGTTTTTATCGGGGCTGCAGAATCAGCACCGAAAGACATCCGCCATCTCGACCCGGGGTCATTGCCGAAAGAGGCTCGCAAGCAGGTAGTAATGGATGCTATCGGCCACAACATTGCCGCACTTTTGCCAACGGAAATGCGCGGTGCCTATAGAGTATAGACGATTTTGCTGATTCCTTTTCTTCTGGACGGCGGAATTGCGAGTTGCAATGCGTGATCCATGAAACGATATGTCTTCATTCTCGCGGTACTCCTTCCGCTAGCAATTTCAGCCGCGCGCATCAAGACCAGCAGCGGTCTGCAATATGATGTTATCAAGAAGGGGAACGGGGCAGTCGCCCGGCCCGGGCAACGCGTTCAGGTACACTATACAGGCTGGTTGAACCAAAAAGGAAAAAAAGGACTGAAATTTGATTCTTCAGTCGACAACGGCCGACCATTTGTGTTCGGTCTCGGTAACGGCATGGTCATTAAGGGCTGGGACGAAGGAGTTGCCGGCATGAAAATTGGTGAAAAGCGCACACTCTATATTCCTGCTGCGCTCGGTTATGGTGAGCATGGTGCCGGAGCTTCGATTCCACCGAATGCCGACCTGATCTTTGATGTAGAACTACTGGACTGCGAGTAAAAATATGAAAATAGAAATTACCAAAGAAGGCGACGGACAGGTCGCAAAGGCAGGCCAACAGGTGCGCGTGCACTATACAGGTTGGCTCGATGAAAGTGGTCAGAAGGGTAAAAAATTCGACTCCTCTGTCGACCGCGGCCAGCCGTTTGTTTTCGGTCTCGGCCAGGGCATGGTCATCAAAGGCTGGGACGAAGGCGTGGCCGGTATGAAAATCGGTGAGAAACGCACGCTGTTTATTCCATCCGCCAAGGGCTATGGCGCGCGCGGCGCAGGTGGAGTGATTCCGCCGAACGCCGATCTGATCTTTGACGTAGAACTGCTCGGCGTCGATTGATGCGCGCAAAAGCACTGATCAATCCTGCTCTCTTTTTTTCTGCAGCGTGGATGTCTGTGCATTGCTTCGGCACGATCGTCGTGCCGCCCGTGACCATCACCGGGCAAAAAACCGCGACTGAACGGCAGATTATCGGCGACCAGACAGAACTCGAAAAAGATGTGTGGATGATCTCGTCTGCCAAAACGGCCGAACACGCGGAGCTGGAAGCCAAACCCAAAGAAGTCCGCCAGTCAATGGAACGGGAGAACGCCAATACCTACCGGGCTTTTCTGAAGTTTGAAATGTTTTCGACTCACCTGACGCAGTTGAAAAAGGACCGCGTTGTCGGTGAGAATAACAAAGGTTTTGTGGCGAACCTGTTCAATGAGAAGGTTGAGATTTCTGCCGAAATGCGCGAGAAATACGCTGCAAAACACGTAGACGAAGTGGAGCTCGGTCGCCCTTACCGCACCTTGATCCAGACCGTAAAAGAGATCAACGAAGGCCGGGTGCTCGCCGCGAGAGGTTATGTCGAGAGCCAGAAGCGGGCCAACAAGGCATTCAAAGCCAGTGAAAAAGATATACTGGCCTCCCAAAAAGAAAAATACCAACAATCAGCGCTCAAAGGCGAAATGGTGCAGTCTGCCGACGGTGCGTGGGCGCCCAAGGATTAATCCGCAATGTCAGAAGCAGAGCGCAAGGTCAATGTCGAGCTGATGGGAAAAACGTTCACCATCAAGGGTGACGCAGATCCCGAATATATGGCGAAAGTGGCCGGCTATGTGAATGCCAAAATTGCCGAAATGGGCAAGCTGACTTCAACCGATCAGGTGAAAATGCTCTTGCTGACGGCGCTCAATATCGCCGATGAATTGTTCCAGGCCAGGCGGGGCATTCAGGTGTCGCCGGCAGATGCTCAGCAGATTGAAAAGCGCACTCAGGCTTTGTTGAAGATGCTGGAAACCGGGCTGGTCGGGCAATACACCCAACCTCGGCCAGATATCGAAGCACCTGATTGATGCACCGCAGGTGCATCAATCAGGCAGTTTTTAACGCTGCTTGCCTTCAATTACTTGCAATAACACGACGGCGGCAAGACCCAGACGGCGATCGAGCTTTTTTGCAGTGTCTGCTGTAAAATCAACTTTCATTTGCGGCAGAAACGGATTCCAGGTTTGTTTGGCGTGACCGACAGGAGTTTCACCGATTGCGATCAGAAACTTTTGTGGAATGATATTGGCGAGATAGCGTCGCACCATAGCCAAAAGCATACTCTCTTCTTTGATCGAGCCGATTACGGCATCGTTCTTGTCGAGAATTTCCCATGCGTCCATGACAAACGACGACATCATGCCCTTGCGGCGCAGCACGCCGATTTTCTCACCTGTCGCCACATCGGTCACATCATAAGCGGCACTGAAATCGAGAATATTGCGCGCATTGATCTTAATCACGGGTCTGGTCTGCGCTTCGTCGGCAAACATCGTGATGTCTTCTTTGAGCTTAAAGGCTTTCTGCTTCACGTAAAGCAGCATATTCGTTTTGGTTTCGTCAAATATCCGGATGGTATTTCCAAATAGCTTGAAGAATTTCATTTTTGCGAAATAGGTATCGCGGTTAAAAGTATCCATGTTTTCCTCCGTTGCGCATGCCACGCGAACGGGTCAAGTCAGGCTATTTCTTGTACTTGGCGAGCAATTTATTGAGTTCCCCCATAAGGCCTTCAAATTCATTTTCTTTGAGCACCTTGGCAAACTGAGAACGGTATGTACTCGACAGGCGCACCCCTTCGACTTCAAAATCATAGACGAGCCACTGGTCGCCCTTCTGCGTCATGGTATAGTTGACCTTGGCCATTTTTCCCTGGTACTCAAGCAGCGTCATGACGGTCGCCCGGCTGCCTTTGATCTCTTCGCCGACAAACTCTATCTTGTTGCGTTCGTATTTGTCGATCTTGTCCAGATAGAACTCCAGCACGAAGCGTCCGAATTTGTCGGCGAACTCTTTTTTCTGAGAGTTGTCGAGCTTCTTGTAATCGCTCTTAAGCGTATTCGAAGCCATTTTCTCGAGATCGAAATTGTTGTGATAGATTTCTGAGATGATGTGCCGTTTTTCTTTCTTGGACTTTTTGCTGTCGAGAGTATGCAGCACTTTGGATACCGCCTTCTTCACAATTTCCTGAGGACCGGCAGCAAAAACGGAAACCGAGAACAAAAGAGCGGCCCCGAGTGCGGCACGCTTCACATAAATGAACATTCAGTCGGCTACGTTCTTTCGGGTATTCTGTAAATAAATATCGCGAATAAAGACGTACGGGTCAATCGAGTCTTTGATCAGGTTGTCATATTCGTCAGGGTCGAGCGAAAAACGGTTCACGGCGCGGGCTGAATAGAAGCCCACAATGAGGCCAATATCAACCCATATTGTCCTGGGCTGAATGTATACCGGCACGAGAATCGTCTGCGGCTGAAATGTGACGTCGCCGCCAAAGCCAAAGGTACCGCGCACGGTGTAAGGTCCAATAAACGGCCACACGATGTACGGCCCCTCGGGTATACCCCATTTTCCGAAAACCTGGTCGAAGTCTTCGTTCGTCTGTTCGAGCGAGAAAATTTCTTTCGAGGCGTTGTAGAAACCCAGCATGCCCACGGTGCCATTGATGACAAATTGCGCAGTTTCGCGTCCCGCACCGGTGAGTTTGGCCTGTAGCAAATTGCTCACCAAGCGCCCCGGTGTGTATGCCCAATTGAAGAAATTGTTAATCCCCTGGCGCAAAAAAGCAGGCGTGATGAAATTCCAGCCCTGCGCCACGGGTTTCATCAGGTACCTGAAGAACAGGTCGTTGAATGCGTGAATCTTGCGGTTGAAACCCTCCCACGGGTCATTGATAACGAGATCTTTTTCTTCGTCTGCTTCGTCAGGAACGTTATCCGTACTCTTCGCATGCATTGCATCCGCATTGGCGCCGGTTGCCGCTGCAGATGAATTACTTTTCCTGGGAGAACTGCTGCAGTGAATCGAAGCCAATGCGAAAGAAGTGAACAGAGCAAACAATACCCGCACCGGCACAATGTGCAATTTATTTGCAGCAGCTCGTGTAAAGTAAGTTATCGCAAACTCTGAGCCGCGGCAAACCTCACCATAGCGGGAGACAACTTCTCCTAGGGAAGTTCTGCAAAAGCCGAAATTAGGAGCGCGGGCGTCCTCGCTTGCGCGCATTCTTTCACGCGGGCTTGGCCGCGCATGACTTTTGCAGAACTTCCCTGGCCCGTACATTAAGGCGGAGTAATCAGACCGATCCTGTCTCGTCTTTCATAGGCATATTACTTACACAAAATGCTACTTTTCTTTCCAGCATGTCGAATTCATAGGCTAAGGGCTTAGTGCAAAACGCCTTTACAAACCCGCTGGTCGCTCTCCATGAAGTGACGCTGTCGCTCTTAACACAGGAATCAAGCGACAAACTGCTCAACGCACTGCTCGATCGTGCTGTAGAATTCACCGGTGCTGATTCAGGAACTATTTCCATTCTGGACGATTCGCGTAAATTTCTCGAAATCAAGGCTTTCCGGGGTTTCGAGCAAGATGTGCCGCACACCGTAAAACTCAAGATTGGCGAGGGGGTTACCGGACGCTGCATTGTCACCGGCAAACTGCGCAACGTCGGCGACACCTCGCAAGACAAGTATTATATCGCAGTCAGGCAAGACATCCGGTCAGAACTGGCAGTGCCGCTCAAGGTCGGCAACAAGAACTTCGGCGTCATTTCGGTCGATTCGAAGCGCCTTGAGGCATTCAACGCCGAGCACGAAGAATACCTACAAATGCTCGCCGACTATGCCGCGCAGATATTCACCACCACAACTTCTGTCGAGTCGCTCAGCCACCGCACACACCTGCAGGAAGTGCTGTTACAGATCAGCAGTGTACTCGGCAAATATGCCGACGTGAAGCTGTTTTTCGAAGAAGTCATTCGTATTCTTTCTGAAAAGCTGGGCGTGCGGCGCTCGGCGATTTATCTCTATGACTCGGTGACGAACGAACTGTCGGTCGCCGCTGCGCTCAACTATACGGCCGATGAAATCGAAAAAGGGCGTTACTCGCCCGGCGAAGGCGTCACCGGCAAAGCCTTCAAGCAACGCAAAGCGATTGCCGTGCCCGACATTTCGCAGGATAACCAGTTTCTCAACAAAACCGGCCACCAACGCGAAGAAGAGATCGTCAGTTTTTTTGCCGCGCCTTTCTTTGAGGGTGGCGAACCACTCGGTCCACAGCAGCGGACCACAAGTGGCGTGTTCAACATGGAGATCCGTTTCCAGTCGCAGTCAAAATTCGAAGACCATGCGTTTCTGGCGCAGATTCTTTCGTCGCTGTTTGGCCAGGCGCTGCAGATTGAGAAACTCGTGCAGCAGAGCTCGCGCGAAGCTAAAGAAGAAAACATCATTCTGCGCCGGCAGTTAAAGAGCACGTTCGAATACGAGAATATTGTCGGCGGCCACCCGCGCATGACCGAACTTTTTGCGCGCATGAAGATGGCGGCTGATTCGGCAAGTGCGGTGCTCATCACCGGCGAATCGGGCACCGGCAAAGAGCTCATCGCGAGCGCTCTGCACCAGGGCAGTATACGCTCGGCAAATCCGCTGGTGAAAATCAATTGTGCGGCAATTCCCGCCGATTTGCTCGAAAGCGAACTCTTTGGCTATGCGCGCGGCGCTTTTACCGGAGCGGTCGATGACTACAAAGGCAAGGTCTTGTCTGCGCACAAGGGCACGCTGTTTCTCGATGAGATCGGCGAACTCGATCTGAAACTGCAGGCGAAGCTGTTGCGTATGCTGCAAGAGAAAGAATTCTCCCCGCTGGGCAGCAATAAGGTAATTAAGGTAGATGTGCGCATCGTCGCCGCCACCAACGCCAACCTCGAAAGTGCCGTCAAAGAGAAGACCTTCCGCGAAGACCTGTTTTACCGGCTCAATGTCGTGCGTCTGTCGATACCGCCGCTGCGCGAACGTATTTCCGATCTGCCGCTTTTGATCCAGCACCTGCTGGATAAAATCTGTGAGCGGAATAACAAGAAGATTTCGGGCGTAACGCAAGACGCCTTCCACAAATTGCAGGCATATTCGTTTCCCGGTAACATCCGCGAACTCGAAAATATTCTCGAGCGCGCGGTGGTGTTGAACAGCAAACAGGAAATCGACGTCGGCGACATACAGCTCGGCGACGGACTCAGCCAGCCCATTGCGGGAGAAGCCCCTGCCGCGGGTGCGGCGCCGGCCGGCTTTGACCTGCGTACTTACCTAAAAGAGGAAATCGCCAAGACTACAACCGGCGAGATCTACAGCGCAGTGGTGGGTGGCGTCGAAAAAGAGCTCATCCGCATATTGCTGAACCTGAACCAGTTTAATAAGCGCAAAACCGCAGAGGCGTTAGGCCTCAACCGCGTGACGCTCGATAAGAAGATTCAGCAGTATGGCCTGTTCGAGATATAACCGGCCAGGCTGCGTTTTGGCGTAAGTACCCGGATAAAAACGGCCGATATTCAACCAAAGGTATATTTACGCAGAACGCGATAAATCCTACTAAAGATAGCAGATATGGCCGCCAAGATTGTTGTTTTTGAACCAGACGGTATCTACCGCACTATTATTGAAAGCATTCTGCTCAAGAACGAATATAAACCCTACTTTGTCGATTCAGCGGCCGAATGTAAGGTGGTGGTGGATGAGATCAGACCCGACATCATTATTCTGGATATCAAGGCGGCCAAACCGCACGACTTTCGCATTCTTTCTGACCTGAAGGTTTTGAGCAAAGCGCCGGTGCTGCTCACCACCGATGAGAACGTCGACGAATATATCAATGCACTCAACAGCAAAAACATCACGATTGTATTGCCGAAACCGCTGAAAGGCGCGGAACTCGCGCGTGTGCTGTCCAATTTGCTCACGGTCGATTCGCGCGTATGGTTCGGTATTCACAATTACCTGCCCGATATGCGCAAGCTGCGCAAGGTAAAACTCAAGCGTTCGACGCAGGTACGCACCTGCATCAAAACCATTCTGAACGAGATGCACGCGTGGGGGTTTAACTTCAGCCATGAAACGGAAATGGATCTCGTCTGGCAGGAAATTCTGATCAACGCGGTTTACCACGCACACGGCTATACAAAGGAAAAAAAAGAGCGCGTCGCGATTGAATTGCCCGACCCTTATGAGGTCGAAGTCAGTTATGGCGCGAGCGAAAGTGCGTTCGGCATCGCGGTGCGCGACGACATGGGCACGCTCACGCCCGAAATTATTCTCGAGGCACTGCGGCAGACGATTGAGCAGCAGCAGCTGATCATGCGGGCGGCAGAAACCGGCGAAGACATTTCGCAGATCGTGCTCGACCGCGGCCGCGGCATCGACCTGATTCGCCAACTTTCGGGAGAGTATTATTTCATTATTGACCCCGGGAATTCGACCGAAGTTATTATTATCTATGACCGGTATTATGAAAAAGATGATTCGGTCGGATCTCTCAAAATCTTTGACCTTTCTTATTATCTGCACTCTGCCGCTGGCGGCTGATAAAGCCGGCGACGCTCCCTCGGGCCGCGGGCCGGTGTTTGTAACCATCAACGGTTTGCGCGATGAAGCAGCGGCGCGCAGCTGTCTTGCCGCCCTCAACCGCTACCGACAAAGGCGCATGCTGGCGATTCCGCAACATGGTGAGGGCGAGTACCAGATCGTCGTCGAAAAAAAGCGGCCCGGCTACCAGGTACGGGTTGAAAAAATGGGTACAGCGCTCAAAACCGCACGCACACTGTTTGACTACGAAGTCTGTATCGCCGCGGCTGCCATCACGCGCGAAGCCATTGCCGACGAATAGCAGCGCTCAGAAATAGCGATTGACGATGCGTAACCAACAGACTGAATTCGCCGTCCAATTCATTCACAAGGATCTTCATGCTTAAATTCAAATATCTTTCATTTTTGCTGTTACTCATAACCGGCGTGCTGCACGCGCAGTATATGGCAACTCCGCAAGGTGCGCAGGCAGCCCTGGGTAACGCCATTGCAAAGCCGGGCTGTTATGCCGAGCTGCGCGGCTACAAACCAAAGGTTTACATCGCGAATTTTCTTGTCGTCGGCGGCAAAAAGGAAATGGGAAAATCGATTGGCAACTATATCGCGCAGCGATTTTCGGGCGATAACCGCTTCGAACTGATTTCACGCGACGAGATCGACGAAGAGATGAAGCCGCTGTTCAAAAAGAAACCCAAACCCGAAGTCTATCTGCAGACCACCGTCGACCTTGCGGCAGCGAAAAAGGCGGATTGCGTCATTTTCGGGCGCATCTCAAAGAAGGGCAAACAGGTTTCTTTTCTGGTGCGCATGGCTTCGGTAGAGACGGGTGAAAATTTGCGCAAGGTAGATACCGACGTCGACAAAGCTGAGGCTTCAACCTTTCTCGAAAGTGTCGGCGATTCGTTTGTGAGCTATTTTGCTGCGGCGCCGGTGATTGCAATGCCGAAAACAGAAGAACCCAAAGACAAGGGCGACAGGTCAGCGTACTTTTCCCTCAAGGGTCTGGCGTATTTTCCTCTCGGCAACGATGCCTTTTCATCGGTTTGGGCAACGGGAGCTGCCGGCGAATTCGGCTTTAAGGGTCTTTTGCATAAAAATTTCATTCTCGGACTTGGTGGCGAATACCACTATTATGCGTTTTACAATCCCATTGCTTATGCTGGCTCTTACGGTGATTCAGCATTCGGTATTCTGGGTTTTGAAATCGCCGGTAACAAGTTGGTTCATCTGCAACTGCTGGGCTATTTCGGCTTCCAGTTCGGTCAGGCCGGCGGTACCTGGGATGTCAGTACCTCATGGTACGGCCTTGCCATGGTCGGCCCGAGGCTTGTGGTCGATGTCGCAAAGAATTTTTCGCTGATGTCAGACATCCGTTATTCGCTCACTACGCCTGGTACCGCAACTATTTCCGGAGTAAACTCCACGCTGGGTTTTCAAGTGAGATTTTAACGCAACATAGGAGTCCAAATGTCCAACCTAAAAAGACCGATCAGATTTCTGGCCTTGCTCGCCATTTTATCCAGCGCCGCGGCAGCGCAAGAAGAACAACCCGCACAGCCTGCGGCAGATTTGAACCTGAGCGAGGGTTGCAGCGCAGATCTCAAAGGAAAACGTCCACGCATCTACATCGCCAACTTCTATGTTACCTACGGGAAAAAGGACATGGGCCGCCTGATCGGCGACTACATCGCACAGCGCTTCGAAGCCGATGGCCGTTTCGAGGTGATCTCGCGTGAAGCCATCGAAGACGAAATGCGTCCGCTGTTCAAGAATAAACTCCCGGCAGATAAATACCTGCAGACCACCGTTGACCTCGCGGCCGCAAAGAATGCAGATTGCGTTATTTTTGGACGCATCTCGAAGGCCGGCAGCAAACGTGCCGCCTTTCTGGTGCGCATGGCATCTGTACAGGGTGGCCAAAACGTCGTGAAAATTGATACTGAAGTGGAAAGAAAACAAGCATTGGCTTTTCTGGAAAGTGTCGGCGATTCCTTTGTCAGCTATTTTCAAGCGGCGCCGGAGCCTGTCATTGCAGCCCCTGTGAATACGGGCAAAGAGAAACAGAGTGGCTTCTTCTTCAATGTAATCGGCGGTGGCGGCTATCTCGATCTTTCGGGCTCCGTCAGCGGTCAAAGCCGTGGTGTGGGTGGTGCTGCAGGCAACTTTGGTGTCAAACTCGGCGTCACTATTGGCGGCACAATTTCCTTGTTTGGTGCCGTTGACGCTTTCACGGCGTTTGATCCGACATTCCGCATCGGCGGAAGCTCTGGTACCCTGTCGGGGTCAGGTATCACCGCGGAGCTTTCGGGCAATATGTTTGGGGCAGGGCTTGCAATCTATACTCCATCTCAGTTTTTTATCTCGGGCACCGTCGGTGCAGCGCAAAGTTCGATCAGTTATACCGCCGGTTCGTTGACTATTTCTGAGAGCACCGACACGGGCTTCGGGGCGAACGTGAACATAGGCCAGGAATGGTC
>Ga0138256_10007484_pt1 | contig 11513 bp, 10 predicted proteins | sample KNB2016incub_MG_FD_105486 | JGI IMG/M metagenome (GOLD analysis project Ga0138256, IMG submission 105486) | Active sludge microbial communities from wastewater in Klosterneuburg, Austria - KNB2014incub_MG | ecosystem: Engineered > WWTP > Activated sludge > Unclassified | place: Austria...
ATATTGAGCTGATGTGGGAAGTTTTAAAGAGAGCCGAACCGGATCTTAGGTTCCAAACCAATATGGATTTTCAGCAATCACCGCCAAAATCATTAAGTCAGTACCGTGTCGCCTGGATCGATGAGTATCCTTATCAAGGAGGCGTAATAAATTCAGGCATCGAAGTTAAAGCATCCATTAAACAACTGGTGGATTCCCTCCGGACCAGTGGATTGGAGATTAAACAAGGAGCCCCTGATCTCTATGATGAAATGACCCAGTCTTTCCTGGCCAGCTTTGCGTCGATCATGATGCAAGGGCAGCCCTGGGTAATAAGAAAACTTTTTGGAATGAGTATGAAAGGGATGGACGATAAAACAGGCAATTTCGATGCTTTCTACCAAAGCCTGAATGATGTTTCTGATAAAGCCTGGGAAAAAATTCAAGCTCAAAGAAATTCATTAATTGAAAATTGGGAAATATTTTTTAAAGATCACGATGTTTTGATTTGTCCTATTACCTATGGGCCCGCTTTTACCAAATGTAAGACAGGGGAGGAAATTCAGGGAGACGATCGAAAAATACCATATATGGATTATGTAGGGTTCTCCTATATATTCAATGCAACCGGTCATCCGTGTATGGTCATCCCTATGGGCATAAATCAGGACGGTCTTCCGATTGCAATCCAATTGGTAGGGAAATTTTATTCGGAAAGTGACTTGATCCATTTTGCCAAAGAGATTAAGCCATTCACTCCTGGTTTCATAAAACCGAATATTCCTTATGGCATTAAATAATTTTAGGTTTCTACCCGGCAGCCTCTTTTAAAATTTGTTGGATTTAAATTATATCAATTATCTCCTATGATATTCCTTTAGAATAATTCAACTATAAAGGAACTAAAATACCTCTTTCAACCTTATAACAATAGCCAATCTTCATTCAAAATCCGGATCCCTTGATCCATTAATTTCCCATAATGAAATATTTATTCCTTTTACTGATTGGCTTTTCTTTATTCCTGATGGCTTGTTCTTCGACCGGTATGGCCGGTGGAAGCTGGAAATTGCTGGGCGAGCAAAATGTCAATCTACTTATTGACAAAGACGTAATCGAATTGGGTAACCAGCAGGATGAATTCCGTCAAATCCGCTTAGTCGCACCGGATGGCCCAGTCAACGTCCGGGAAATGAATATTCACTTCGACAATGGAAGTGTCCAGGCTGTTTCTATAAATAGCATCCTCAAATCAGGCCAGCAAAGTAGGGTAATCCGGCTGGAAGGCGGATTAAGAAGGGTTGATAAAATTACCTTCTGGTACAATACGGTAGGTTTGTTTGCCGGCAAATCTAAACTGGCGGTATGGGCATCGAAATAAAATAAATTATACGAATGCTCATACTGCAGGATTCAAGGCTTTAATGAATTCGTTAAAGGCAAGCTATCCAATTCATCTCCTATACAATTGTAAATTTTTTAAGTAAATCCATTTTATACCAGTGAAACCCGGTAAGCCGTTGTTTTATTTACCTTTTGGGCGAAGTTTTGACTTGTGGCCTTTTGACAAGCAATTCTCTTAATTCATACTTTACTCCATTTGGTTTGTAACATATGCTCAACCGTTCCGGTGCATAAATGACCAATTAGATTAGTTTCATTAACTGATTTTTATATATTAATTAAAACAATTCAACAATTGGACAGTTTTACACCCCGATGTTTCCTTTAGCAGTTCTACAATGCTACATTAACACTGATCGGCATATGGTCTGAAGCGTGTTTAAACCGGTCCCAGATAAAAGTGGAGAGTGTTTGGGCCTGCTGTTTTAATTTCACATACAGGGGAAACCGTTCAAACTTTAAAGGGTGTTCATGATGATAACCTATGTTGTAAAACATAAAAATTATTAGGGACAATATTATCCTTATTTACGTTTGTGTCTTAATTTTGTTTGATCCCCGGTTTAAGCCAGCTGTTTTTTTCTATAAACCTTTAAATGCTAAACTCTATGTTCCGTTTTATTTTATTATGCATGTTCCTCACTTTGTACGCCCCATTCCATTCGTCTGGCCAATCCCTGAAAAGCATCGATTCGACGCATAAATCAATGGTGAAAGGATACCACATCGGAATCGTACAGCCTCTGCTGGCCTATAACAGGAATAAAACCACCTACTTTACAGATTATAATTTTTATTCCATCGGTTTTCCCCTTGGAATTACCTTGACTACTTCAGGATCTGTTCTGATCGATTTGGAATTGGTGCCTTTTATTAAACCGCGCATCGATGACGATGCCGTTCCTTATGAGGTGGTATTGCTCTACCATCCCGGTATTCTTGTTCCGGCTGGTCACGGGTTTACTTTTGGGTTGAGGGCTGCCTTTGAGCCAGGAAATGATCAATTTGGATTTACCCCTCTTATCAACAAAGCAGTTAAATTGAACAACAGCACCCGCATTTTTTGTGAATTAGTTCTTCCCGGCAGGTTCGGGCCTGAAAAATCCATTGGCTATACCCAGATCGCAGGCATTCATCTGGGTTTGGGTTTTTGAAATCAGCCGAGATTGTTAAGTCATCAGTGAAATAACATTATCTGCTTTTTTTGCGGTTTTTTAATACGCTTTTCTCTTTTTTTAATGATTCCGACAATTGTTGAATGGTTTTTTCTTCGAACATGGAAAGGAGCCTGGGTTTAATTGTCTTATATATGGAATGCATAGGACATGGATTGATTTCCGAACATTCATGTAATCCCAAGACGCAACCGGTCACCACAGTTTCTTCGTCCAAAACTTTTAAAACAGAATAAATGGAGACGTTCTTTGATTCTGGTGTAAGATAAAAACCCCCTCCAGGGCCTGTAACAGATTGAACCAAAACCTGGTCTTTGGTTAATTTCTGCAGGATTTTTGCGGTAAACGACTTCGGAGAATCAATGGCGTCAGCTAATTCCTGGATTCCTATTTTGTTTTGTTCTGAACTGTGTTGGGCCAGGTAAATGACTGCGCGCAGGGCGTATTCTGTAGATTTTGAAAACATAATACGCTAAAGATTAAAAAAAAATGAAATACTATTTTTTTTATCTTATTAAGGAAAATTTTATTTCTACCGGATCTAAAACACCTAATTAAAGATATCTTTGTCCTTTATTAAGACCAACGACCTATATATTTTTCTTAACGCTTAAAATATTTTATAAATGAAATCGAATGGCAATCATCCTAATGGACTGAACAAAAGCATAAGTTATTTCATGAACACCAAAAATTGGTGGGGTCCGTTAACTTTTATTTTTATCATCAGTGTGCTGGGGGTGGGTATGATCGGGTTTCAAACATATAACGAAGCCCCCCCACTATCCAGCTTTAAAACAAAATCAGGTCAACTGATAATAGATAAAGCTGAAATCACCAAGGGTCAGTTGGTTTTTCATAAATACAATCTGATGGAATACGGTAGCTTTTTTGGCGATGGGGCACAGCGGGGCCCTGATTTTACGGCAGAAGCCCTCCATCAAGTCACAAAAAGTATGAATGATTATAACGCTGCAAAATTTAAACAGGATAAAGGGACAAATGCGACCGAATTTGATATAAAAATCATCGAAGAATTTACAAAAAATGAATTAAAACAAAATACCTATCAAAAACAAGAAGATGTCATTTATATTTCAGATGCTATGGCCTATGCCTTCGGGCAATTAAAAAATTATTATACTGATTTGTTTTTCAAAACCAAAGACATTCGTGCCTTTCTGCCTGCAAACTATATTTCTGAACGGGCGGATGTATCCGCGTTGAGTGCTTTCTTTTTCTGGGGAGCCTGGGTTTGTGTAACAGAAAGACCAGGTAGTAATTTTAGTTATACACACAACTGGCCCTTTGATCCGTCTGCGGGAAATACACCCACTTCACCAGTCATCCTCTGGAGTGTATTGGGTTTGCTGGGTTTTGTTTTAACCTGTGGTATCGTTCTATATTTTATTGGACAATACAATCAGCTTCCAAACAAATTCTTTAAACCCGCCACCAAAGATTTGTTCACATCCGAAAGAGTGAAAAACTTTATCCCAAGCCGAACCCAGAGAGCCATGTACAAGTTTTTCTTTGTTGCAGTTCTTTTGTTTTTGATACAGGTCACCAGTGGCATTATTACCATTAATGACTTTATCCATTTCCTTGATTATTTTGGGGTCCATATCACCGAGGGACTACCGGTTACTATACCCCGGAGTTGGCATCTCATGCTAGCCCTATACTGGATATCCACTTGCTGGATTGCTTCTTCAATATTTATTTTACCCATCCTATCTAAAGTTGAAATTAAAGGGCAGTTGCCTTTAATAAATATGTTATTTGTTCTGTTGTTTATTCTGGTAGCAGGATCATTGACCGGTATGGTTCTTGGGCCATTAAATTTACTGGGTGATCAGTGGCATTGGTTTGGCAGTCAGGGATGGGAGTTTGTGGATTTCGGTAAAGCGTATCAGGTATTATTGATGGTGATTTTCGCTTTATGGGCAGTGATTGTCTACAGGGGAATCCGTCCTGCCCTTGTCAAAGGCGAAAGCTGGAATCTTCCCAATTGGATTATGTACTCTGTAATAGGTATTCCTTTGTTGTTTTTATCGGGATTTGTAGCTAAACCGGAAACAAATTTTGTAATTGCAGATTTCTGGAGATGGATGGTAGTACATATGTGGGTAGAGGCCTTTTTTGAAGTTTTTATTACTGTCATTATTAGTTATTTGATGGTCTTAATGGGGCTGGTGAGCAGACAAGCGGCCGTCCGGGTTGTATATTTTGCAACCATTTTATTTTTAGGTACCGGACTATTAGGTATTTCTCATAACTTCTATTGGAATGCAAAACCTGTAGCTACTATGGCACTGGGAAGCGTGTTTTCAACGCTACAGTTTGTGCCGTTGATTCTTTTGACGGTAGAAGCCTGGAGATTTAAAAATATGCCTAAAATAGCAGTTGGGGATGTGGAACATAAAAGTCTTGTGGATTTTGGTTTCCCGGAGGTTTTTTCATTCTTAGTGGCCGTCAATTTCTGGAACTTCTTTGGAGCTGGAGTTTTAGGTATTATCATTAATCTCCCGATAATGAATTATTTTGAACACGGCACCTATTTAACCATCAACCATGCACATGCAGCCTTAATGGGGGTATACGGCAATATTTCCATAGCAGCTTTATTGTTTGCTTCACGCCTCCTGGTAAAACCTGAAAAATGGAACAAAAAGATATTAATGTTTTCATTCTGGTCCATCAATATTGGATTGATGTTAATGGTGGTCCTGGATCTTTTTCCCGCTGGAGCTATTCAGTTTAAGGCGGTTGTTGAGAAGGGACTTTGGTATGGGCGATCACATCACTTTATTGAAAACGGAACATTTGTTTCACTGACCTGGCTGAGAGGGATAGGGGCTAGTGTTTTCTTTTTTGGTGGAGTTATTCCGTTGACCTGGTTTATTGTGAGCAGAATTCAGCACCTAAAATCGTGGTCGTCCATCAACGAGCCAGGCCATATAGAAAAGTCTGTGCCAGAGCGAGAATTAGAAGAGGTTTATTAACAAACATTTATTATTAAAGATTTTATAAAACAAATATTCTATGATCAATTCATGTATTACCAGACCACAATTCCAAAAAGAAAGCAAGAGCTTGCTGGACCAGACAGTAGGCGAGCTGGTCGCCCTGGATTTTCATTCCGCTGCTGTTTTCAGAAGTTTTAATATCGATTATTGTTGTGGAGGCAAAAAAAAGTTGGCTGAAGTCTGTGCCCTGCAAGGTTTAGATCCCGATACGATCCATCAGGCACTGCATGCGACCTGGGGTCTGTCTTCCGGACCCGGCCAAGAAATGGATAACTGGGAATTGGATTTCCTGGCCGATTATATACTAAATATCCATCACAGTTATGTCAACAGGTCTATGCCCTTGATAGCAGAATTGAGTAATAAAGTGACCAAAGCTCATGGTACAAGACATCCCGAATTGATTGAAATTCATCAACACCTTAATGAACTTATACTGGAATTAGAAACCCATATGTATAAGGAAGAGCGGATTCTTTTTCCATATATCAAATCCCTGGTAAAGTTATTCCGGGAAGGCCAATCCATGGAATCATCCGAGCTTGAAAACCTTGCTCATCCCATTAAAGTAATGGAACGGGAGCATGAAACGGCGGGAGTACAGCTGAGGACCATCCATCAATTGAGCCGGGGATACTCAATTCCAGAAGGGGCCTGCTCTTCCTATCGTGTTTTCTATTCTATGCTCCGGGAGTTTGAACTCGATCTGCATCAGCATGTACATTTGGAAAATAATATATTGTTTCCTAAATCCTTAATTCTGGCTAACCAATTGATCAAGGAAAACCAGAATTAGAAACCTTCCTTCTTTTTTAGATAAAGGGATAAGCCACGTTGGTTTATCCCTTTGTTTTTTATCTATCCAAGTAGTGCCGGTCGACTCAAGGTAACCGGAAAATATATTAAAAAAATAATTAATATTTTATTTCTTATACCAGTTCAAAAGGATATATTTGATAATAGAAGACAATATTGTCCTTTATTAATCAAAACAAGAAACTACCTATGCTTATTTTTAAGTTAGACGACGATTTCGTCCAGCGTTATCAAACACTTGATCCCGGCTTTGGGTTTAATGGCCTGGGATTATTGACTTATTACCGTACGTATTCCCGCATTAAACCGGATGGTCAGAACGAGGACTGGTATGAAACCGTAAGAAGGGTTGTCGAAGGTGCGTACAGCCTGCAAAAAAGACACATCCTCGACAATGAACTAGGCTGGAATCCAAAAAAGGCCCAGCGTTCGGCCCAGGAAATGTATGATCGGATTTTTGCTATGAAATTTCTCCCTCCAGGTAGAATGTTATGGGCCTTAGGCACCCCTATTATTCATGAAAAGAAAATAGGCCAGGCATTGTTTAATTGTGCTTTTGTTTCTACGAACCATATTAATCATTCGATCGAAGAGGCTATAAAACCGTTTATGTTTATGATGGACATGAGCATGGTAGGTGTCGGGGTGGGTTTTGATGTCAGTGGGGCCGGTTTGATCCAAATCCATACACCACAGGGTCGGTTGCCCGAAGTGTTTGTAATTCCCGATACCAGAGAAGGTTGGGTGGATAGCCTTGAAAAACTATTAACCAGTTATTTTTCTTTTTTCTTTGATGGCCGGGAATCCTCTCCAGTTCATTTTAATTATGATTTGATCCGGCCGGCTGGAAAGCCCATCAGGGGTTTTGGTGGCATTTCCTCTGGACCTCAACCCCTGATAAAAATGCATGAACAAATCAGAACGGTCCTGAGTGCCCTGGATACGGCTAAACTTTCTGTGACAGCTATTGCCGATATCATGAATTTAATCGGCCAATGTGTGGTTGCAGGGAATGTAAGACGGACGGCCCAGATTGCATTGGGAAATATAGAAAATACTGAATACAGAAAATTAAAAGACTACCGTTGGAATTCTCAGTCCCGGGAATACGAAGGAAGTATGGCACATCGGGCACCGTGGGGCTGGGCATCCAACAATAGTGTACTGGTCGATCAGAATTCGGATTTCGAATCCATAGCCAGCCAGACCGCTGTCAACGGAGAACCCGGGTACGTGTTCATGGAAAATATCAAAGCCTATTCCAGAATGTGTGACCCGGCGGATTATAAAGACAAAAAAGCAAAAGGAACCAATCCATGCGGTGAACAAACGCTGGAATCCTATGAACTCTGTTGCCTGGTTGAAACCTTTCCTTCCAGGGCCAGTTCATACGAAGACTATATGCGTACCCTTAAGTTCGCTTATCTGTTGGGTAAAACAGCGACCCTGGTGAGTACTACCTGGCATGAAACCAACCGGGTACAAAAACGCAATCGGCGAATCGGGACTTCTGTTTCCGGGATTACTAATTTTCTGGACCAAAATTCTTTGGAGACCCTCAAAGTTTGGCTTACTCACGGATATGAAGAAATCCAGCGCTGGGATACCATTTATTCCTCCTGGTTGTGCGTACCCAAAAGCATTAAGACCACCAGTGTCAAACCCAGTGGCACGGTTAGTTTACTGGCCGGCGTCAATCCGGGATGTCATTTTCCTGAATTTGAATATTATATCCGCAGGGTACGCATAGCAAAAAATTCTGCTTTGATTCCATTTATCCGGGAAGCTCATTTAAAGCTGGAAGACGATGTCGTGGATGCTTCTTCGTATGTTATTGAATTTCCAATACACCAGGCGGGTAAGAGTCTGAATAAAGTGAGTCTTTGGGAGCAGACCGCGCTGGCTGTTTTCCTTCAAAAGTATTGGTCAGACAACCAGGTATCCTGTACTGTAACTTTCCGGCCCGAAGAAGCAGAATTGATCCACGTGGTATTGGATTATTTTAAGTACGACCTGAAATCCATCAGTTTTCTTCCGCAGTTGAAATCGGGGGCATATGCCCAAATGCCCTATGAATCCATTACCGGGGAAAAATACCTGGAACTCCGCGCTCACATAAAACCCATACAATTCAACGCTTTCCAGGAAGACTCCGAAGTTGAAAAATATTGCGATAGCGCCTTTTGTTTAAGCCAATGATACCATAACCGTAACCAGCCTATGATCATCTTTTGTGTTCCTTCTTATTTACCTGTTATCCGCACGTTTCCCTTCTTAATATGTTTTATAACATACTACTTGGTGGTTGTAAAACATACTTATCTCCACAGACACCAAGTAGATTTGCCTCATGCGGTTTCATAAAACGGTCCATGTGAACTTAACTTTTAAAGAATAAATAAATACGATAATTACTCAGACTATTCGAAGTGGTGGTGGAGGTTATAGAATATTTTACACAGTACTCTATATACCCCATGAATGTATGGTGTATTAAATCAGGTATAACTATAAAATAAAATAATCGATCATGAAAACTAAATTACTGAGAATTGTTTTTCCTTTGGCCTTGTTAATTTTTGTCATCGGATGCCAAAAGAATGCGGTGGACGACGAAGGACAAGGAGATCAAGAGAATCTGGTGGCTGATTTTAATCACTCCACGGTTTGGGAATGGAATGAACTTTTTTTAAGAATAGATAAAGATGCCATTGGGTATCGGCCTAATCCTACGCCCCGGGCCCTTGCTTACATGGGCTTATCCACTTATGAAACCGCCGTAGCCGGTATGCCTTCATTTAAAAGTCTGAAGAATCAATTTGGGCCTGAGTTAAAAATCCCGGAATTACCCGAAGGCCAAAAAATCCATTGGCCCACGGCGATAAATGCGAATTATGCCTACTTGATGAAAAAGTTTTTTTCCCAAACCAGTTTTGTTGAAGGATTTGGGCACCTGAGTAATGCTGACGCTCAAAAGCTCATTGAATCTCTCGAATACGGGCTTGAATCCAAATACAAAGCCGAAATAAATGATCTGGTCATTTTGAATGATTCAAAAGCTTGGGGGGAAAATGTTGCTACAGCCATTTGGAGTTGGGCTATTACAGACCCATATGGCCATGAAGCAAACCAAAACCCATTGTCCAATGACCCTTCTAAACAATTTTATTACAACTGGAGAGCCAAAAGCCAGGACGTGAATGGAAAAATCATACCTGGAAAATGGGAGCCAACCAATGACAATCCAGATGGAGGAATGTTTCCATTTGGAGGCCGCTTCAGGACTTTTGTGACAAATGAAGCCCAAAAACTTTGTCCTCCGCCACTTAGTTACAGTGAAAGCAAAACATCCACTTTTTATGCCCAGGCTTTGGAGACCTACACTCTATCCAATGCTACCATGCCATATACAGATCGATGGGTATCCGAATTTTGGAGTGACGATATCACAGGCCAAACATTCAGTCCACCGTCCAGGATGATAGCCATTTTAGATGAAGCACTGGTCCTTGAAAAATCAAATTTAGAAAAGGCGATTGAGTCTGTAGCCAAATTAGGACTATCCCTAAATGACTTTGCTGTCGCTTGCTGGCATTCAAAATATGTATATAATGTGATGCGCCCTGAAACTTATATCCAGAGAATAATTGATCCCAATTGGGAACCTTTACTTACAAATACATTGACAAACGAACGGGGGCTCACACCGGCTTTCCCTGCCTATCCATCCGGCCATTCCACTTTTGCAGGGGGAAGTGCTGTTATATTAGCCTATTTGTTCGGTTCCAATTATGAGTTCACCGATTTGTGTCATAAAGGGCGTACAGAGTTTTTAGGTACTCCTCGTACGTTTAATTCATTCGAAGATGCAATGACCGAAAATGCATTCTCTAGAATAACGTTAGGAGTTCATTACAGAATGGATTGCACTGCCGGGCTCAATTTGGGTCAGCAAATTGCACGGAGAGTGTTAAAACTGCCTTGGAAAGTGCAATGACCTGAAATTGATTAATTCGAATATTTTCCTGGTATTCATTTTTCTGAACTCCAATTTGAATTAGAACAGTTAATAGAGTTCATTTATATCATGAGTACAAACCAACAACTTCCTGGATAAGACGAGGAAGCTTGTTGGTTTTTTTATATTTTGAGCTTTGATAGGCAGGATATTTCCAGCAACTGGTATTTATGGATGTCGATCCTTGTTAATCAATGCAAAGCAGATAACCTATGATCTTCATCAATTAAATGCCTGATTACCGTCAACTGGAATAATAGGTCCAATTTTTACTTTTGAAATTATAAGATCAACCTTTAATGTCCACTGGAAATACTTCATATAATTATTCTTCAACCACCCGAGCGTGCAATTTTAATTGTCTTCATTGCCCTCACAGAAAATTATCTCTCTTCGACAAACTGGAATCCTCATTTCTTGAAATCCTGAATCAAAATAAATCTACGGCACATTACCGTGCCGGGGAATTACTATATAAACAAGGGAATAAAATACAGGGTCTCCTCTGTTTACAATCTGGTAAAGTAAAAGAATACAAAACTGCTCCTTCCGGAAATGAGTTGATTGTATCCTTAAAAAAACCAGTTGATTTTATTGGATTCACCGAACTCATGATTCATTCCAGCCATTTTAATTCGGCTATGGCATTGGAGGATACAGAGATTTGTATCATTGAAAAAAAGAATTTTATGAAAGTCTTTGAGGCCAGCCCCTTATTTTCCCTCCGGATAAATACTTATTTGTCCCGGGTCATTGAAGATACTCAAAACCACATGCTCCACCTCACTCAAAAACACATGCGAGGCAGGTTAGCTTATGCTTTACTATATTTAAAAGACTTCTATGGTACAAGACCTCAGGATTCATTTATCAATTTAAGTCTAAAACGGTCCGACCTTGCCTCTCTGACTAACCTGACTACAGCTAATGTCATACGCACCTTGGCCTCCTTTGCGGAAGAAGCCCTTATCGAAATCAAGGGACGGGATGTCAGGATACTGGATGATGCCAGGGCAATCCAGGTCTGCGAGATGAATTGATTAATCAAAATTTCCTGGAAAAAAGTATTCAGAAAATGAATTAAGGCGATTC
>Ga0138256_10007486_pt1 | contig 11512 bp, 13 predicted proteins | sample KNB2016incub_MG_FD_105486 | JGI IMG/M metagenome (GOLD analysis project Ga0138256, IMG submission 105486) | Active sludge microbial communities from wastewater in Klosterneuburg, Austria - KNB2014incub_MG | ecosystem: Engineered > WWTP > Activated sludge > Unclassified | place: Austria...
GTGAGAGTATAAAGTAAATGGGGTAGTGTTTATATTCCTAATATCTTTCTTATTCCATCAAGTAGATCTATTCTTAAAAAGAAATTAACTACAAATAGAACAAAAGCAGCAAAGAATGCTAGCTTAAGCGTAAATTTTAAAACTTTAACGAATATACCAAAGGCAAGTACTGCTATGATCACATATATTATTGTATTAGGATTACTAAATAGTTCCATATATGTATTTTAATACAAAGAAAGTATGAATGCACTAGGGCCTATCGTTTCACTGGTGGAACCAAAGAGAGCACCTCTCTAATTGATTCAAAAAGAATTGATTTAAACTCTCTATCGAATGAAGGTCTTAACTTTCTTCCTTTCCTTAATGATCTTTCAACAACAATATCTAACTCGGGTTTTAAATTTTTAAATTGTTTTCTTGTTACAAGATATCCTTTGATTTTTCTTTCTAGTCTTTCAGGGTTAGTATCTCCACTATTTGAAGTAGAGACATTTTGGATCATATTCGCTTTTAATTCTCCTGTTGTAACCCAAACTACTGGCTCTAATACCCTTTCTAGTCTTGCATAGGAATAGAAGCCATTCAAATCAATATGAAAGAATAATTTTCTCCCTAATTGCCCTGGGGTTAACAATTTATCGGGATCTAAAGTATATTCAGTAAAACGTCTTTTAAGTCCATCAAACCATTTTTCAATATATGCTCTTCTAATTCCCTCTAATTGACCTTCTACAAAACCAGCTTGATCATTTAGTCCATGAAATCTTAATACTTCGAAAAGTGAAGTACCTCTATTTTTTAATACTTCCCTAAGTGCACTTTCATGTTCTCTATATTCCTTATCAGCATTTAAAGGTCCTTGTTCTTTCATGACAAACCCATCTGAATCAGTTGGATTCTTATCATTATCTAAATCAGCTAGGGGATAATAATATGGAGTTTCTTGTTTTACTTTTCCTTCATGTGTTTTAACTCTTACCAAAGACCAATCAGTGGTGTTATCAAGTAATGTAGATACAGAAGATCTTAATTGATTAATCGTTATTCTTCCATCTAGAAATAGAGCTGCTCCCTCACTACTTACAAGTTTCGATCCTATTTTCATGGGTCGACGGGCCCCTATTAAAGTATATCCTGATAAAAGCCTTTCATCTTGTCTTCCCTCATTATTTTGCCATCTCTTATTTAAAAATTCTCTTAGTGTATTTTTTAGACCTGTTTCAAACGATGTTCTCGCTTCAGGTGAATCAAATAATTGAGGTTTTAATGTTGGTTCCATTTGAGATTAGCTTAAATAAATTATGGGGAAATTATATCATACTAAAGGTTATACATATCCCTTAGCTTGGAGTTTAAACATAGTAGAGTATAGTCCATTATTGTTTAATAGTTTTTCATGTGTTCCTTCTTCTGTAATCTTTCCATGGTCTATTACTAGTATCCTATCTGCCATTCTTACAGTAGAGAATCTATGGGAGATAAAGATAACGGTCTTACTCTTTATCTTTCCTTTTATTGTTTCAAATATTTCTGATTCAGCTTTAGCATCTACTGCACTTGTAGGTTCATCCATGATTACAAGTCCTGAGTCCCTATAGAAAGTTCGAGCTAAGGCTATTCGTTGATGTTGACCACCCGAGAAATCTACACCATTAAAATCTCTCCCAATTGGTTCTTCATATCCCTTCTTATTTGAAAGAATGAACTCTTCAGCCTTAGCATCTCTTGCAGCTTCCTTTACTTTTTCATCAGTAGTTTCTCTCTCAAACTTCTCAATATCACCTAAACCTATATTTTCTTTTACTGTTAAGACTTCAAAAGTAGTGAAATCTTGAAGTAAGACTGAACACTCCTTTCTCCATGACTCTATATCTAAAGTCTTAATATCTAGTCCATTTATGAGTACTTGACCTGAAGTTGTCTCGTATAGTCTTAGTATAAGTTTTACTAAGGTAGACTTACCAGCTCCATTCTCTCCTACAATAGCTACAGTTTCAGACTTATCTATCTTAAGATTAAAATCTTTAAGAATATATTTCTCAGTATCTGGGTATTTGAAAGACACATTTCTAAACTCAATTGATGGGGGAGTATCAATATCTTTAATAGGGTTAGGAATATTTACTATCTTGTTTCTAAGTTCAAACATTTCAAATACTTTCTTTACATATTTTCCTTGAGCTAGGGCGTAGGTAATATCACTTAGTAGCTGAGCAACCCTATCTCTAAAAAAGAGAAGGTTAAAGAGAGTGAAAGAAATAGCGCCGATTTCTATTGCTCCTAAGTAATACTGATTTACAAGATAGTAAAGAGCAACTCCATTTACAGCTATTGGTAATAGACCTGCAAATATATGCCACTTAAGCTTGTTAAATAGTATCTTCTTTTGTTTCTTAACTACAGATGTGTATAGCTCAAAGAGTTTGTTTTGAAGATATGTTCCTATATTCATGAGCTTAATATCTTTAACATACTGAGGATTCTCATTTTGATGTATTAAAGTTCCATATCTTCTTCTTGTATCAGTATCAAGAGTCCACATATTCCACATAGCATCTTCCATCTTAATATCAACAAATATTCTAGGGATTATTGATATCCCTATTAAGAGTGAGAATATTGGTTGTACTAGAAAGATAGCTAAGCCTGAAGTAATAGCTCCTACAAAATCATATACAGCGTCCCAACCAAATCTAAGTACATCAGCTGGTCTCCATTCATGTCCATCTCTAGCGTTATTGATAAGATCGGCATATTTAGGGTTCTCATGCATCTCCATATCAAGAGAGATAAATTTCTTTAAGAAAGTTTTAAAGAAGTATTCAGTCATGTCATATCTGAATGCTAAATCTGTAAGACTATTCTTAACCCTATACATAACGTTATCTAGAAATGTAAGGAATGGATATATGAGTACAAGTAAAAGTATCTTTTCAGGTTCAGGTTTAGCTCGAACAAGAGAAGATAGAACTTCAGTAAATACTAAAATAGACAAAGTAGGAGCTATAGCAGCTAAGATCGTAGAAGAGAGAGCTACTAAAAAGTACTTCTTATTTATCTCAAACGAAAGTTTTAAAACCTTGAATATAATCGACATCAGTAATGATAACAGTCAAAGAGAGGTGTATACAATAGGATAGGACCAATTAACCAGCATCATTAATACCTACAACTGAATTTTCTTCATCTATTCCATCACCTACAATACTTGGTGTAACACGATTTAATAAGAAATCCCCCAAATTACTTTCTGAAGCAGCTTCATTACCCAATTCATTTTCTCCTCCTGGTATGGCTGAATTTCCCTCATCTACATAGACATTAACTTGAGGTCCTTCCATAAAATCTATTAATATATATATATTTGTACTATACACTTTCCCTAGTTCATCACAATCTTTTTATATCCCCATCTATTTAGTTCTTTCTTTAAGTCATTATAGGCCTTAGAACAAAGTACTCCTCCTGCTATGAACTTCTCTTGGGTTATATCTTCTAAACAAAAATCTGGTTTTTTGAAGCTGTCTTTTTCTTTTCTAGTCTTAAACTCAAAATCTATGAGTACAAGTCCTTTAAGATCTCCTTGAAATACATCTATCTCAACAGACTGTTCTTTAAATGTATAGAAATATCTTTTTTTGAATATTACCTTTCCCTTTATCTTACTTAAAGCCATATACTCAGATTCTTTTAGGGATATTGTTTGTTCTAGTTGAATGGAGGAGTCTTTACCCTTTAATGGTTCCTTCTTAGTGATCTCATACTTATCTCCATTCTTTCTAATTCTAAGTGTTAGATGATCACTACCATTAGGGACATATATGTCTACTATCTCTTTAAAGTTTTTCCAGTCTAAGTCACGTGGTAGATATTTAGCTAAGTATGTAAGTTCAAGTTCTATCATACGAATATAGTTAGAAGTACTGCTGAGAACGATACCACAAATATCTCAGATATTAAAACACCATTCTTAAGAGAGTACTTTACAATACCTCTTAAATTTAAATCTTGTTCCTTCACTAGTTTAGTAAATGAATATTCTTTTGTGGAGAAAGGCATAAAGATATATAGACCTGCTCTTACTCCAAAGAGATCCATAAAGAGATGAACAGCACAAAGACAAATAATATATTTAAGATAAAATAGATCTACTCCTAAAGTAGTTTCAAGGAAGATAAATATCATCATGAGAAATATGTAGACGATAGGGTAATGGGTAATATCTTTGTGATGATTTAGCAAATTTCTATAGAGCATATTAATATCGGGCAAGTTCGAAAATACAGCTGAGAATAGACAAATATCTCCTAGGTTAACTGTACTAGAAATACTAGGATTGTAGTGCCAGAGTGTTGCTCCAATAGCTACTCCTACCATTGTATGTGTGAGTGTTGTCATATATTTAAGTTATTTTTAATTTCTTTTATCGAAAATAAATATATCATAATTCTAATTATCACTACCACTATTGGGGCAAATAGATAAAGAGTTGGATTTGAAGAGAGAAATAGTAAAAGAAATATTGTTGTAGCAATAGCTCTACCTAGATTTATAAATATTTCCATATCAAGGATATATTTAAAATCATTCTCTTCATTTTTCTTTTCAATTATTCCAAAGAATATTGGTGTAGAGGAAACACTAGTCAATGATCCTGATATATTTGAAAATAGGAGGAAAAGTAGATAGTTAAAAGGGAGAGGTAGTAAAAATAGAGATATAGCTGCAATCAAATATGATATTTGACTAATAGTAAACATCTTTATCCTATCAGTACTTTTAGAAAACTTTCCAGATACAAATATGAAAATTGCAGTAAATATTAAAATTATTGAGCTAGCAATTCCAAGGGACCCTTCTGACTTATATAGAGTAAGAATAAGAATAGATGGAACAAAACCTAATAAACCATCAGTGATTCCATTAGATAGTTTAAGTAGTCTTACTGAAGTCCATTCTTTATTAGCTTTAATATTAAAACCAAGTTTCATTAATGGTGTTTTATGATCACCTCTTACTATTATGTAACCACCTATGAGAAATACTATGAATGCAAAAATACCGCTTATTAAATATGAAATATTAAGTGGAAATATCTTACTTTCTATAAATAACCCTATTATTACAGGTGTTACTATACCAGCAACTATTCCAATTACTTGCTCAATTGAAGAAAACAAGTTTCTTTCTGAATCAACTGTTTCTTTTAAGTTTATGTTTATTCTTGTTGCCCAGTAAATACCTGCTCCAAATCCCACGAAAAGACCAAGTAACATAATACCTGAAATATCATTTAAATTAAGTATTAAAGGAAGTATTGCACTAATACCTGAAAGTATAAGACCTAGAAAATGTATATATTTTATTTGAATACTTTGAAATAGTTTTCCTGAAACATAAAATCCAAGTGGAAGTGAAAAGCATCTAATTAGATTGAAAATAATGACTCCAACAAAACTATCTGTAGCTCTCCAAATATATGCATTAATAAATACATAAATAATAGGAGCAGCGAGTTCTACTAATAAATAAGAAGATAATAAAGTCTTAGCCTTGTAGGATAAGTTTTTTAAAAATATATTCAAATATATCTATACTTCAGTTTAACAATATACATACTACCTTCTTTTCCTTTAACTTAAAATACTGTAGTGTATATAGGTATATATATTAAGATTTTTCTTCTATGTCAAGGCGTAAAAGTATACTTGAGTTCAATGCAAAACGAACTTTACCTGAAAGGTTTGCCGATGATGTTTCCTCATTTGTAGGTAGTTGGAAATTCCTCATATATCAAACTATCTTCATAGTTCTTTGGGTAGGATTAAATTCTTTTTTTCTTTTAGCTCCTAAGTTTGATCCATATCCTTTCATATTTTTAAATCTAATTCTTGCTCTCTCAACTGTATATCTGACTCCTTTAATAATGATGAGTCAAAACAGACATGAAGCAAGAAACTCAGTCAGAGATGATGAAGACTTAGAAGCAGATTTAAGAGGAGAAGCAAATACAGAAAAGATTTTAAAAGAGCTAAATGAAATTAAAAAACAACTTGAAAAAAGGTAGTGTAACAGCCTTACTAGTTTTAAGTATTCTCTTATTAAGCTTCTCCTCAGTAGAAGCACAACAGTGTAATCCAGGTGGTGGATGTAATTGTCCTGGGGGATGTGGATCTCCTGTATACCCACCAGACCGACAAGAATATTGTCCATGTGGAGATTGGTCATGTTGTGGTGGAGGATCACAACCTAGAAATAACTACTCATGTTTGAATAACAATTGTCGTGACGTTGGAGATGGAGACTATTCAAGTAATAGCTGTAATGGTAATTGTGGAATAAAGTGCACTGTAACTCCTGTTGGATCTTCTAACTCAGCATCAAAAACTTCTAATACCAGGTCTTGTGATATTGGCTTAGGTGTTGGAAATCCAAATAACCCTTCTAACTATCATATTGAGTGTAGTGCAGAGGGAAGTACTCAAGGATACACTCGTAATTGGCAGTTTAGTGAGATATCCTCTGAAAATGTAGGAAAGAGAGAATGTAACTTCTCATCTAACTCGTCTCCCACTTGTCCTGGGGTATTTAGAGATGGAGGAAATATTACAATGACTTCAAATACTTCGAGTAATGGGAATAAAAGTATGTTTAGTGCAGATGTGAGTATTACATGGCCCGAAGGTATTGAATATAGTTTTAATCCCATTAATTTCATAGTTACAGATAAACCTGAGAGATGTACAGTTGAAAACTCTAACTGTAAAGTACTTAATACAGTACAAATTGTAGATACTAAAGGACCAACACTAAGTCGTAATTTTGAAATAGAGAGTGCTAGTAGTTTCATAGTGGAATATAAAGCAACAGATGCAAGGGATTTAAAATCACACTCATACTTCTGTGGTCCTGGTGCTTTCTCAGAAGTTACAGGTGGCACATATACTCCAGGTACATATCCATTTGTATCAGAATACCGTCAAGATGAAAGTACAGTTATGACAGGATATCCTGGATCTAATTTTGTTACAAACTATCAGTCTGATCCTTCTAGTACACTTTTTAGTTGTCCAAATGTAAATAGTACAGCGAGTTCTTTTAATGCACTTGGTGGTAATACTTCAAACTTTTATCAAAAGAGAACTTTTAATGAGAGTGGAACTGCTGAAGGTAAAACTCTTAAAGTAAGTGGGAATACAGATAGTAGGAGAATTAAATATTCACTTAAAGATGTGTTTAGTGGACAAGCTAAACCTGTAGAGATTGGATTTGGTAATGGGAAAGATGGATCTGAGTTTGGGAAATGGTACGCTGAAGATGCATGGTGTAATGTGAGTTCAGATCAACTTCCTAAAGGTGTTACTGTTGGTAATCCATGGGTACAAACAAAAAATGGAAACACATACGTAAAAGGAAAAACTAACAAATCCTCTCTAAACTATACAATTAATAGAATTATCCCAGAAAGTAACAGTAGTGCAACCCCTTGTAAAACGTATATGTATTCTCAGAGTGGTAAACAACCTTGTCCTGAAAGAAGCGATGACTATGGATCTACTTATCTCTTTTCAAGTAATGAGTTTTCAACGGGACCACTTCCTAACTCAATATATGCATCTAAGAATGGTATGAAAGCTACAGACTATGAAAGAGAAAACTTAAGTAGTATGTATGACAAAGTAACAAAGATGGTAAGTGATAGTATGGACAAATCTTCTTCACCATTTCTATCAGATGCAACATGTATAGGAGACACTAATGATGGAAATTTACGAGTATATAACATTCTATCAACAGTCACATACAATGCTAATAACGGAAACATACTATCTCTACTACGTGGAAGTAGTGTATCTGACTCATCTAGATCTAGATGTACTACTGGGATGCAAGCATACTTCATTAAGGGAGATCTAAACCTAGATGGTAGTTTTAGTGTAAATAATCCTGGAATTGTAATGGTAAGTGGAAATATAAATATAAATGCTGATATTAAAAAACTAGGTGGGTTAGGTGTAAATGATAGGGGACTCATACTTGTGGCACTTGGAAATATTAAGATAGATCCTTCTAGCTACAAGTCAGTGAACAATAGAAAAGTAGAAGCTAATGAATTCGAATATCCTCTCTACGATACCATTGAAGCTTTCTTAATTTCTGATGGAAAGATTACAGTTGCAAAAGACACAGGTGCAAACCTAGTTAATGATGGACTTAAGATATTTGGTGGAGTAGTACAAACTGGAACAAGTATTACTGATGATAACTATGATCCAAGCTTTAATAGGGATCTTGTATTACTTCAAAATCTTATTGCACCTAGTGAACAAATTGTATTTGATCCAAGTATAGAAGATATATTTAGTAATGTACTTTATGTAAAAGGAATTTTATTCTCAATACGTGAACAATAATAACAATAAAAAAGGATTTTCATTAATAGCAGTTATGATGTTAGTAGCTATCATAGGTATCCTTGTGACTTTAATAATTGCGTCTACCCTAACTGATACTAGAAAACTAATAGTAGAAACTTCTAACTTAAGAGCATATTCACTAGCCGAGAATTACTTATCACAAATAGTATCAGGTGAAGATGACAATATATTTAATGATGATCAAAAACTTAAAGACTCTTTAGGAAATACTTGTGAGATAAAAACTGAGGATAAAGAATTTGTATGTTCTGAACTAGGAAGTAATAAAGACTCACAAGCTATTTGTTCTATTGAATCATCTAAAAGTACATACTCTCTTAAAGTACCTATAAATGATTCTTTGAAATTAGGACTTAAAGGAGCTATGCCAAATGCTACCACTCCATTTATCACTAAGATTGCATTTAGTAATGCTGATGGAGTAATGATCATACTAAAATATATTGATAGAAATGATTATGGGAAATTAGCTAACTATAACTTCACAGTATTTAAAGAAAACACTTCATATATTGGAGGTAGCTCTTTTGTTCAAGGTAATAGAATAGTAGGTATAATAGATCCATTAAGTGGTACTGGTAGTTCAGCAGTCATATCATCTGTTACAGAAGGTAGCTCTACTTTTCTAGATATTGCTAACTCATCAACCGGAGCTTTTGAGATAAATCTAAACAATCTACTTAAGAAAAGTTTCATAGGTTCTTCTACTTTAGAGTCCATTCAGATAATTCCGATGAAGAATACACCTGGTACTGCCTTACTATCAGTAGAATTAGATAAGTATCTACCAGCATATGAATCTCAATTTAACCTATACAAATGTAAAGGGAATGATGGGGGAGAGGGAAATACAACTGGTTTATCTTCAGTAGAACTTAATGTTTCAATTCCCAAAGAGAAATCTCCATTACCACTCCTTGACTATTCTCTTTATCTTACAGCACCTTCAGGAAAAGAGGTATATTTGAGTAAATAAGTCAAGTGAGGGTTTGCATTATCTTTTTAAACATACTAGCATTAACATACGTTAATTTTATACTACCTGACTCATGGAAAATAAAAAACAAGCAAATATTCTCGTTGTCTTAGCAAGTGTAATAGTAGTCCTCATAGTAGCAATCATTGGAGGTCTATACTTCTTAAATCAAAAGACTGCAAATAGAGCAGGAGCAATAAACACAACATCAACTACATCATCAACAATAAGCGATGAAGCATCACTAACATCTTCCTCTAGTACAAAAACAGCAGTAACTAACGAAGAACTAGATTTAATCCAAAAAGATACTACTGACGTCATAAACGCTGTAGATTCCACCTTAAAAGAAATAGATACAATAGATAAAACTAGAGATAACACTCCTAGTCTTTAATTTTTAATGAATATCAAAATGACAAAAGTAATTAAGAACACGTTTGCAAGTGTAGTAGTTATCTCTCTAGTACTATCAGTACTTGCTCCTGTAGCCTTTGCTACAGAAAGTGAAAGTAGTTCAAGCTCTTCCTCTAAGAGTAGTTCAAGCTCTTCTAAAACATCTTCATCTTCAAGAACTAGTACAAGTAATACAAGATCTGCAGAAAGTGAAGAATCAGAAAGTAGTAAATCAAGTTCTTCACTTCCTTCTTTTGAAGATAGTCAGAAGGGGACTAATACAGCTCTAAATGCATATAAGTCAGCAAAGACTGCTGAGAAAGTAGCAAAACTAAAAGAGTTTTCGAATAAGGTGATTGATGAAAGAATTTCATTCCTTCAAAACAAACTAACAAATAAGATCAAGGTAGAGAAATATGTTTCAGATGCTGAGAAAACTGAGTTACTAGGATTTGTAAATGATGCAATAACTGAATTAAATGCAGCTAAGACTGAAATTAATGCTGAAACTGATCTAACCAAACTTAAAGAACTAGTTAAAGGAATATATTCAGAACACAAGGTATATGGTGTAGTAGGTCCTAAACTTATGGGTCTACTTGCTTCATATAGACTTAGATACCTAGCTAACAAGCTTGGAACTACCCTAGATACTTTAGGTATTAGACTTGAAGAGAATAAAGATTCCCTTACAAACTATACTCAAATGAAAACACTCTTAGACAGTTCTAAGACTGAATTAACATCAGCTAAAGCTAATATAGCTTCAGCAATAGAAGCATTCAAATCAATGAATCCTTCAAATGCTAGAACAGTATCAGACAAATCTCTATCTGATGGAAGAGGATTCTTAAATAAGGCTAGAACAAGTTTAAATAAGATAAAAGAGAATCTAAATAAGATAAGAAGTTTAATAGAAAAGGTAAAATCTTCTTCTTCATCTTCTGAATCAGAAGATTCTACAAGCTCAAGAAGTGGTGACTAAGCTAATTAGATTGACTATGTATAGGTACTTCAATTAAAATTGGAGTACCTTTTAATACCCGCAGGTCGCCAAGTGGTTCAAGGCCCCGGACTGTAAATCCGGTATTTCGATGGTTCAAATCCATCCCTGCGGAGATTTTAATCTTATTAGAACTTCAGAAATTACCTTACCGAAAAACTCATTCTTTGAAGTATTGCTGGATTTATTCCTAATCTAACTGTATTTAAAGCAATAAATAAACCTACTATTGGTGCTAATTGTCTAGAATCTAACCTAGAAGATTTATGACCAACAGCTTCCCTAACATTGACTGAATCAAGATGAGCTTGCCAACCATTGTATCTTCTCGGTTGCCATCTTTTTTGACGCAAAATAAATTCCCCTTTTGGTTGTTTCCCACCTTCAGAACTATTTGCATTTTCACCGTAAGCCATAAATGCTACCTATAATATTTAATATATGTGGAGTTTAGTACTCATATTAAGAATATTCAAGGGAAATAGTATTTCTATTGACAACAAACCCCTTATAGTAGTAATATTCCCTCTATATGAGACAAATCATAAGCAAAACTTATTTTATTCTGATTACCCACTACAAGCGGGAACTTTTGCTTAGTTAAGAGGTCTTAACATAATAACAAAAGGAATCCCGCAAAGAGCGGGATTTTTTTTAGCTATATATTTTATTTATTATTTTATTTTTATGTTAACA
>Ga0138256_10007487_pt1 | contig 11512 bp, 6 predicted proteins | sample KNB2016incub_MG_FD_105486 | JGI IMG/M metagenome (GOLD analysis project Ga0138256, IMG submission 105486) | Active sludge microbial communities from wastewater in Klosterneuburg, Austria - KNB2014incub_MG | ecosystem: Engineered > WWTP > Activated sludge > Unclassified | place: Austria...
CCGGGGCGCATCGTTAGCGCAACGCTATCAGAACCACCCGCCCCATCCCTTGTTCCCCCTCTTGCGGCCACCTATAATCGGCGCAGGACGGTCTTCGACCCGTGAGTCCAGCCTTGGGCGATGGGTGGAGGCCGCTGTACAAGAGGAGCCACGTCAGCCATGCTGCCCTTTGACCGCTTTACCGAGCGCGCCCAGGACGTCATCGCCCGCTCGCAAGAGATCCTGATGCGCTACAGCCACAACCAGATGGACACGGAGCACGTGTTCCTGGCGCTTCTGGAGCAGCCCGATGGGCTGGCCGGCCAGATCTTCGAGCGCTTCCTGGGCGTCAACACCGAACTGCTCGCCCTGCAGTTGGACGAGTTCCTGGCCAACAACCGCCGCCTCAACGTGCCCGGCCGGCCGGGCAGCGGGCAGATCTACGTCACCCCGCGCATCCAGCGCCTGGGCCAGGTGGCACTCTCTGAAGCCCAGACCCTCAGCGACGAGTACATCTCCACCGAGCATATCCTGCTCGCCATCTCCAGCGAGGACCGCGGCCATTCGGCGCGGCTGCTGAGCGAAGCTGGGGTGGACAAGGAGGATGTGCGGCTAGCCATCGAAGAGCTGCGCGCCGGCAAGCGCATCACCGACCCGCGGGCCGAGACCCGCTACCGGGTGCTGGAGCGCTACGGCCGCGACCTCACGGCCCTGGCGCGCGAGGGCAAGCTGGACCCGGTGGTGGGCCGCGTGCCGGAGATGCAGCGCATGATGCGCGTCCTCATGCGCCGCACCAAGAACAACCCCGTGCTCATCGGTGATCCCGGCGTGGGCAAGACCGCCATCGTGGAGGGTCTGGCCCAGCTGATCGCCGACGGCAAGGTGCCCGACATCCTCATCGGCAAGAAGCTGATCGAGCTGGACCTGGGGGCGATGATCGCCGGCTCCAAGTTCCGCGGCGAGTTCGAGGAGCGGCTGAAGGCCGTGCTGGAGGAGATCCGTGCCGCCGCCGGCAAGGTCATCGTCTTCATCGACGAGCTGCACAGCATGGTGGGCGCCGGCGCGGCGCAAGGCGCCATGGACGCCAGCAACCTCATGAAGCCGGCCCTCTCGCGCGGCGAGCTGCATTGCATCGGCTCCACCACCGCTGACGAGTACCGCCAGCACGTGGAGAAGGACCGCGCCCTGGCGCGGCGCTTCGCCCCCATCTACGTGGCGCAGCCCAGCCTTGAGGATTCGGTGCTGATGCTTCGGGGCCTGCGTGAGCGCTACGAGGCCCACCACCAGGTGCGCATCACCGACGCGGCCATCACCGCCGCCGCAGAGCTGTCCAGCCGCTACATCACCGACCGCAGCCTGCCGGACAAGGCCATCGACCTGGTGGACGAGGCGGCGGCCAAGCTGCGCCTGGACATGTTCGCCATGCCGGACCCCCTCCGCCGCCGGCAAGCCAAGGTGACCACCTTGACCGAGGAGGAGGAGGAGGCCTGGCAGTCGCGCGACTACGAGCGCGCGGCGCGGGTGAAGAGCCAGCGCATCCTCATGGAGAAGGAGCAGAACGCGGCGGTGGAGGCCTGGCGCAAGGAAACGGGCGTCGACGACACCGTGGACGAGGAAGACATCGCCCAGGTGGTGCAGAGCTGGACGGGCATCCCCGTCAGCCGCATGCTGCAGGCCGAGGCCACCCGCCTGCTGGAGATGGAAGCCGAGCTGCACAAGCGGGTCATCGGCCAGGACGAAGCCATCCGCGCGGTGTCGGACGCCGTGCGCCGCAGCCGCAGCGGCCTGAAGTCGCCGGGGCGGCCCACGGGCAGCTTCATCTTCCTGGGCTCCACGGGCGTGGGCAAGACGGAGCTGGCCAAGGCCCTGGCGGCCTTCCTCTTCGATTCAGAGGACGCCCTGCTGCGCATCGACATGTCGGAGTACCGCGAGCGGCATGCGGTCAGCCGCCTCATGGGCTCCCCGCCCGGCTACGTGGGTTATGACGAGGGCGGGCAGTTGACGGAGGCTGTGCGCCGCCGGCCCTACCAGGTGATCCTCTTCGACGAGATCGAGAAGGCGCATCCGGAGGTCTGGAACATCCTCCTGCAGGTGCTGGACGACGGCCGCCTGACGGACGGCAAGGGTCACGTGGTGGACTTCTCCAACACGGTCATCATCATGACCAGCAACATCGGCTCAGAGCTGGCGGGCAAGGGCGGCGCCCTGGGCTTCACGGTGGGCGGCGAGGCGGCGATGGACGACAACCGCTTCGCCACCGACGTGCGCGACGCCCTCAAGCGCGCCTTCCGCCCCGAGTTCCTCAACCGCATCGACGAGGTGATCGTCTTCCACTCGCTGCGCCGCGAGCAGCTGCTCAGCATCGTAGACCTGCAGGTGGCGCTCATCGCCAAGCGCGTGGAAGACAAGGGCCTGAACCTGGAGCTGACGGAGGCCGCCCGCGCCTGGCTGGCGGAGACGGGCTTCGATGCCCAATACGGCGCCCGGCCGCTGCGCCGCCTGATCCAGCGCGAGATCGAGGCGCCGCTCAGCCGCGCCCTGATCGCCGGCGGCTACGATGTCGGCGACACGATCGTGGTCGACAAGGGCGAAGACGGCAAGAGCCTGGCCTTCGAGCGCCGCGAGGCGGAGCCGATCCCCCTGGAGCAGCTGATGGGCGAGGCATCCTCGGCCCCGCGCGCCACCTCGGACGAAGACCTGGCGGAAGCGGGCGACGGCAGCATGGCCGAGGCGGGGTGAAGGTCGCCCGCGGCGGCTGGGATAGCCATCCATGGGCCTGATGTCCCGGGCCGGGCGGGCGCTGCGGCGCCTGCTCGGCCGCGATGGCGGCGCCGCGGCCGACGACGGGGTCGCCCAGCTCTACGAAGAACGGGACTTCCTGACGGCCTACAGCGCCCACACGGACCTGCGCGTGGCGGCGGACCCGCAGGAAGCGGTGGGCGGCATGTGGGAGGAGATCGGCGCCCTGCAGGTCGACTTCCTGAAGGCCCAGGGCTTGCAGCCCGCGGACCGCATGCTGGACATCGGCTGCGGCACGCTTCGCGGCGGGCGTCACTTCATCGCCTATCTGGACGCGGGGCATTACACGGGGCTGGACATCTCGCCGGCGGCCCTGGAATACGGGCGGCAGCTGGTGGCGCGGGAAGGTCTGGCGGACAAGCGGCCGCGGCTGCTGCTGGGCGAGGGCAAGGACCTCAGCTTCGCCGAGCTGGGCGGCGCGCGCTTCGACCTGGCCCTGGCCCAATCGGTGTTCACCCACCTGCCGCCGGAGCTGATCGCCGACTGCTTCGCCCACCTGGACGGCATTCTTGCCCCGGGCGGGCGCTTCTTCTTCACCTACCACCACGCCGACGCTTTCGTCCAGACGGGCCTGAAAGACTTCCGCTACCCCCTGGGCCATTTCCAGGAACTGGCGGCCCGCCACGGCCTCAGGCTCACGGACCTGAGCGCGGCCTACGCCCATCCGCGGGGGCAGCGGATGGTGGTGGTGGAGCGGGGCGACGGGGCGGGGGTCTAGCGAACGCAGGTCGCTGGGTAGCGCGGGTTACCTGTCGGCCCTTCAAGAACGAACGCCACTGACGTGGGCGGAGAAGGTGACTCCCAGGGCCCGCGCCACCTTGAGCACGGTGTCGAATCGCGGCTTTGCCCCCGGCGCCAGCGCCTTGTACAGGCTCTCGCGGCCGAGTCCCGATACCTTGGCAATCTGCGTCATGCCACGGACGCGAGCGATATCCCCCAAAGCGAGGAGGAACAGATTGGGATCCTCCGTCTCGAGCACGGCGTTCATGTACTCAGCGACCGCTTCGTCGTCGGTAAGGTAGCGCGTCGCATCGAACGGGAGCAGCTTCACGTCGGGTTGCGTCATGGAATGTCTCCGATCAAGCCGGCGAACTGAAACCCTCCGGTCAAGCGAACCGTGACCATGCGATGATTGTATCCAGATAGATACAGCAAGCAACAAGAGCGAGGGCTAATGCTGACGACGGTCAACACGTCCGCCACCTATCGCTCATCAGCCAGCGGTCGCCGCCGCGGACTGATCGCCGCGCCACCGCGCAGACGCACGATTTCCCAGGCTTTGGAGGCCGCGCCGCGCCGCGAATCGACCCTTCGCGCGCCTAGGTTGTTCCATAATTGCCGATCCATGTTACTACGTAACATCAACCCATGTTACGTAGTAACACCGATCCATGTTACGCGGTAACACCGATCTATGTTACGTAGTAACATGGATCGGTAATTGACTGCGAAGTCAGGCGGACGGCCGTCGTGCAAGCCTGGGCGAGACGCCTGTAGTCAGGGGCGATCGGGCCGGAGATCAGGCGTGGAGCTCCCGCGAATCAAGGTCGGCGCGGGCGCGATGGCCTGCGTAACTCTTGCGTGTCGTTACCTGTGCCCAAGCCGACATCAGCCATGGAGCGCAGGATGCACGGATCGCCGCCGAGACCTAGGAAGCGCTGGATCGCGACCCAGCTGCTGCTGGCCGCCGCCGGCCTGGTGGCGCTGGCCGACGTCGGCGGCGGCCGGCAGGCCATCGACAGGGGATCCGCCGCTGCGGCCGTAGCCGCGGATCGCCAGCCCGACGGCCTCCGCGACCTCGCCGACGACCCGCCACGCATCGAACCTGCCTCCTGGATCGGCGGTCCAATCACGAGCCTGGCCCCCGCCGGAGACCTGGTGTGGCTGGCCCAAGGCCAGCGCGTGTGGGCGGTGGACCTGGCGGATCCAGAGCGGCCGCGGGACCTGGGACCGGGGCTGCGCTTCGCGGGCGAGGTGGACGCCTTGGCGGTGGATGGCGCAGTGGGGCTGGCCGCGGTGGGGTCGGATCTATGGGTCTTGAACCTGGCGGCACCGGCCGCGCCGAGGCTGGGCGGGCGGCTGGCGCTGGCTCCAGTGCCCGGCGGCGATGGCGTGGTCCGGGTGGAGCGGATTCTGCTCTGGGGCGAGCTCGCCTTTCTACGCCAGGCCGGCAGCGCGGACGACGTCGCGGTGAACCTCCGCCGGCCGGCGACGCCCCGCCTCCTGCCTGGCTCTCCCTTCGACCTACCCAGGGGAACGGTGATCGACGGCTTGCTGGCGCTGGGGCCTTTGCTGGTGGTCAAGTCCGTAGAACCGGACCCGGCTGGCGAGGCCGACGGTGGACGGCGGCAGCTGCGGCTCTTCGATCAGCGGCTGTCCGCGCCGGCAAGGGCTCTGGGCCGGCTCGACACCGCCGCCGACGCCTGGGGACGGCGGCTGGACGGCTCGACCGAACGCCTCGTCAGCGTGGACGAGACCGTCGGGGGCGACGGCGACCTGTTGCTGCGGGTCTGGGACCTCAGCGATCCACGCAATCCGCTGGTCCTGGAGCGGCAGCAGATCCCGGCACCGAGCCGAGAGCTCTGCCATGACCGGTCGGCAGCGCCGGTGCTCACGGACGACGGCCGGCTGTACCTCGCCTGCACCGTCCAGGTGGGCATCGCCTCCTGGTCCGGTAGCCTTCTGCGCTGGGTTCCGCCTGTTTCGACGCCAAGTGGATCCTGGGAACCGGCCGTCTTCGGGCTGGCCCCTGTAGACGCTCCCGTCGTGGCCGGCGGGCCGCGCGTGCTGTTCCGCAGCACGGAAGGCCTGCACAGCTACCACAGCCCCAGCTCCACCGAGTCGCGCCATCCCATCGTCCAGGGCGCGGAAGGTCTGGCGGCCGGCCGCTTCTCCGGGCTGCCGAGCCTGTTGGTGAACGCGGGCGGTCTGCGCCGCCTGAACCTGTCGCGTCCGCTCGACCCGGTCCTCCAGAACGCGGAGACCTTCGGCTTCGGCCTGTCCCGCCAGGTTGTCGCCGGCAACGACATGGCGGCGATCGACTTCTTGGGCGCTGGCTTCGGCGGTGCGCATCTCCATGACTGCGCCATTCAGGTGGCCGACCTCAGGGACCCCGGTAGCTTCGGCTTCGCCGGGCAGATCGGTCTCGGCGATACCTGCAGCCGGGGTCCGATAGCCATGGCTCAGGACGGCGACCTGTTGGGGGTCATCGCGAGTCCGGGACGGATCGACCTCTACCATCTGGACGCCGCAACGGGACCCACGAAGGCGGCCAGCATCATGGCGCCACAAGGCAGCTTCGCCGCCATCGCCTTGCATGACGGCCTTCTAGGCGCCTTGATCCTGAACGAGGCGTCTTCTCATCCGGACGCGACGACGTCGTTGAGCCTCATCCTGTACCGGCTCAACACGGAAGGCATCCCGCTAAACGCGACGACCATCGGCAGCCGGATGCTCGCCACGGTCGCGTCGGCCTACCCGCAGGCCCATGGCCTGCTGATGACGTCGGACTGGCTGGCGATCAGCATGGCCCTCGGCTGCGGCGGACGGAGGGAGCAAGGCGTCATGCTGCTGCGGCTGGGACCGGCCCCGGACGAGGGCAGCTTGTATCGGCAGGTCTGGTTGCGCTACACCGGCAAGGCCTTGCTCCTGCATGACGGCTACCTGTTCGTACAGGCGACCGGCGGTGTCAGCGCCCTGGACATCCGCCAGGTCCCCGAGCGGCCCTGGGCCTGGCGCGAGGCGGCGCGCCTCGCGGTACCATCACCCCAGGCCATGACCGCCTTGGACCACACCGTCTACGTGAGCACAGGCTCGACAGGGGTGGCCATCTTCCAACCCGACCTCCCCTGGGCCTCCGACCCCGCGGCGCCCACGCCGACCGAACCGCCCACGCCGCCGCCCTTCACGCCGACCCAGCCCAGCATCCCCTGTCTCTCGCCCACGCCGACCGCGACGGCATCGGCATCGGCCAGCCCCTCGCTTACGCCGTCGGCGACGCGAACGGCACGGGTGAGCGCTACGCCTACCGGGGCGCCAGGCCGCAGGCTGTGGCTGCCAGCGGTGCGCAACTGATCAGATGCCCTGGAACTGCTGACCCAGGCGCTCCTCATTCTCACCAGCTGTCGCCGATCTCCACCAACGGCTCACCGGCGCGCAACAACTCCAGCGCAGATGACAGCGTCACCGTCAGCATCCTCTTGAGGCTGGCATTCGATGTGTTGCCGCATGTCAGCCACAGCACCTGGGGTGGGGCTCCATGCTTCACCACCAAATCCACGAAGTCGCTATCTTTGGACATGCCGATGGCACCGGCGCCTCTGGCCGAGGCAAAGATCTCCTGGTCGGTGGCATCACGCAGACCGATGGCCCGCAACGGCACCGCCTGAACCGAGAAGCGGTCCTCTATCCAGATCGCCATCAATGGCGACAACTGCGCATCAAGCCAGAGGATCATGCCGCGAGGCGCGGGTGGTCCAAGCGGCGGGAGGCATAGCGCAGCGCAGCGTGAATGTCCTCAGGCTGAAGGTCCGGCAATTCCTCAAGTACCGCATCAGCGCTGAGTCCGGAGGCCAGCAGATCCAGCACATCGATCACCCTGATACGCATGCCGCGGATACAGGGCCGCCCACCGCATTGCTCGGGGTTCACGGTGATTCTGTCCAAGAGCAGGTCTGCCATGTCGCCGGTCCCTTTGTAGAAGAAACACAAGTCCAACCACTTGCAGCAAGGATAGAACTCGGTTCAGGGTCAGTCAAAGTGCTCCAGGGCGGTAGCAAAGTCATTCGTGATGACAAAGAGTGGCTCGGCGAGGTTGACCAAACGGGTTCCTTTTGGCCTGGGTCCGCCCCGGCGACTGAAAGTCGCGGGCTCATACGTGGAAGTCCGCTGAAGCGGACTCGTACTTGGGTTGGCCGACCAGTGTGCCTGCGTGGGAGCGATGGGCTCGGTAGGTATCGGAGGGACGGAAAGACTGGAAGTGCCCGGCCAGACGCTTGCCCGTGCAGGTTTCAGGTACGTGTCGAGCTTCGATCCAGTCCATATCAACGACCGATTCAAGATTCTGCGGCGCTGCCCCGCTGGCTATGCCGCGGCAATCCCAGGCACGAGTCCGCTTCAGCGGACTTCAGTTTAGGAGCCCGCGACTTTCAGTCGCCGGGGCGGACCCGGGCCAAGCGACCAGTTCGGTCAGCCTACCACCGCTTCTCGTTTCCGTCCCAAGCGACTTTGCTACCGCCCTGAAGCCTCATCCAGCGCTTGTCGTCAGGAAGGCCCCATCGACGGTATTCTCAGCGCTGATGGCGAATGAAAGCATGATGGCCGGTCAAGCGTCATCGTCTGCAGGTCGTCCCGTACCGCTTCAGCCTGAGTTCGGCCGGCGCCAGGAGCCTGCACCATGAACCTGCGACCCGCTCGTCACCCGTTGCGAATCCGTGGCCGGATGTCGCGCCTCGGCCGCGTGCTGCTGCTGGGTCCTGCCCTGGTCCTCGCGCTCAACGTGGCCCTGCCAGCCGCTCCCGCGCTGGCCCAGAGCCCCGAGCCTTCGGCGACGGCCACAGCCTCGCCACCACCATCCGCGACGACCGTGACGCCATCGCCCGCGGCATCGCAAGACACCTCGCCCACCCCCACCGCGACCGCCACCCCCGCCCCGCGCTGGCAGCTCTACCTCCCGGACATCCGTCAGCCGGTCAAGGAGCTGCTGCTCGTTCCGGAGGCCCGCCTGGGCGGGGCGTCGATGGGAATCGCCACGGATGGCCGGTTCCTGCTTCAGGTGCAAGGCGCCAGCCTGCATTCCTGGGTGCCCGAAGGGCCGGGCGAGGGCCTGGAGTACCGGGGCACCGCTTTCGACCTGCTGGACCCCGCCCCGGTGGACGATGCCTGGCTGAGCCTGGAGGGCGGCTTGGCCACCTACCTGCGCCAGCTGCGCGAGCGGGTGCCGGGCGAGCCGCCGCGGTCCACGCCCTTCCTACGGCTGTCTCTGTTGCCCATCGGCTCCGATGGCGCCACCAGCGCCGGAGCCAACCTGGACCTGCCCGGAAGGCTGGCGGCGCAGGCTCGCTCCACCGACAGGCTCTACCTGTCGGTGGACTATCCCGACGACAGCGGGCATGCGCTGCTCGCCATCGACGTGAGCCGCTGGGAGGCCCCTCGCCTCATCGACCGCCAGACCCTCCCGGCGAGCGCTCGGCAGCTCCTGGCCTTTCCGGAGACCGGCCAGCTCCTGGCCCTGGCATCCGGTGCGAGCGGCACCGAGCTGTGGACCTGGAGCGCGGGAGGAGATGGACCCCGCAACGTGACTATGGCGCCCTTGCCCCTGGGCGCTGAACCCGCGGCGCTCCTCCGCGTGCCCGAGGGCGTCCTGGCCATCGACCGCGCCGGGGCGGGCCTGGTCATCCCTCTGCGCTCCAAGCGCCTGCGGCTGGACCGCGCGCGGGCGGTGTCCTTCCCGCTGGACGCGGTTTCCGGACCGGGCAATCGCGGCTTCGTCACGGTCGATGGCGCCGCCTGGGTGGCCGAGCAGGTCTGCCTCTACCACGGCATCCACATATCCACCCATGCCGCCTCCCGCATGGTGAACAACCTCCTGGCCTGCTTCGGCCTGCCCGCCGGCGGCCCCCCCGTCCTGCGCCGGGTGCTGGCGGCGGACCGCCTGATCGACGTCCCCTCCTGGCAGAACTCCGTCCACCTGGCGGTGATGCGCGATTTGCTGATCCTCTCGCGGGGATCCCCCGGCGGCATGGAGGTGTTCCTGCCCCTGTCCGACCCCGGCCCCCTCGAGGTCCAGACGGTGGACTTGCTCCTGCCCGGCCGCGTCGAAGGCGTCCTCCGCCAAGGCGACCGCCTGTTCACCGTCGAGGGCGACGCGCAGCTGCGCGCCTGGGCTTTCGACGAAGCCGTCGACGGCCATCTGCAACTGCATGGACGGCTGGGCCTGCCCGGCGCCGGCAACCTGATCACCCGCGACCTGCCGCCGGCCACCGACATTCCCAATGCCGATCTGGTGCTGTGGCGCGAAGGCGGCCTGGCCATCACAAGCCAACTGCAGCGGGTGCGCCTGGGTACGGATCCGCCCTTGCAGGCCTTGCCGGCTGAGACCTTCATGGATTGGCGCCTCGGCATGCGCGCCGCCGGCAACCTCCTGTGGTCGCAGCAGGACGGGCGCATCTGGCGCTTCGGCGCCGCGGGCCACGAGCCGCTGATCCTGCCGAACCTGCGCGGCAGCCTGCAGGATGTCGCCCACCTCGGCAGCCTGCGCCTTCTGGCTGCGGGCATCGACGGGATCCTGGTCCTGGACGGCGCCGAGCAGGTCATCGGCCGGCTGGCCCTGCCCGGCCCGGCCACGGCCATCGCGGTGGACGCCCTGCGCACCTCGTCCGCCGTGTGGGTGGCCACTGGCGGCCTGCCAGCCGTATCTCCCGAGTCGCGCGATTCGACCGCCCTGCATTGCCTGGACTTGAGCGACCCGACCGCGCCGCGCCTGGTGGGCAGCATCGACCTGCCGGGGGACAGGGTGGATCGGCTGCGGGCGGCGGGGGCCAAGGCCGGGGACCCGACCGCGACCGCCGCCCGCGTGGTCGGCAGCGGCTGGCAGCGGCGCACGGCAGACCTCTTCGCCTACGACGACCCGCTCCTCTTCCTGGTCGACGCCCGCGACTGCGCCCATCCCCGCTTGGAGGGTGCCACCCGTTGGGACGGGCCGCCGGGCTTCCTGGGCGAGCCCTACGCCGAGCCGCGGCTGGGCTGGGACCTGAGCCCGGACGGGCAGCGGCTGTTCGCGGCGCGGGGCGGGGTGGAGGTGTACGGGTTGGGCGGGCAGGGCCACAATCAGAGCGCGAACGGTCGGAGTAGGTCCGCCGCCCGTCAGCAAGCATCAACCCTGACCGGGCCGATGAAACAGACAAGACTGATGGACTCGCCGCATTGGTCGATCTACCTACCGTCAACCCCCCTGCAGCGACCTTTCAAAAAGCTCGGGCTACAGCTGGAGGGTCAACGGCTCGGTGGATCCGCAACTGGCATCGCTGCCGTAGGGCAAGCCATCCTGCAGGTCCAGGGTGACAGCGTGCTGACCTGGCTCCCGACGGCAGGAGATGACGGGTGGACGCTGAAGGGGAGATTGGATCTGGAAGACGCCTATGCCATCAATCGCGCTTGGATCAGCTCCGGTGTTGGCACGGCCTGCATCATCGCCCAGATGTCCCGTCACAGCGGCGCACCCGACACCTTCGTACGTATCAGGCAGGTGCGGTTGGGCGCCGCGGGTGCGGAGACGGCGAGCGACAGCCTCGACCTCCCCGGATCCATGACCGCGTATGCCCGGCTTGGCGACCACATCTACCTGGCCATGGAGGGTCCGGAGGCGGGGGAATATCATGTGCATGGCGTGAACCTCAGCACATGGCGGCCTACCACGCGGTGGCAGAAGCAGGAGATCCCGGGCTCGATCGATAGCCTCCTGGCATTGCCGGAAACGTCACAGCTGCTGGCGCTCGGACACGGGGTGGCTGTTGAGGAGCTGTGGACCTGGGACATTCATCCCGGACAGCTGTCCAACGGTCCGAGGACCCGCTTGAAGGACGTCCACAAAGGCGAGTTGGTCCGGGTCCCCGAGGGCGTTGCAGCTATCGAAGGCGCATCAGGCCGTGTGATCCCCTTGCGCGACGGTAGCCTGCAGTTCGATGCCGCACGCACGGTCTGGTTCGACGATGCCGTCACTGCCGATGGTCGAGAG
>Ga0138256_10007492_pt1 | contig 11508 bp, 10 predicted proteins | sample KNB2016incub_MG_FD_105486 | JGI IMG/M metagenome (GOLD analysis project Ga0138256, IMG submission 105486) | Active sludge microbial communities from wastewater in Klosterneuburg, Austria - KNB2014incub_MG | ecosystem: Engineered > WWTP > Activated sludge > Unclassified | place: Austria...
CACCGCGCCGCTGCTGATCACGCCGAACAGTTCGGCAGCACCAGCGTCGAGATCGGCTTTGCTCGCGATGAAATCGAACAGCGAGGGGCGGGTAAGATGCAGCGAGCCGCGCTTTGCGAGTTCCATCGGTGAGAAAGGCTCGACCGGACCTGAAGCATTGCCGAAGCTCACCATGGTGCCGTGCTTGCGCAAACAGTCGAGCGACTGCATGAAGGTGTCTTTGCCGATCGAGTCGTAGGCCACCGCAACGCCACCGCCGGACAGGGCCTTCACCCTGGCGACGAAGTTCGGCTCACTGCCGAGTACCGTTTCGGCGCAGCCATTGGCGCGCGCCAGTTCGGCCTTGGCCGGTGAACTCACCACGCCAATGACTTTCGCTCCCAGCGACTTCGCCCACTGACCGACAATTGTGCCGGTCCCGCCCGCAGCGGCATACAGCAGCACAGGATCGCCAGCCTGTACCCGATAGCTCCGGCGCAGCAGGTACCAGGCCGTCAGCCCCTTGAGCATGCATGACGCGGCAACCTCGGCGCTGATACCCGAGGGCAGCTTGAGCGTGCGCTCTGCAGGCCAGTTACGCTTTTCAGCGTAGGCACCAGGTGGCAAACCGGTATAGCCGACAGCGTCACCGATTTTGAAACCATTGACTCCTGGGCCGATGGCCTCCACCACACCGGCAGCTTCGGTGCCAAGGACAGCGGGCAGGGTCAGCGGGTAGAGTCCCGAGCGGTGATAGGTGTCGATAAAGTTAAGCCCGATGGCAGTCTGGCGAATCGTGATTTCGCCGGCTTCCGGCCGGCCCAGCTCGACCTGTTCCCACTGCATCAGCTCAGGTCCACCGAAAGAATGAATACGAATGGCACCAATCATTGCGACCGCCTGCTGAAAAAAGATGCTAAAAAGGCGCCCGCGCCGCGACGCGGGATACGCGACAGTATAATCCTGCGACGCGAGACAACCTCGCTGAATGGCCGACCACAGATCGTGGCCCGCTGCCTCGGAGTGAGAATACATGACTGACACCATCCTGATCGCCGGCGCGGGACATGCGGCTGGCCAGACTATCGTTTCACTGCGTCAGGGTGGTTATGGAGGCAAGCTGGTTCTGGTCGGTGAGGAGCCCTATCTGCCCTATCAGCGGCCGCCGCTGTCCAAAAAATTTCTCGCCGGCGAGCTCGATGTACCGCGCCTGCTGGTGCGCCAGGAAAAGTTCTATGCCGACCATGAGGTCGATGTGCGGCTCTCGACGCGGGTAAATGCGATCGACCGCAGCGCTCGTACAGTCACGCTCAGCACCGGGGCGTCGGTGCCGTGGAACAAGCTGGTGATCGCCACCGGCAGCCGGGTGCGGAAGGCGTCGCTGCCTGGCGCGGAGCTGGCCGGCGTGCACTACCTGCGCAACATCGAAGACGTGGATCGCATCCGTGACGACTTCCGGCCCGGTGCAAAGCTGGTGATTGTTGGCGCCGGCTACATCGGTCTCGAGGTCGCTGCAGTGGCCGTGACACGCGGTCTGGACGTGACCGTGGTGGAACTCGCCGAGCGCGTGATGGCGCGCGGTGGTGCGCCGCTGATTTCCGACTTCTTCGCCCGGGTACATCAGCAGGCCGGTGTGAAAATCCGCTGCAATACCGGCATCCAGTCCTTCGATGGCGTCTTGCGCGTGCAGACGGTGACGCTTGGCGATGGCAGCCAGGTCCCCGCCGACCTGGTGATCGTCGGCATCGGCATCCTGCCCAATGTTGAAGTCGCCCAGGCGGCAGGGCTGGCCTGCGACAACGGCATCGTGGTGGACGAGTACTGCCGCACCAGCGACGCGGATATCCTCGCGATCGGCGACTGCACCAACCATCCGAATCCCCTGCTCGGCAAACGGCTGCGGCTCGAGTCTGTGCACAACGCGCAGGAACAGGCCAAGACCGCAGCCAGCACAATTCTGGGCAAGCTCGAAGCCTATGCACAGATCCCCTGGTTCTGGTCCGACCAGTACGATCTCAAGCTGCAGTTTGTCGGCTACTCCTTGCCCGATCAGCCGGCGGTGGTGCGCGGCGATCCGGAGTCGCGGTCTTTCGCCGCCTTCTATCTGGATGATGGCCGTCTGTCCGCCGTCTATGCAGTTAACAGTCCGCGTGAGTTCATGCTGTCCAAGAAACTCATCGCCAGTGGCGCGCGGCCGGATACGACAGTCTTGCGCAACACTGCCGTATCGTTCAAGGACATCGCGGAATCGCTGGGCGCTTGAGAGAAAAGGTGAGCAAATGAAAATAGCTGTCTCCGCTTCATCGGGCCGTCTCGGCCATGCTGTACTCCGGGCGCTGCTTGCCGACACATTGGCAGACAATGTCATTGCCATCGCCCGCAGCCCGGAAAAAGTGCAGGTAGCCGGGATCGCCACGCGTTCCGGTGACTATAGCTCGCTCGATAGCATGGCCACGGCGCTCGCTGGTATCGATACGCTGGTCATGATCTCGGCGCCGGTCGGCGACTGGGATCGCGTGCTTCTGCACCGGAATGTGATCAACGCAGCCCGGCAAGTCGGTGTCCGCAAGATCCTGTTCACCAGCGTCATCGGCAACGGCCAGGAACAGGACACCTGGTTCTGGGGCACGCAGCAGGTTAATCGCCAGACCGAAGCAGACCTGAAGTCATCGGGCCTGCAGTGGGTGGTTGCGCGCAACGGCCTGTACCTGGAGATGGATATGCGCCATCTCATTCACGCCAATGAATCCGGCGTGTATCGCAATGTTGGCGGGGATGGCGAGTGCGGGTACATCACGATCGATGAACTGGCCTTTGCCGTCGCCAGGCTCGCGCAGAGTGATCGCCATAACGGGCAGAGCTTTAATCTCGTCGGGCCGAACCAGAGCCAGGCGGCGCTCGTTCAGCTTGCGAACGAGGTGCTCGGCCTCAAGCTGCGCTACGAAACGCTCAGTGACGAGGAAAACATCGCGCTGCTGATGCAGGACGAAAAGATCGCGGTACGCGGCAAAGATGTTGCCCGCATGCTTACCGGCTGCTTCCAGTGTGTCCGCAACGGGGCGTTCAATGTGCGCTCGGATTTCGAGGCGGCGGCGGGACGGCCGGTCAAATCCACGCGCCAGATGATGGCAGAGCTTGGCGTCGGCCAGGCCAGGCCCGTCAAGGCTGGCTGAGCCTGAAGCGCTTCAGCCCGGCCCACAGGATGAGGGCTGCCATCGGTGCGCTCAGTACATTGACGATCGCGATCGACCGCCCGACAGCCATGTCGTCCATCAGCACATAGACCGTGATGAAGCCGACCAGAGTCGGCCCCATGATCGTGGAGATCAGGTTCATGCACAGCATCCACACGGCCGATATCTGTGCGCGCATCTCGTTGGGAACCATTATCTGAATCACGATCGGCGCTGCAGCCTGTGAGATACACGCACAGAAAATCAGTGGGCCGATCAGCCACAGTGCAATCACCGGATCGCTGCCGCTTGTCGCGAACAGGCTCAGCGGAGTCAACGTCAGGGCTGCAGCGATACTGACGCGGAATGCCGCATCGGGATAACCTCGTTTCTGCAGAAGATCAATAAGCCATCCGCCGAAAAACACAGCGGCAGGAGACAGGATGAGCAGCATCAGTCCGAGTGCAAAACCGGAGTCTGCGCGGCCAAAACCCAGCACGCGGCTCAGATAGGTGGGTGCCCAGGCCAGAACGCTGGTGATCGGCACGACCAGCAGTGAGAAACCTGTGAAGTGCGCAAGGAACAGGCCGCGATGTCTCTCTATATAAGCCAGCACTTCGCGGAGCGGGATACCTGCTCCGGTGCCACTTGCCTTGCCCCGCCGCACGGGCTCCTGCACCGTCAGCATCAGCAGGGCGATCAGCAGCCCCGGCAGGCCGACGGCAAAAAATGCCAGCTGCCACATGCGTACCACACCCAGCACCGGCAGCACGCGGCCGTCCCAGGCAGCCAGCAGATGTATCGCTGCACCGCCGACCAGAAAGGCAATACCTGCGCCCAACAGTGCACCGGACTGGTAAACGCCAATCGCGCGGCCGAGCTTTTCGCGGGGGAAGTAGTCGGCAATCATCGAATAGGCAGCCGGCGACAGCGTAGCTTCGCCGACACCCACGCCGACGCGCGCTAGAAACAGGCTGAAGAAACTGCGCGCCAGTCCGCAGGCGGCCGTCATCAGGCTCCAGATCACGATGCCCGTGGCGATGATGCTGCGTCGGCTGATCCGGTCGGAGAGCCGGCTGATCGGAATACCCAGCAATGCATAAAAGAGTGCGAAGGCGAAGCCCTGCAGCAAGCCGATGCCGAAATCACTGATGCCCAGATCTGCCTTGATCGGTTCAACCAGCAGGGCGATCACGATCCGGTCGACAAAGGAAAAAATGAAGGCGAAAAACAGGACTGCGACCGCATACCAGGCCCGCAGTGGACTGGGCCAGGGGGGCGATGTGATCAATGCCTGAAGTCCCGGCGAATGTGCCGTATCCATACCCACATGAATAACCTTGAGCAGATGCAATGCCTGTGCCCGGCGAATCTGCCGCAAGGCGCGCGTGAATGCAATTATCCTGGTCTTGCGGCATCCACCGTATCGTGATGGCATAGACCGGGGTGGGAATTTTCAAGGAGGACCAGGTGATGTGTCTGCGCTTCACGATTCAGGGCTGGTCGTCGTCGGCCACGCTGCTCACACTGTTGCTGTCGTTCACGATCCGTGCGGATGTTCCGGCCGTGACGGAACATGCACGACTCTTTGACTATGTTGGCAGCTACGAAACTGACCAGCTGCTGGCAGACCCGCGCGTTGCACCCCTGCTGCGGCAGCTTGCAGGCGACCAGCTGGAACACCTGCGACACAATCTCGACGTGCGGGGCTCAGTTGATCTCGTCAGTGGCTGGCTGAAACTGGCCGGCAATGCGCCGCATGGCGGTACCGAAGAAGAAGCAGTGGTCTGCATCAATCCGGACGGCACAGAACTTCAGGCCGCCATCTTCTCCAAAGGAAAGATCATGGTGCTGACGAAACTGACTGACTACACGAACCTGACCCTGTGCATCAAGGACTGGGTCACGCAGGTGAACTCGTTGCACAACGATCGGCTGGTTCAGCCATCGAACGTCAGCGTCCAGTCGCATTGATCATTACTTGTGTTCATCCAGTACCGACGCGACCTGCTGGTAAGCACCGATATCGCCCCAGACCGGCCGATAAGCAGCCATGAATGAATCGACTGCGCGTCGGTCGGCTCCCTGATCGAGCAGAAACTCAATCACGGCCAGATCGTAGGCGCTTGGCCCCCGGTACGAGGCGAGGATTACCACCCATAGAACTGCAGGACCGACAAACTTCTTCTGCCAGGCCGAATATCCTTTCGGCGTATCCGGCGTATCAAAAAACGGCGGCACCGTATCTCCCTGGCTGCGCATGATGTAGGCATCGACGAGCGGCGCGTTCACATCAAAGCCCTTGCGGATCAAGAGCTGCAGTACCGGCCGCGGGTCCGGACCATCGCCCTGCAAGCCAAACAGCGCTGCGGACGCACCATTATGGTTGAGCAGCGGTGACATGCCGCCATCCAGAAAGAGTTCCAGGGCACGGAGATCGGCACGCATGATCGCATCGATGAATTCCTGTTCGGTCCAGCCCACACCCATGTTGTTGAGTTCCTTGCGCGGATCAACACTGGTTTCCTTTTTCAGGGTGCCGAGCTCATGTCGGACTTCGCGCACATCAGACTGGATGACCGTGAGCTTCTCATCCACCTGCACCAGTCGCTTCTCGATGATGCCGAGTGATGCCTGCGCACGTGCGAGTCCGGGAAACATGCTCGCAAATGCACCGACATCCGCAGTCCCTGCGTAGCTTTCGTCCGTGCGCGTAACTTCCTGCCAGACAAAGGCAGCGAACAGCAACGGAAAGCCGATGGCGAGGAAGATCGTGGCATCGCTGGTCCAGGCAATTCCGGTCGTCGGGCGGTCGTAGTCGATGGGACGCTGTCTTACGACAAGACGCAACAGAAACGCGCCGAGGGCCAGCACCAGAACCGGTGTCGCGATACACAGCAGTGCCACCACAGAACCGATCGGCTGCAGCAAGTCGCCGATAAATACGATGACAGCGTTTGCCGCGGTAAAGAAACTGAACCTGATCGCCTTGAAGCGGACACTGAGCAGAATACTGATGTCGTGAAGGGCGCTCATACCTGACTGTGCCTCCCGTTCAATGATGGTTTGCCTGCAATCCTGCCACCCGCCATCGGCAGCGCCTCAATTGATCGCGGCCTTTTGCGCCGCAAATCCAGAAGCGGGATGTTCTGCCCTGGGGTGCCATTTGCGGCAGATCAGCATACACTCGGCCTTCGCGAAGCTGTCTGCAGGACAGAACTCGCGGGTCGGTACCTGACCAGGAAGGTCAATTTCCAGCCAGGATGCTTTGAGTGCCGTTCGCCTGATAACGAGACAAAAAAGGCGAGTCGGACATGGCTTGTACCAAATGTGGCGCCGAGAATGCGCCCACTGCAAAGTTCTGCCGGGGCTGCGGTAGCCCGCTGATTGCTGCTGCGCCGGCGGCCACTGTCGGCGCGCGCTGTCCACAATGCGAAAATACCTGCGCGCCAGCGGCCAGGTTCTGCCCGAAGTGCGGCCACAGTTTCCTGAAAGCTGAAACCAGTGCGCCGCCAGAACCGCCGCCGGTACGGATACAACCAGCTCCGCCGTTACCACCACCTGTCCCACCGGGAGTGGTACAGCCGCTCCCGGCACCACCACCCCCTCCTCCGGGAGCGCCACCGCCACCACTGAGAGTGGTACAGCCACCTCCGCCACCAGTTGCAGAGCAGCGGCCAAAGAGCGCGGCGAACGCAGCGCGACCGGCTACTGCGAGCGATGCACCCGCTTCGCGCACGCCGCTGATCATTGCGGCCGTCGCAGTGGTCGCTATCGCGGCGACGGGTGGGGGTGTGTACTACTGGAAGTACGTGCGTGGGTCACCCGAATCTGCCGCAAGCCCTGCACCAGAGCTGCCTGTTGAGCAGCCTGTGGCTGCGACGCCAGAGCCAATGCCGCCAGAGTCGACGGAACCAGAGTCGACCGTAGAAGAGCCGATGGCCCAGGAACCCGTGCTGCCAGAGCAACCCGCTTCTGAACCGTCGTCCGTGGACCTGTCGCCGACGGATTCAGCGATTGCCGAGGCCGCCGTTGTGCCACCGGTGTCAGCCGCACCAGCCGGACTGCAACCGGAAATTGCCGCACGCATCACGGCGATGCTCGGCCAGGGGCAGGAGTACAAGCAGCAGCTCCAGTATGACAAGGCGATCGCGACTGCCGAGAGTGTCTTGATGATCGATCCCGGAAATCGCAACGCCAAACGCCTGATGAAGGAAGCGAAAGAGGGCCAGCAGGCCGCGCTGAACAGTATCGAAATCGACTAGGACCGGAGAGTATTTGCCATGAACAGAAAACTCATGCGTTCTGTAACCGCTGCGTTTGTCTTTGTTTTTATCCTCAGCAGCTGTGCCACGACGCCGACCGGTGAGCAATCGGCGACCGGCGACACGGCGTCTGCCTGCAATCCTCTGATCGGTGCCGGTATCGGTGCAGTGGTTGGCGCCATTGCCAACAAGGGCAAGGGCGCCGCTATTGGCGCCGCAGTCGGCGCACTGGGCTGTATGGCGATCAACGCCATGAGCAAGCAGACCAAGCCGGCATCTCAGGTAGAGAGTGACTTTCGCAAGAACAACAAGGGCACGCTGCCGGCGGAGCCGGTGGTCAGCGCTTACCAGGTTGTGGTTCAGCCAGGTACGACCATTACCGCAGGCCAACCGGTCACGATCACCTCCAACAGCGAGGTGGTTTCGGGTACAGCGATCCCGGTCAGCGAAATTCGCGAAGAATTCGCACTGATCGATCCTTCAGGCAAGGAACAGGCGAAGAAATCCAAGGTACTGACGGAGAAAGGCGCCGGTTCCGGCGGCTACGAAAACCAGTTCAACTTCAAACTGCCAAAGGGCGTGCCACAGGGCGCGTACACGATACGGACCACCTTGTACGTCAATGGTGCAGCTGCCGATACAAACGACGCGAAGGTGCAGCTGGTGTTTAACACAGGTGAAAGCGCCGTGGGCCGGATGGTGGCGGCGCGATAGTCGATGCCGGTCAGCCGCCACTCAAACAGCAACAAGGGGGAGAGATCATGAATGCAGCAGTCGGAGCCGGATCCCAGAGTCGCATGGCGGGCCTGATGAGGGCAGCCGATGCCTTCAGGAATGTACGCGCCGTAGTGACACTGTTCGCCACCTTCCTCCTCGTGTTTCTGGTGCTCGGGTTGTTCAGCATGACCGGCTCAGCCGGTGGCATTGCCCTGGGCTTTTTGCTGTCAATACTGTTGTGGATCGTTGGCGTTTCATCAGCCGGCATCCAGTACATGAACCAGGTACATGGACTGGATGCAAAAAGCGCAGATCCCGGTCTTATCGGTGCTGTCTTCGCCGGTGCCAAACTCATCGCGCTGGCTGTAATCTTCTTTCTCTGCTCGCTGATATTCCTGATTCCGATCGCGATCCTCCTGTTCATCTGCAAGATCCCCGGTATCGGACCGTTTTTGCTGGCGATCGTCATACCTGTCAGCACCGTGCTGACGGCGGTCTTTTATTTCGGCCTGTGGGTGGCCTTTGCGCTCTCGGCACCTGCGGTCTGGGAGGGCAACACCATCATGGGCACGCTGGCGCGTGTCTACGCCATCGCGCGCAACCGGGGCTTCGAGGGTCTGGTGATGCTGATCCTGCTATCCATACTCTGCGCTCTCGTCGCAATGCTCGTCTTTGCCGGATTCGGTGCCGGCTATGCGATGACCCTCGGCATGGCCGGCTCGATCCTCAAACAGGGCATCGGTGGCGGCATGCTGGGGGCCTTCGGCGGGCTGTTTTCCACCATCATGAGCATGGGCTCAGGTATGCGCGGCAGCGGGAATGCGCTCGGGATCGCGTTTGGCACCTTCCTGCTGCTCGGTCTCATATGGCCGATCATCGTGGCGCCATGGGTGATGGGTCTGAATCTGGTCTATGTCGGTCTCAGCGAGGGGCTGGACGCATCAGCTGCCGAGGGACAGCTCGCCGCAGGTCTGGCGCAGGCAAGACAGAAGGCCACCGAAATGCAGGAACTCGCCCGGCAGCGGGCCGCCGAGATGCAGGCTCGTGCCCAGGAAGCGGCGGCCCAGCGCTCTGCGTCGATCAATCAATCCCGGACTGCGCCGCCGCCCGCACCGGCTTGTCCTGGCTGCGGCCAGGGAATCACGGCGGCCGATGTGTTCTGCGGTAACTGCGGGCACAAGCTGAAGTAGGTACACGATCAGGGGGGAATCAAGATGGCCGCGTTTTGTACCAGCTGCGGTACGCAGCAATCAGGCGATGCTCAATTCTGTGAGAACTGCGGCGCACGCATCGTCACACGGGCAGCACCGGCATCCGTCACTCCACCGGGAACGCCAGCACCCGCAGCGCAGCCGCCAGCCGGTCCGGAGACGTCAGGCAAAGACTTCCCGGTGATGCTCGTCGTCGGTGGCCTGGTGGCACTGCTCGTCATCGGCGGACTCGTGGCCGTGCTCTTCTCCAGCGGCAGCAGCAGTCCCGCCAGGACAGCCAGCGATTTTTTCTGGGCACTTGAGCAGGGCAATGTCGAAGAGGCCAAGGGCTTGATGAGCAGTCAGCTGCGCGCAGTACTCAATGACCAGAAACTCACCATGGTCCTGGCGCAGAACCGGGCCATGGCCGAGCAGCGCGGTGGCCTCAAGGACATCGAAGTTGTGCAGGAAACCATCACTGAGCAGACGGCCCTGGTGCGGCTGAAGCTCGTTTATGCCGATGGCTATACCGATGGGCAAAACGTGAAGCTGATACTGGAAGACAACGACTGGAAGATATCCGCTGACAAGTGAACAGGCGCGGCACAATCGGGCTGTCGACCGGCGTCATTCTGCTGATCGCCGCATGGACTGTTGCGGCAACACGCCCCGTCGAACCGGAGCTTGCAGTCCGGCCCGTCGTGCTGCCTGAGGTACTGCAGGAGGGTGACCTGGTTTTTCGTACCGGGCATGATGCGATCAGCGGTGCCGTGCTGGCCCTGGATCCCACGCCGCAGTTCTCGCACGTGGGAATTCTCGCGCGACGTGATGGCACCTGGGTCGTGATCCACAGCCTGCCGCCGGCGTTTGCCGGCGACGTGGATGGCGTCAGGGTTGAATCCTTGCGCGACTATCTGTCGGTCAGCAATGCCCGCCAGGCAGCGGTTTACCGGCTGGCTGACAACTCCCGGCAGCAGGCACATGCAGCCGTCATGGAAGCCTTCAGCTACGACCAAAAACACACGGCCTTCGACGGCGACTTCGACCTGAAAGATCACCGGCGTCTGTACTGTACTGAACTGGTCTGGCTGGCGTTTCGCAAGGCTGGCGTCGATCTGGCGCCGTCACCGGACTGGCTGAACCTTCCCCTGCGGGCCGGCTATTACGTTCTGCCCAGCACCCTGATCCACAGTGAGGCGCTGAGGCCGGTCAGCTGAGCCGGCATTTCACGGGTAGACCATCCGGCCTCCAGTCCATACGGCTGTTCCCATGCAGTTGCGGCAGACACTGAGTTCGAGGCCTGCTACGAACAGGTCTGTTTGTACTGCCGCCCAATGATCGAGAAATACAGCACCGCCGTTGACCCTGTTCCAGTACTCAAGCTTCTGGGCGCGCACTTCCGGAGGGAACTGTGGGTTCTGGCTGAGTCGTTCCAGATCTGTACCCGCAATCCGCAGGGGCACACCCGCTGGATTGTTTACTGGCTGTGCGTAGGTATTCAGCCAGACCTGACTGGCCAGTTGCTGGCAGTGCGGGCAGGTGAAGCGGGCAAGTGCAAACGCCGGTTCGACTGGCGTTTCAGGCCTGATGTCGTTCAAGGCTGTCGTCGCATTATCGGCTGCGGAGCGGTGGTGGACTGGCCTTCAGCGACAGCTGCCAGCCTGGTTCGCTCGCAGTCGCTGGCAACAGGCTTTCACGGATCTCGCCGATGTAGCCGGCATAGCGACCCGCTGCACCGTTGACACCAGTCAACTGGCCCGCAGGCGGCGGTGCGGAAAGTCTGTAAGCTGACTCAGCGCCCGCATTGGTACCGGGAATCATCGCCAGAAAGCGGTCCTGCACCAGTGGCCAGTAATTGCTATAGCCGCTGGCGAAGACACTGCCTTCGCCAGGCCAGAAAATATTCCAGTAATCGAGCGTACCGAGTTGTGCGCGCCACAGTGAATTCTGTTCTGCTACGGTTGAAACCTTGACGGCCAGCGCAGCCGGGCGGCCATCGCCAGCAGGCAATACGATGATCGCGATGCGCAGGTTTGCCAGCGCCGGCGCCGCGAGCGCGTTCTCACCAGAGCCTGCGCCGCCGCGGAGCAGGCTGTTGAGATCCGGGCTCATGCCGCGGTAATCATCCATGCGATAGCTCTTGTCCGGCACCAGGTTGGCCTTCAGTGACGCCAGCGGCCCGCG
>Ga0138256_10007494_pt1 | contig 11506 bp, 7 predicted proteins | sample KNB2016incub_MG_FD_105486 | JGI IMG/M metagenome (GOLD analysis project Ga0138256, IMG submission 105486) | Active sludge microbial communities from wastewater in Klosterneuburg, Austria - KNB2014incub_MG | ecosystem: Engineered > WWTP > Activated sludge > Unclassified | place: Austria...
AGCAGCGCGGCGATGCCGCCGAACAGCAGGATCAGGATCCCGCACCAGATGGCGCTGACCCCGCCGCGCTTGCGCATGAACAGGTTGAGTGCGCCGACGATCAGCAGCGGCAAGACCAGCACCGCCAGCAGGATGAACCAGAGCGAAGTATCCAGTACGTGCACCATTGCGTTTCCTCGGGGAGTTCAGGCGTGGCGGGCCAGCACGGCGGCGGCGTCGCGCGCCGCGATCCATTCCTCGTTGGTGCGCTCCACGCCGACGATGACGCGGCTGTCGGGCGTCGAGATGATCGCCGCATCGTCCGCGTTGGCGGTGTTGTCCAGCACGATGCCGAGATAGGCGAGGTCGCGGCACACGCGCTCGCGCACGAACGCGCAGTGCTCGCCGACGCCGGCGGTGAACACCAGCAGGTCCAGCCCGCCCAGCGCCGCGACCAATGCGCCGATCTCGCGCACGATGCGGCGCACGTAGAGGTCGAGCGCGATCCGCGCGCGTTCGCCGGCCTCGCCTGCGTCCTGCTCGTGCTGCAGCAGCACGCGCGGTTCGGCGGAAATGCCCGACACCCCCAGCAAGCCGGAGCGGTGGTAGAGGACATCGCCCACCTGTTCCAGCGTCAGCTTGCCGATTTCCATCAGGTACAGCACCGCGCCCGGATCCAGCGCGCCGGTGCGCGTGCCCATCATCAGGCCGTCGAGCGCGGAGAAGCCCATGGTGGTGGCGACGCTTTGCAGGTCGCGCATCGCGCACAGGCTGGCACCGCTGCCGAGATGCGCGACGATGCAGCGCCCGCGCGCGACCGCGCCGTGGCGTTCGGGCAAGGCGGTGGCCATGTACTCGTACGACAGGCCGTGGAACCCGTAGCGACGCAGGCCGCGCTTCCAGGCGTCGTACGGCAGCGGCAGCATCTGCTCGACCTTGGGCAGGGTGGCATGGAAGCCGGTGTCGAAGCAGGCGACCTGCGGCAGGTCGGGCCGGTCGTGCAGCAGGATCCCGATCGCCTCCAGCGCGAACGGCTGGTGCAGCGGTGCCAGCGGGATGTAGTCCTCGAGGTCGGCAAGCACCTGCGCGTCGATCCGCACCGGTTCGAAGTACTTGCTGCCGCCGTGCACGACGCGATGCGCGATCGCGGCAAGCCTCCTGCCGCCGAGGCGCGCGAGGACGCGTTCGCGGATCAGCGCCAGCGCCGAGCGGTAGGGATGCTCGGCGTCGAGTTCGATCGCGAACGGTGCCACCCCGGTTGCGCCGAAATCCGGCGTCGGCCCGCCGATGCCCTGCACCTTGCCGTTCCACAGCGGCTGCCGCGGCAGCGGGTCGGTCGCCGCATCGAACAGCGCGAACTTGATGCTGGACGACCCGCAGTTGAGCACCAGCACCAGGCCGTCGTGGCCGCTCATGGCGGGGTCTCCCGGTAGCGCTGCGCCAGCAGCAGCGCGATCGCACAGGACGCCATCCGCGATTCGCGCGAGTCGGCGCGGCTGGTCAGGATCACCGGCACCTTCGCGCCGAGCACGATGCCGGCGCTGGCGGCGTCGCCCAGGTAGATCAGCTGCTTGGCCAGCATGTTGCCGCTTTCCAGGTCGGGCACCACCAGGATGTCGGCCCGGCCTGCGACCTCGGAGACGATGCCCTTGGTGCGCGCGGCCTCGGGCGAGACCGCGTTGTCGAATGCCAGCGGGCCATCGAGCACGCCGCCCTCGATCTGGCCACGGTCGGCCATCTTGCAAAGTGCAGCCGCATCAAGCGTGGCCGGCATGCCCGGATTGACCGTTTCCACTGCGGCGAGGATCGCGACCCTCGGCCTTTCGACGCCGATCACGTGCGCCAGTTCGATCGCGTTGCGCACGATGTCGGCTTTCTGTTCGAGGTCCGGCGCGAGGTTGATCGCCGCATCGGTGACGATGAACGGGCGCGGATAGCGCGGCGTGTGCAGCACGAAGCAGTGGCTGACCCGGCGCTTGGTGCGCAGGCCGGACGCGTGCGCGACCACCGCGGCCATCAGCTCGTCGGTGTGCAGGCTGCCCTTCATCAGCGCCTCGACCTTGCCCTCGCGCGCCAGCGCCGCACCGCGCTCGGCAGCGGCGTGGCTGTGCGGCACGTCTTCGATGGCGATGCCGGAGAGATCGAAACCGGCGGCAGCGGCAATCGCTTCGAGTTTCGCGCGCGGCGCGACCAGCACCGGTTCGACCAGGCCGGCACTGCGCGCGTCCAGCGCGCCCTCCAGGCTCAGGGCATCGCAGGGGTGCACCACCGCGACGCGGATCGGCGGCATGCCGGCGACATGCGCGAGCAGGCGCTGCAATTCGGATGACGTGGCGGCGACGGGCGTGGCGGGGGGCGTCATGGTGTCTTCCTCGAAATCCTGCGCGGCATGGCAGGGCCGAACAAGGCCAGCACCCGCCGCAGGCTGTCCTGTTCCTGCGCCGACAACGCGCCGCCGCGGGCAACGGTTCCGGCGATGAAGTCCGCCGCCTCGCGCACCGCCGCGGCCGGCGCATCCGCCAGCAATGCCGGGATGGCGGCCAGCGCGGCCTGCGCGTCATGGCGCACCAGCAGTGCCTGGCGCCGCACCAGTGCGCGGAACGCGTCCACCGCAGGCGGTGCGGTGTCCGGGCTGCGACGATGTGCGTTGGCGAAGTCCCAGGCATGGCGGAAATGGCGCTCGTCGGCCTCGCCGCGCGCCTGGAAGACATGGAACATCGCGCGCACGAACGCTTCCGGCAGTCCGCCCTGGCCGATGTCCGCCTTGACCCGCGCCAGCTCCGCCGCGATGAAGGCGCGGTGTTCCGGCGACTCGCCGGGATGCGGACGCGCCGGGCTGTCGTCGTCGCGGCTGCGCCCGGTCAGCGCCTGGATCACGGGCGAGCCGTAGATCGCCTCGAAGGTGGCGGCGTAGAGCGCATCGCGCTGGTCGCGGTAGCGGTCGAGCCAGAGCTCCGCGGATTGCGACAACGCCGTCTGCGCCTGCAGCAGGGGATTGTCGGCGGCGACCGCGCGCCGGTGCTCGCGCACCTGCTGCGCGGCCTGTTCCACCAGCGGTGCCAGCGGATGCCGGTCGGACCACCACTCGTAGCCGATCCGCAGCGGATGCAGCGCCTGCAACCAGTGCGTGGAGGCCGGCGTCGACAACAGTTGCACCGTCGGCTGCACCAGGCTGCGATACAGCGCCAGGTTGATCTCGGACACGCGCGCGGCGGCGGCGAAGCGGCGTTCGCTGGCCGGATCCGGCTTGACGATGGCGCGCACTTCCTCGACGCCGCTGCTGCGGATCCGCATCAGGTACTGGTCGTCGGTCAGCTCCGCATGGGCCACGCCGCGCGGACGCTCCTCGACTTCGGCGCGATAGATGCCGGCCGGCAGCAGGTCGATGATGTCGATGTTGCTGGCGAACTCGCGATGCTCCTTCCGCCCGACGCTGCCGGACACGAAGATCCCGAGATGGCCGATGCTGTCGTGGGTGGCGAACACGATGGTCTGGTCGTGGCCGATCACGTCCTCGTCGTTGCGGTACAGGTCGGTGATCCAGCCCAGCGCCTGTCCCGGCGGGGTGATGTTGTCGCCGTAGGAACAGAACACCACGATCGGCGAACGGATGTTGCGCAGGTCGATGCGCACGCCGTCGGAGGTACACAGCTCGGCGGTGGCCAGCTTGTTGCCGATGAACAGGTTGTCGACGATGTACTGCATCTCGCCGCCGTCCAGGAACACGTGGCCGCCCCAGTACTTCTCGAAACCGAGGTAGCGCGGGCCTTCGGTATCGACGTTGGCGTACAGGTCGTACTGCTTGGACCACAGCGTGTTGGCCGGGTCCAGGTTCTCGAAGTTCTGCACCAGCCAGGCACCGTCGAAGCGACCGTCGCCGAGATCGCTGGTCATCGCGGTCAGCCAGCTGCCGCCTAGCAGGCCGCCGGCGTAGCGCATCGGGTTGGTGCCGGCCCAGTACGACAGCGGCGCACCGGCGAGGATGATCGGGCCGAACAGCTCCGGCCACACCGCCGCGGTCATCAGCACCTGCCAGCCGGCCTGGCAGTTGCCGATCACGCAGGGCTTGCCGATGGCGTCGGGATGCAGCTCGGCCACCTTGCGCACGAACGCGGCCTCGGCGCGCATCACGTCTTCCACCGTCTGCCCCGGCACCGGGTCGGGCAGGAAGCCGACGAAGTAGCACGGGTGCCCGGCCTTGAGCGCCGCGCCGATCTCGCTGTCCGGCTTGAAGCCGCCGATGCCCGGGCCATGCCCGGCGCGCGGATCGACCACGACGAACGGCCGCATGCGCGGGTCCGGCACTGCCGCACCATCGGCCACGATCCGCATCAGCCCGTAGTTCACCGGCTGCGGCAGGTCCATCCCGGACATCACCGGTTCGGCCGGGAAATCGAGCACGTTCGGTGCCGGTTCCTGCAGGTGCGCACGGTACTGGTTGCCGCGCTGGCGGCGGATGTCGGCGTACAGGATGCTGCGCTGCCAGCTGTCGATCGCGTAGTCCGCGGCAGCCGTGGCAAACCGCAGTGGATCGGCTGCGGCCGCGTGGCTCGGCGGCGCGGATGGCGTCTTCGGCTTCATGCCCTGCTCCCGTTCACGGCCACCCGGCTCAGGCACGCATGTCCAGCACCACGCGGCCTTCGATCCGGCCGGCATGCATGCGCGCGAAGATGTCGTTGATGTTGTCGAGGCGGTCGCTGGTGACGGTGGCGGCGACCTTGGCCTGTTCGGCGAACGCCAGCGCTTCGGCCAGATCCAGCCGGGTGCCGACGATCGAGCCGCGCACGGTGATGCCGTTGAGCACCATGCCGAAGATGTCCAGCGGGAACTGGCCCGGCGGCAGGCCATTGAGCGAGACGGTGCCGCCGCGACGGACCATGCCCAGTGCCTGTTCGAACGCCTTCGGCGAGACCGCGGTGACCAATGCGCCGTGGGCGCCGCCGATCTCCTTCTTCAGGAACGCCGCCGGATCGGTGGTCTTCGCGTTGACCGTGACCGTGGCGCCGAGACGTTCGGCGAGCTTGAGCTTGGCATCGTCGACATCCACCGCGGCCACGTTCAGGCCCATCGCCTTCGCATACTGCACCGCCATGTGGCCGAGGCCACCGACACCGGAGATCACCACCCAGTCGCCGGGCTTGGTATCGGTGACCTTCAGGCCCTTGTACACGGTGACGCCCGCGCACAGCACCGGCGCGATCTCCACGAAGCCGACGTTCGCGGGCAGGTGGCCGACGTAGTCGGCATCACCCAGCGCGTATTCGGCGAAACCGCCGTTGACCGAGTAGCCGGCGTTCTGCTGCGACTCGCACAACGTCTCCCAGCCGCCCAGGCAATGCTCGCAGTAGCCGCAGGCCGAATACAGCCAGGGAATGCCGACCCGGTCGCCCTCCTTGACGTGGCTGACGCCGGCACCGACCGCGGCGACGAAGCCCACGCCCTCGTGGCCGGGAATGAACGGCGGATTCGGCTTCACCGGCCAGTCGCCCTCGGCGGCGTGCAAGTCGGTATGGCAGACACCGCAGGCTTCGATCTTGACCAGCACGTCGCCGGCAGCCGGGCGCGGCACCGGCACCTCCTCGATCGCCAGCGGCTGGCCGAAGGCACGGACGACGGCGGCTTTCATGGTCTTTTGCATGGGGGATTCTCCTGCTTGTGGTGCGGAACGCGTGGGGGATGACGGGGCCCGGCTCAGGCCATCTGCGTGATGGCCTTGCGGAAGCGCGCAAGCGCGAACGCGAACAGCGATCCGCCGATCACCGCCAGCCACAGGAACTGCTTCCAGACCATGTCGATGCCGGCGCCGCGGAACAGGATCGCGCTGCCGAGCTCGACGAAGTGGGTGGTGGGCGCGGCGAGCATGATGTCCTGCACCAGCGCGGGCATGCTTTCGCGCGGGGTGGACCCGCCGGAGAGCATCTGCAGCGGCAGGATGGTCAGCACCATCAGCATGCCGAACTGCGGCATGTTGCGGGCGACGGTGGCCATGAAGATGCCCATCGAGGTGGTCGCGAACAGGTGCAGCGCCGCGCCGGTGAAGAACAGCGGCAGCGAACCTTCCACCGGCACCTGCAGCATCCCGCGCACCACCAGGTTCAGCGACAGCGCGGAGGCGACCAGCACCACCATCCCCATCGACCAGACCTTGGACAGCATGATCTCGGTCGGGTTGACCGGCATCACCAGCAGGTGCTCGATGGTGCCGTGCTCGCGCTCGCGGATCAGCGCGGCGCCGGTGAGGATGATCGACAGCATGGTGATCTGGTTGATGATGCTGTTCAGGCCGCCGAACCAGCCTTTCTCCAGCGCCGGGTTGAAGCGCGCGCGCAGCGCCAGGTCGACCGGCATCGCGGTGGTGCCGCGCTGGCGCTGGACGAACTCGTTGACCTCGCCGCTCACGATCTGCTGCACGTTGCCGCTGCCGGTGAAGGCCTGGCTCATGCGGGTGGCATCGACGTTGAGCTGCAGTTGCGGCGCGCGCCCGGCCAGCACGTCGCGCTGGAAGCCCTGCGGGATGTGCAGGGCGAAGGTGTACAGCCCGGCGTCCATGCCCGGATCGACCTCGGACATCGCGATCATCTGCGGGGTGATGAACTGCGGCGGATAGAACGCGCTGACGATGCGCTGCGACAGCGGCGAGTCGTCCTCGTCGACGATCGCGATCGGCGTCTTGTGCAGGGTGTCGGGCATCGCCGTGGCCGAGGTGTAGACCGCGAGCGTGAACACGTACACGATCAGCACCAGCAGCATCGGGTCGCGCCACAGGCTCCACAGCTCCTTGACCCCGAGCCGGTAGATGTTGGCGAGGTGGCGCGAGAAGGTTCCGCTACGATCCATCTCAGCGCTCCTGCTTCTTCAGCAGCGCGATCGCCGCGCCGAGGATCACCGGCACCGACAGCAGCATCGGCCACAGCGACCCGGCCAGGTCGGCGAAGCCCAGCGCCTTGTTGAACACGCCGCGACTGATCGTGACCATGTAAGTGGCCGGATAGATGTCGCCGACGAACTTGCCGAAGCCTTCCATCGAGGACACCGGATCGATCAGTCCGGAATACTGGGTGGCCGGGATGATGGTGCCGATCATGGCGATGAACATCGCCGCGATCTGGCTCCTGGTGACCGACGAAGCCAGCAGGCCCATGCCGGTGGCGGCGAAGCTGAAGATCAGCGCGGCCGCGGTCAGCGCCAGGAAACTGCCCTTGACCGGCACCCCGAACACGGTCACCGCCAGCAGCGACATCAGGAAGAAGTTGAGCATCGCCAGGCCGACGTAGGGCAGCTGCTTGCCGAGCAGGAACTCGCTGCGCGTCACCGGGGTGACGTAGAGGTTGGTGATCGAACCGGTTTCCTTCTCGCGCACCACCGCCAGCGCGGTCAGCATCGCCGGCAGCATCAGCAGCAGGATCGGGATCACCGCCGGCACCATCGCCGGCAAACTCTTCACGTCGGGGTTGTAGCGGAAGCGGGTTTCCACACCGGCGGCGGATGTCGTGGCGACGCCCATGGCCGCGGCCTGGGTGGCCAGCCAGCTCTGGTGCATGCCCTGCACGTAGCCCTGCACGGTTTCGGCGCGCGCGGGCATGGAGCCATCCACCCAGGCACCGACCTGCACGCCGTTGCCGCGCAGCGCGTCGCGCATGAAGCCGTGCGGAATCTCGATCGCCAGCGCCAGCTCGCCGCTGCGCATGCGCCGGTCCATGTCGGCGTAGTCGCTGATCGCCGGCTGCTCGATGAAGTAGCGCGAGCCCGACAGCTGCAGCGCGTAGTCGCGGCTGAGCGTGGTGTTGTCGCGATCGAGCACCGCGTAGCGCAGGTCCTGCACGTCCATGCTGATGCCGAAGCCGATCACGAACATCAGCAGGATCGAACCGCCCAGCGCCAGGCTGGCGCGGATCGGGTCGCGCTGCAGTTCCAGCGCCTCGCGCCACAGGTAGCTGTACATGCGCTGCAGGCTGAAGGGCGCGCGGCGCGCGGGTGCGGCGACCGTGCCTTCGGCCTGCACCTGGGCGGGGACGTCGTCGCTGTCCTGCGCGCCTTCGGCCTCGACCAGGTAGCCGATGAAGGCCTCTTCGAGCGTCTTCGCGCCGCGCTTCTCCACCAGCTTCGCCGGCGCATCGCTGTCGAGCACCTTGCCGGCGTGCATCATCGACATGCGATCGCAGCGTTCGGCCTCGTTCATGAAGTGGGTGGAGATGAAGATGGTGACCTTGTCGCGCCGCGACAGCTCCACCAGCAGCCGCCAGAACGCATCGCGCGCCACCGGATCCACGCCCGAGGTCGGCTCGTCGAGAATCAGCATCTCGGGCTTGTGCACCATCGCCACCGCCAGCGACAGCCGCTGGCGCATGCCCAGCGGCAGGCTGTCGGGCAGGCTGTCCATGCTGTCGGTCAGGTCGAAGCGGCTGGCCATCTCCTGCACCCGCGCCGGGATGTCGGCGTCGGGCACGCTGAACAGCCGCGCGTGCAGCACCAGGTTCTGCGCGACGCTGAGCTCGCCATACAGCGAGAACGCCTGCGACATGTAGCCGACCCGGCGACGGGTGTCGATGTCCTTCGAATCGACCAACTGGCCGAACAGCCAGGCCTGGCCCGCGCTGGCTTCCAGCAGGCCGGTCAGCATCTTCATGGTGGTGGACTTGCCGCAGCCGTTGGAGCCGAGGAAGCCGAAGATCTCGCCGCGGCGGATGCGGAAGGAGACATGGTCGACGGCGACGAAATCGCCGAAGCGCATGGTGAGATCCTTCGCCTCGATCGCGATGTCGTCGGCGTCGGCCTGCAGCGGCGGGATCGTCACCGCGACGTGGTCGCGGGTCTTCTCCTCCGGCAGCAGGGCGATGAAGGCCGCTTCCAGCGAATCGGTGCCGGTGCGCTCGAACAGTTCCCGCGCGGTGCCGGTGGCCAGCACCTTGCCGTCGTCCATCGCCATCAGCCAGTCGAAACGCTGCGCCTCGTCCATGTAGGCGGTGGCGACCAGCACGCTCATCTGCGGGCGCTGGCCGCGGATGCGATCAATCAGATCCCAGAACTGCGCGCGCGCCAGCGGGTCGACACCGGTGGTCGGCTCGTCGAGGATCAACAGATCCGGATCGTGGATCAGCGCGCAGCACAGGCCGAGCTTCTGCTTCATGCCGCCCGACAGCTTGCCGGCCGGACGCGCGAGGAACTTGTGCAGGCCGGTGGCGCGGGTGAGGTCGTCGATGCGGCGGCGGCGCTCGGCGGCGTCGTGGCCGAACAGGCGCGCGAAGAATTGCAGGTTCTCTTCCACCGACAGCGTCGGATACAGATTGCGGCCCAGTCCCTGCGGCATGTAGGCGATGCGTGGACAGACCCGGTTGCGGTGGCTGCGCTCGCGCATGTCGCCACCGAGCACGTCCACCGTGCCGTCCTGGACCTGGCGCGCGCCGGCGATCAGCGACAGCAGGCTCGACTTGCCGACGCCGTCCGGCCCGATCAGGCCGACCATGCAGCCGGCCGGCAGATCCTGGTCGATCCCGGCCAGCGCCTCGGCCTTGCCGTAGCGCAGGCGAACGCCGCTCAGCCGGACGACCGGTGCCATGGCGGCCTGTGCAGGCATCGGATCAATCCTTGCCCGCGGTCATCGCACGCGCACCCACCGCCAGCGAGGCCGGCCACTGCGCCTGCGGGTCGATCTTCAGCCAGGCCATGCCTGGCACCCCGGTCTTGACCTGCTCGATGTGCTGCTTCAGCAACTCCGGCGCGATCTGCGCGCGCACCCGGAACATCAGCTTCTGTCGCTCGCTTTCGGTTTCCACGGTCTTCGGCGTGAACTGGGCCTGGCTGGCCACGAACGAGACCTTCGCCGGAATCACCAGGTTGTCGGCGGCATCCAGCACGATCCGCACCTCGCTGCCCAGCGCGATGCGCCCGGCCACGGTCTCCGGCACGAAGAAAGTCATGTAGACGTCGGACAGGTCGAGCAGGTTGAGCACGCGGCCGCCTGCGCCCAGCACTTCGCCCGGCTGGGCCACGCGCACCTGCACGCGGCCGTCGCGCGGCGCCTTGAGCACGCTGTCGCTGATGTCGGCCTCGATCCGCTTGAGGGTCGCGGCGGCGGCATCGATGCTGGAACGCGCACCCACCACCTGCGCCTGCGCCGCAACCACGGCTGCCTCGGCGGCGGCGACCTGGGCGCGAGTGGCGGCCAATGCGGCTTCGGCACCGCGCATGCGGGCGCGGTCGTCGTCCAGTTCCTGCACCGATGCGGCACCTTCGGCCGACAGCGTCTGCGAGCGCGCCAGGCGGCGCTTCGCCGCGTCCAGCTCGGCCTCGCGCTGGGCCACCTGGGCCTGCGCGGCGGCGACGTCGCTTTGCCGCAGCGTCACCTGCGCTTCCGCGGCAGTGGCGGCGTGCTCGGCCTGCTGGCGGCCGGCCGTGGCTTCGGCACGCTGTGCATCCAGCGAATCCAGCTGCATGCGCGCCACCGGCTGCCCGGCCTTCACGAAATCGCCCTCGCGCACCAGGATGTCCTGCACCCGGCCGGGCAACTTGGTCGCCACGTCGATCTCGGTCGCCTCGATCCTGCCGTTGCCGCCCACGAAACCTTCACCGGGACCATCGTCGGACCACCGGCCCCAGGCCCACCAGGCCAACAGTGCGAAACCCGCCACCGCGAGCGCGGGCAGGAGTTTTTTCTTCAGTGCAGGGGACATGGCCATGACGGGATCCGTGGCGATCAGGGAACGGGGGAATTCGCGGCAACCGCGGACGCGCTGCCACCGCCCAGCGCGCGGTACAACTCGACCTGGCTGGACAACAGCGCACGCCGTGCCTGCACCAGCTGCTGGCCGGCGTCGAGCAATTCGCGCTGCGCATCCAGCACTTCGAGATAGGTGGCGGAACCGTTGTCGTAACGCAGCTTCGCCAGCCGCGCGCGTTCGCCCGCGGTGTCATGGCCGACCTGCAGCACATCGCGACGTTCACGCAGCCAGCGGCGCGCCGACAGCGCATCGGCCACCTCGCGGAACGCCACTTGCACGCTCTTCTCGTAGTTCGCAACCGCGATGTCGCGACGGACGATGCTCAGCTCGAGGTTGGCGCGGCGCTGGCCGCCGTCGAAGATCGGCAATGACAGCACCGGCGCGAAACTCCAGGCACGGCTGCCGCCGTCGAACAACCCGTCGAGGGCGGCGCTGGCGCTGCCGACACTGCCGGTCAGGGCGATGCGCGGGAAGAACGCGGCGCGCGCCGCACCGATGTTCGCGTTGGCCGCGCGCAGCTGGTGCTCGCTGGCGATGATGTCCGGCCGCCGCAGCAGCACCTCGGACGGCAGCCCCGGCGACAGTTCGGCCAGCACCATGGTGTCGTCGAACGACGCGGCCGCAGGCAACGGGCCGAGGTCGGCACCGACCAGTTGCCCAAGCGCATGGCGCTGCGTGGCCCGCGCCTGTTCCAGCTGCGCGTGCAATGCCTGCGCCTGGCTCAGCAGGCTTTGCACCTGGGTCTGCTCCAGCTTCGACGCGGAGCCGACCTGATAGCGCCGGGTGAAGATCCGCAGCGACTCCTGGCG
>Ga0138256_10007495_pt1 | contig 11506 bp, 7 predicted proteins | sample KNB2016incub_MG_FD_105486 | JGI IMG/M metagenome (GOLD analysis project Ga0138256, IMG submission 105486) | Active sludge microbial communities from wastewater in Klosterneuburg, Austria - KNB2014incub_MG | ecosystem: Engineered > WWTP > Activated sludge > Unclassified | place: Austria...
GCTGGGTCAAGGCGGTGCCGGCATTCAACATCGAGCTGTGCGAGCGGTTCGGGGTGCGTCCGACCGACTTCGACGGACGCGGCGACGCGTTGTACCAGGAACACGACGCGCAAGGCCGCCTGCACATGCAGTACCTGTCCGACCACGGAACCTGGTCGGACCTGCCGCTGCAGCAGGTGCGCGAGGACATGGCGCGCCACTACCCCGGCAGCGCGTTCTCCGCCGGTGCGAACGAGGCGGCGGTCGCGCCCGAGGACCGCTTCGAGAACGAAGCGCCGCTGGGCGGCTGACGACCGCCGAGCCGGGTCGCCCGCGCAGAGCACGCTCGGCAGGAACGCGCGCCTCAGGCCGCGCGTGACGCGGACGTCTGGATGGCGGTGTTCGCCGTCGCCGGTTCGCCGCGGAACTGCGCCAGCAGCTGCGCCTGCCGGATGCGCGCCTCGTTCAGGTGCCGCTGCTTGACCGGTCCGTAGCCGCGGATGTGCTCGGGTATGCCGGCGAGTTCGACCGCGATCGCGTGGTTGCCGCGGTTGAGCCGCGAGGCGATCTCGTCGACGAGCTTCTCGTAGCCCGTCACCAGCGCGCGCTCGGTGCGCCGTTCCTCGGTGCGCCCGAACGGGTCGAAGGCGGTCCAGCGCAGGAACTTCAGCTTCGCGAGCAGACGAAACCCGCCGATCATCCACGGACCGAAGGCGATCTTGCGCGGCCGGCCGGTCTTCGCATCGACCCGCGACAGCAGCGGCGGCGCCAGGTGAAACCTCAGCTTCCAGTCGCCCTCGAAGCGCGCAGCGATGCCGGCGACGAACGCGGGGTCCGCGTGCAACCGCGCGACCTCGTATTCGTCCTTGTACGCCATCAGCTTGAACGCGTACCGGGCGACCGCGTCGGTCAACTCGAAGCCGCCGTCGACGCCGATGCGCTCGCGCTCGGCTTCGCGCACGCGGTCGACCAGGCGCCGGTAGCGATCCGCGTAGGCGCGATCCTGGTACGCCACCAGCTCGCGCTCGCGACGCTCGACCAGCGCGTCGAGTCCGGCCGCGACCGCCACCGGGTTGGCGGGCGTCCGCGCATCGTCGCGACGCCGGAACTCCACGACCCGCGCCGGCTGCGCCGGTGCGACCAGGCGGCGAACGCCATCGGGGTCGTGCGCGAGCCGCCGTCCCCAGTCGAACGCGCTGCGGTTCATCGCAACCTGCACGCCGTTCAACTCGATCGCGCGCTCGATCGCGCGCCGCTGCAGCGGCAGCCAGCCCTTCTGCCACGCGTAGCCGAGCAGCAGAGGGTTGGTGTAGATCGCGTCGCCCAGCAGCGCCTCGGCCACGGTGTTCGCCTCGACGAAGTCGACGTCGCGCTCGCCCGCGGCATCTAGGATGTTGCGTCGCAACTGCTGCGAAGGCAGCCGCCAGTCCGGATTGCGCAGGAACTCCGAGGTCGGCATCACGTCGGCGTTCACCACTGCGCGCGTGACGTCGGCGCGCATCTTGGCGAGCGCCTCGTTGCCGGCGGTGACGACCAGGTCGCAGCCGATCACCAGGTCGGCCTCGCCGGTGGCGATGCGCGTCGCGAACAGGTGCTCCGGCGCGTGCGCGATCTGCACGTGCGAGAAAACCGCCCCGCCCTTCTGCGCAAGGCCCGCCATGTCGAGCACCGAAACGCCCTTGCCCTCGAGGTGCGCGGCCATGCCGAGCAACTGGCCGACCGTGATCACGCCGGTCCCGCCGACGCCGGTCACCAGCACGCCGTAGGTGCGGTTGCCCGACGCCTCGATCGCCATCGGCGCGGACTCGGGCAATTCAGCCGCGCGCGGATCCGCCTCGCTCGCGCGAGTGACTGCGGGCTCGGCAGCACCGCTCGGCGAACGGCGCAGTGCGCCGCCCTCGACGGTCACGAAGCTCGGGCAGAACCCCTTCAGGCACGAGAAGTCCTTGTTGCACGACGACTGGTTGATCCGGCGCTTTCGGCCGAACTCGGTCTCGACCGGCTCGACCGACACGCACGAGCTCTGCACGCTGCAATCGCCGCAGCCTTCGCAGACCGCCTCGTTGATGACGACGCGGCGCGCGGGATCCGGGTAGCCCGGCTTGCCGTCGACGATCTTCTTTCTCCTGCGCCGCTTCTCGGTGGCACAGGTCTGGTCGTAGATCAGCACGGTACAGCCGGGCGTCTCGCGCAGCTGGCGCTGCACCCAGTCGAGGTGGTCGCGGTGATGGATCTCGACCTCGGCCATCGCCGGCCGGCCCTTGACCGCGTCGTACCTCTCCGGCTCGTCGGTGACCACGACGATCTTCTTCGCCCCTTCGGCGTCGAGTTGCGCGACGACCTGCGGGACGGTCAGCGTGCCGTCGATCGGCTGGCCGCCGGTCATCGCGACCGCGTCGTTGTAGAGGATCTTGTAGGTGATGTTGACGCCGGCGGCGATCGCCGCGCGGATGGCCAGCATCCCGGAATGGAAGTAGGTCCCGTCGCCGAGGTTGGCGAAGACGTGCGGCTCGTCGGTGAAGGGGGCCTGCCCGATCCACGGCGCGCCTTCGCCGCCCATCTGCGTGAACGTGCCGGTGCGGCGCTCGGGCATCCAGTTGGCCATGTAGTGGCAGCCGATGCCGGCCAGCGCCCTCGAGCCTTCGGGAACGTGCGTCGACGTGTTGTGCGGGCACCCGGAACAGAAGGTCGGCACCCGGTCGACCACCGCGTGCGGCGCCGCCAGCGCACGTTCCTTCGCGTCGATGATCGCCAGGCGGGCCTCGATCTGCGCGCGCAGGTCACTGGCGAGTTCGAACTTCGAGCCGAACTTGCCGGGGTTGAGCAAGCGCGCGGCGATCGCCTTCGCGATCAGCGCCGGCGACAGCTCGGCGTGAGCCGGCAGCAGCCAGCGCCCCCTGGGCATCGCCCACTCGCCGCCGCGGTCGTCCTTCTCGTCGAACTTGCCGTAGACGCGCGGGCGCACGTCGTCGCGCCAGTTGTAGAGCTCCTCCTTGAGCGCGTACTCGATGATCTGGCGCTTTTCCTCGACGACCAGGATCTCGTCGAGGCCGGTCGCGAACTCCCGAACCGTCTGCGCCTCCAGCGGCCAGACCACGCCGCACTTGAACAGCCGCACGCCGATGCGCGCGCAGGCGGCCTCGTCGAGCCCGAGATCCTCGAGCGCCTGGCGCGTGTCGAGGTACGCCTTGCCGCCGGTCACCATGCCGAACCAGGCGCGAGGCGAGTCGATCACGACGTGGTTGAGCCGGTTGGCGCGCACGTAGGCGAGCGCCGCGTACCACTTGTAGTCGAACAGCCGCGCCTCCTGCGCGAGCGGCGTGTCCGGCCAGCGGATGTTCAGGCCGTCGGGCGGGAGCGCGAAGTCGGCCGGGATCACGATGTCCACGCGATCGGGGTCGATCTCGACCGAAGCCGACGCCTCGACGACTTCGGTCACCGTCTTCATCGCGACCCACAGGCCCGACCATCGCGACATCGCCCAGCCGTGCAGGCCGAGGTCGAGGTACTCCTGCACCGTCGCCGGGTAGAAGACCGGCAGGCCGCAGGCCTTGAAGATGTGGTCCGACTGGTGCGGCAGCGTCGACGACTTGGCGCCGTGGTCGTCGCCGGCCAGCACCAGCACGCCGCCGTGGCGGCTCGTTCCGGCGGCGTTCGCATGCTTGAACACGTCGCCGCAGCGGTCGACGCCGGGCCCCTTGCCGTACCACATCGCAAACACGCCGTCGACGCGCGCCTTCGGCGACAGGTTCACCTGCTGCGTGCCCCAGATGCTGGTGGCCGCCAGGTCCTCGTTGAGCCCGGGCTGGAAGACGACCTGGTGCGCCGCCAGGTGCTGGCGCGCCTTCCACAGCGACTGGTCGAGGCCGCCCAGCGGCGATCCGCGATATCCGGAGACGAAGCCGGCGGTGTTCAAACCGGCGCGACGGTCGCGCTCTCGCTGGAGCATCGGCAGGCGCACCAGCGCCTGCGTGCCGGACATGAACGCGCGCCCGCGTTCGAGCGTGTACTTGTCGTCGAGCGTGACCTGCGCCAGCGCGCGGTCGAGCGCCTGCGAAACCGAACGCGACAAGGGTGCGTTCATCGTGATCTTCCTCCGGACGGGGTTCGTGTCCTCGTGAACGGACCGCGCCGCGGTGTGCCGAGGCACGGAAGCCTGCGACGCGCTCGTGGCGCGCCCGGCAGCGATTATCCGCCAGATCGGGCCCGCGGACCGGGCAGCAGGACGGTCGCCATCGCCGCCAGGACCGATGCCAGCGCCAGCCAGTCCTGCCAGCCGGGCCGCTCGCCGAGCATGACCATGCCCGAGAAGAGGCCGACCACCGGGATCAGCATCACGGAAAGTCCGCTGGCGACCGGCGTGAGGATCGTCGCCAGCCTGAACCACGCGAGTTGCGAGAAGCCGAAGACGACGAACGCGTTGTACGCGATCGCTCCCCATTCCGCCGCGTTCGGCCCGCGCTCGAGGCGGCCGCGCTCGAACCCCAGGGCGATCGCGCCGCAGGCAAGCAAGCCGATGGCGAGCGACCAGAAGCTGATCGCCAGGATGTGGGCGTGCAACCGCCGGCGGCGCATCAGGTGCGTGCCGAAGCCCCAGACGGCGGCGGCCGACAGCATCAGCAGCGTGCCCGCCGGACTCCCCGCGATCTTCGCAGTCTCGCCGCCCACCAGCAGCAGCACGCCCAGAGCGGCAGCGGCGACGCCGACCCACAGGCGCGGCGAAGGGCGCTCGGCGTACACGACGATGCCGAGGAGCGCGGCCCAGACCGGCATCGTGTAGGCGAGGATCGCCGCGCGCCCCGACGAGAGCAGTTCGACCCCGTAGATCGCCAGGATCTGCCACAACACCATGTTGAAGAGCGCCAGCACGAACAACTCGCCCCAGTGCTCGCGCGGCACGCGCAGCGGGATCCCGCGCGCGCGCGCGATCGCCGCGACCAGCGGCAGCCCGCCGATCATCGTCATCACGCGAAACGTCATCGGCGGCAGTTCGTGCACGCCGATCTTCATGACCGGCCAGTTCACGCCCCACGAGAGCGTCAGCAACACGAGCAACCAGAGCTCGCGCGGAGAAAGTCGAAGCGATTCGTTCATCGGGTGGATAGAATCATCGCCTGAATCGGGATCGGGGGCTGGCCGGTGAGTTTCGTTTCGTCGTTGCAGGCAGCGTGGCAGCAAGCCGACTCGATGCTGTGCGTCGGCCTCGACCCGGACCCCGCGCGCCTGCCGGCGCACCTGGTCGGGCGTCCCGACGCCGTGCTGGAGTTCTGCCGCACGATCGTCGACGCCACCGCGGGCTTCGCCTGCGCATTCAAGCCGCAGATCGCCTACTTCGCCGCCGCGCGCGCCGAGGACCAGCTCGAAGCGCTGATCGCGCACATCCACCACAACCACCCCGGCAAGCCGGTCATCCTCGACGCCAAGCGCGGCGACATCGGTGCGACCGCCGGACAATACGCGCGCGAGGCCTTCGAGCGCTACCGGGCCGACGCGGTCACGGTCAATCCGTACATGGGATTCGACTCGATCGAGCCCTGGCTCGCGTGGCGCGACCGAGGCGTGATCCTGCTGTGCCGCACGTCGAACCCCGGCGGCAGCGACCTGCAGGCGCTCGACGTCGGCGGCGAGCGCCTGTTCGAGCGCGTCGCCCGGCTCGCGGCGGGCCCGTGGAACGTCAGCGGCCAGGTCGGCCTCGTCGTCGGCGCCACGTTTCCGGCCGAGCTGGCGCGGGTGCGCGCGATCGCAGGAGACCTGCCGCTGCTGGTCCCGGGGATCGGCGCACAGGGCGGCGACATCGAAGCCACCGTGCGCGCCGGCGGACGCCGATTGATCGTCAACTCGTCGCGCGCGATCCTCTACGCGAGCCGCGGCGAGGACTTCGCCGACGCGGCCGCAGCCGTGGCCCGCGCCACGCGCGACGCGTTGCGCGACGCGCTCGCCCGCAGCTGACGGGCGCAGCGCTACACTTGCGCGCAGTGCCGCCCGTCCCGGCGGCGACGGACCGCCGATGCGCATTCTTCTGGCAGAAGACGATCAGGTGATGGCCGACGGCCTTTCGCGCTCGCTGCGCGGAACCGGTTATGCCGTCGATCACGTGGCGTCCGGCGGCGAGGCCGACACGGCGCTGTCCACGCAGGCCTACGACCTGCTGATCCTCGACCTCGGCCTGCCGGTGATGTCCGGGCTGGACGTCCTCAAGCGGCTGCGCGCCCGCAACGACGCGCTGCCAGTGCTGATCCTGACGGCGGCCGACTCGGTCGAGCAACGGGTGCGCGGCCTGGACCTGGGCGCCGACGATTTCATGGCCAAGCCCTTCGCGCTGTCCGAGCTCGAAGCGCGCGTGCGCGCGCTCGTCCGGCGCAGCATGGGCACCGGCAGCACGCAGCTGCGCTGCGGGACGCTGTCGTTCGACCAGGTGAGCCGCACCGCGTTCCTCGACGAGCATCCGCTCGAGTTGTCCGCGCGCGAGGTCGGGTTGCTCGAGGTCCTGCTTCAACGCATGGGGCGCCTCGTCAGCAAGGAGCAGATCGTCGATCACCTCTGCGAGTGGGGCGACGAGATCAGCCTCAATGCGATCGAGGTCTACGTGCACCGCCTGCGCCGCAAGCTCGAGGGCGCCGACATCCGCATCGCCACGGTTCGGGGCCTCGGCTACTGCCTCGAGCGGCCGCCCGAACCCGCGCATCCAGCGTGAAGCCGTCCGATCAACCGCCGTCGGTCTTCGGCGACCTGCTGGCGACACGCGAGACGCCGAACCGCGCGGCGCTGCCGAGCCGGCGATCGCGCGCTCGCGCCGGCCGGCGCGAACGGCAGGAGTCGACCGAGCAGCGTTCCCTCTTCGGCGAGATCCTCGACTGGATGTTCGCGCCGCTGTTGCTGCTGTGGCCCTTGTCGGTCGCGGTCACCTTCCTGGTCGCCCGCTCGCTCGCCGATGCGCCGTTCGACCGCTCGCTCGCCGACCGCACGCTGGTGCTGGTCGAACACGTCCGTGCCGTCGCGATCGCGCCCCCGCTCGAACCGCTCGCCGTCACGGCGAACCACTTGCTGCAGGACAATGACGAGGAGAAGGTGTTCTTCCAGGTGCTCGATGTCGACGGAAGCCTTCTCGCCGGCGATGCCGACCTTCCCCGGCCGCGCCTGTACGACTTCCCGGAGGTCGGGCGGGTCCGGCTGCGCACCGCGGTCATGCGCGGCGTCGACGTGCGCATCTCGTACACGCACCTGGTCAAGCCGACGACGGGCGCCGAGTCCAGCGGGCAGTGGATGCTGATCCAGGTCGGCGAGACGCTCGATCGGCGCGGCAGGCTGGCGAACGAGATCATCAAGGGCGTGATCTTTCCACAGTTCCTGATCCTGCCGATGGCGCTCGGCCTGGTGTGGTTCGGCCTCTCGCGCGGCCTGGCGCCACTCAAGTCGATGCAGCACCGGATCCGCGAGCGGCGTCCCGACGACCTGTCGCCGATCGATCCGCGCGGAGCGCCCGAGGAGATCGCACCGCTGGTCGACGCGTTCAACGAGCTGCTGGCGAGGCAGTCACAGAGCCTGGGCGCCCAGAAGCGGTTCATCGCCGATGCGGCGCACCAGATGAAGACGCCGCTTGCGGGCCTGCGCACGCAGGCCGAGCTGGCGATGCGCGACACCGATCCGAAGCAATTGCAGCGCAGCCTCGCGAACCTGGTGCGCAGCGCCTCGCGCACCGCGCACCTCGTCAGCCAGCTGCTGTCGCTGGCGCGCACCGAGAACCTGCGCGACGCGACGGTCATGGAACCCGTGGACCTCGGGCCGCTGGTTCGCGGCGCGGCCGCGGAAGCGGCCGACGAAGCACTGAAGCGACGCATCGATTTCGGCGTCGAGAACGACGACGTGCCCGCGCTGATCGCGGGCCAGCCGATCCTGTTGCGCGAGCTGATCCGCAACCTGATCGACAACGCGCTGCGCTACACGCCCGAGCACGGAATGGTGACGGTGCGAACCTACGCCACGCCGGACGAGGTCGTGCTCGAGGTCGAGGACGACGGCAGCGGCATCCCGCCGCCGGAGCGCGAAATGGTCTTCGAACGCTTCTACCGCGTACTGGGCGTGCAGGGCGACGGCAGCGGCCTGGGCCTCGCGATCGTCCGCGAGATCGCCGCCCAGCACCGGGCCAGCGTCGAGATCGACGACGGAATCCGCTGGACGGCCGAACGCGGCCAGGGCGTGGGCACGAGGATCTCGGTCCGCTTTCCGCGCCCGGCGGCCGGGCGCGGCTGAAGGCCGCTGGCGGGACCGGAGCGCTTTTGACAGCACGGACCCGGATTCGTAAAATCGCGGGTTCGCTGGCGCATTAGCTCAGTTGGTTAGAGCGACGGAATCATAATCCGCAGGTCCGGGGTTCGAGTCCCTGATGCGCCACCACCCTTTCCTTGGCAGCCGACGAAGGCCCGCAGCGTCCATGCAGCCCAAGCCGCCGCAGGATCACGACCTCCCCAGTGGCCGACGCCGCGCACTGCGCGCGGGCTTCGTCGCGGCAGGATTGCTCGTCGGCTGGAGCCGCCGTGCAACGGCACAGTCCACGCGCAGCTTCCCGGTTGCCGCACGTCTCGGGCGCCTCGAGCTCCGCGTTTTCCCCGAGGGGCAGCTGGACGGCGCGCCGGTCCGGCTGGGCGCAGGCGCCCGGATCTTCGACCAGCGCAACATGATCGTGATGCCCGGGACCTTGTCGGGGCAGTACGACGTTCTCGTCGAACGCGACACGGTCGGCGACATCGGGCGTGTCTGGATCCTCACCGCCGACGAGCTGAAGGCGGCGCAGGCGCGCGAACGCGAACGGGCGAGCAGCGGACCGGCCGGCCAGCGTCGCTGAGACGGCGACGAAGCCTCGCCAGCAGGAAGGCCGCGTGACCACCAAGCTCTACATTCGCACGTTCGGCTGCCAGATGAACGAGTACGACTCGGACCGCATGGCCGACGTGCTCGCGCAGTCCGAGGGCGCGCGCAAGACCGACCGCGTCGAGGACGCCGACATCGTCCTTTTCAACACGTGCTCGGTGCGCGAGAAGGCGCAGGAGAAGGTGTTCTCCGACCTGGGACGGATCCGGACGCTCAAGCGCGAGCGGCCCGAGCTGATCGTGGGCGTCGGCGGATGCGTCGCCAGCCAGGAAGGCGCGGCGATCGTGTCGCGCGCACCTTACGTCGACGTGGTGTTCGGCCCGCAGACCCTGCACCGGCTCCCCGAACTCATCGCGCGTCGACGCGCGACAGGGCATCCCCAGGTCGACGTGAGCTTCCCGGAGATCGAGAAGTTCGATCACCTGCCACCGGCTCGCACCGAAGGCGCCACCGCTTTCGTCTCGATCATGGAAGGCTGCAGCAAGTACTGCAGCTTCTGCGTCGTTCCCTACACGCGGGGCGACGAGGTCTCGCGCCCGTTCGACGACGTGCTGGTCGAAATCGCCGGGCTCGCGGACCAGGGCGTGCGTGAAGTGACCCTGCTCGGCCAGAACGTGAACGCGTGGCGCGGCGCCATGGCCGACGGCGAGATCGCGGACTTCGCCCTGTTGCTCGAGTACGTCTGCGAGATACCTGGCATCGATCGTGTCCGCTACACGACTTCGCATCCGAAGGAATTCACGCAGCGACTGATCGATGCACACGCGCAGCTGCCGAAACTCGCCGAGCACGTCCACTTGCCCGTGCAGTCGGGCTCGGATCGCGTGCTGGCGGCGATGAAGCGCGGCTACACCGTGCTCGAGTACAAGTCGATCGTGCGCAGGCTGCGTGCGGCGCGGCCCGGCACCAGCCTGTCGACCGACTTCATCGTCGGATTCCCGGGCGAGAGCGCCGACGACTTCGAGCGTACGCTCGCGCTGGCCGACGAACTCGGCTTCGACAGCTCGTTCTCGTTCGTCTACAGTGCGCGCCCCGGCACGCCCGCCGCCGATCTCGCCGACGACACGCCGCAAGCCGTCAAGCTCGAACGCCTGCAGCGCCTGCAGGCGGCGATCGACGCCAACGCGCGCCGGATCAGCGACGCGATGGTGGGCAGCGCGCAGCGTGTGCTCGTCGAGGGGCACGCCCGCAAGAACGGCGACGAGCTCGCCGGCCGGACCGCCAACAACCGGGTCGTCAATTTCGCCGGCCCCCGGCGCCTCGTCGGAGAGTTCGTCGACGTGCGGATCACCGCTGCGCTGTCGCATTCGTTGCGCGGCGAGGCGGACGTGCGCAGCGCATGACGCGCGGCGACCCGCTGGCCGCCGCGCCGACCGCGCCGCGCACGGCGCGACTGCGAGCGCTGGCGCGGTTCGTGCTGTTCGCCGCGATACCGGCGACGATCGCCGCGCAAGCCGCCCCGCTGTCCGCGCAACCCCTGCGCGAGCTCGTCCAGGCCGACGCCGACGAGGCTGCACGCAGCGCCCCACGCACGCCGCTGGCGCAATTGCTGGCCCGCGCTCGCCGGATGATCGACGACGGACAGCCGGACAGCGCGTTCCGTGCACTCGGCGCGCGGGTGGCCGACTACGCCGGCGACCCGGATTTCGACTACCTGCTGGGCCTCGCCGCCCTCGACTCGGATCGCCCCGGCGAGGCCGTGATGGCGCTCGAGCGCGCGCTGATCAACCGACCCGGTTTCCTGCAGGCGCGCGCAGAAATCGCGCGCGCCTACTTCGCGCTCCGCGAGCGCGAGAACGCGCGGCGCGAGTTCGAAACCGTCGCCGCGCAGCGGATCCCCGACGAGGCCCGGCGCGTGATCGGGCGCTACCTCGACGCGATCCGGCGCATCGACGATGCCGGACGCCCGCGGCTGACCGGTCTGATCGAACTCGACGCGGGCTACGACTCGAACGTCAACTTCGGAAGTTCATCGGGTCAGTGGGTGCTTGCCGACGGCACGTCCGTCATCCCGCTGGGCATCAGTCTTCCGAGAAATAGTTCCGTTTTCGGCTCGGCGCTCGCCCTGAACCGGACCGCGCCGATGGGTGGCGGCTGGCAATGGACCGCTGGCGGACGCGCCTCGCTTCGGCGTCACCCCAGTGCGCATACACTCGATCAGGATCAATTCGACCTTTCTTCGGGGTTCGCCTTCCACACCGGCTGCCATCAGTTGAACATGCTTGCCCAGTTCCAGCACCTGCAACTGGACGGTGCGGCTTACCGCAACGCCCGGGGAGCGCTCGGCCAGTGGCAGTGCGACCTCGACGCGCGAACGCAGGTTGGCGCCTACGTCCAGGGCTTTGCGCTCGATTTCCCCGGGGACTCGACGCGCGACGCTCGCCGCGCGGCGCTGGGGCTGACCTTCGCACGCGTGCTTGCGGGACCGCGCCGGCCGATCCTGGTCAGCGGACTTCAGTTCGGCAGGGAGACCTCGCGCCGCGACCTCGACAACCTGTCCTACGACTTCCACGGCGCTCGGATGGCGCTGAGCGCGGGTCTCGGCGACGGCTGGCGCGGATTCGCCGCGCTGTCGTGGGAGGCACGCAATTTCGACGGCGTCGAGCCGATCTTCGGCGTAGCGCGCAGCGACCGTCAGACCGAGTTGCGCATCGGCGCC
>Ga0138256_10007496_pt1 | contig 11504 bp, 9 predicted proteins | sample KNB2016incub_MG_FD_105486 | JGI IMG/M metagenome (GOLD analysis project Ga0138256, IMG submission 105486) | Active sludge microbial communities from wastewater in Klosterneuburg, Austria - KNB2014incub_MG | ecosystem: Engineered > WWTP > Activated sludge > Unclassified | place: Austria...
AATCCTGCCACCCCGACTTTTTAGTATATCAAATAGTAACAAAAGCTTGGTAATCGTATGATTATCAAGTTTTTGCATTTTAAAGGCTCTCATTTAATTTGAATTGATTTGATTAAAAAAGTGACTTATTCGGTTACCAAGTAAAAAATACCATAAAAAAGGTAACCGAATGTATTGATTTGACTTTTGTTTTTAAAGTTTAATTTAAAAATGAAAGATTATGAAAACATCAAACACCTTCAGTGTTCTGTTTTGGCTAAAACAAGCGAATGCCAAAAACGGAAAAGCATTCCTTTATGCCAGAATCACGGTAAATGGCAAACGAGCAGAACTATCCCTAAAACGAAAACTCTCCATTTCTGATTGGGATTCCAATAAAAGTAGGCTAAAAGGGTTAAGTGATGAAGCTAAAATGGTCAATAATTACATGAAACAGGTCAATTCTCGACTTTTTGAATCCTATCAAAAATTGACACTAGAAAACAAATTGGTCACTTCCAGTATTATCAAGGCCAGTTTTTTAGGTGAAGCTGAAAACCAATATGCATTATCAGATATAATCGATTATCATAATGAGCATATGAAATCAACTCTTCGTTGGGGAACACAAAAGAATTATTTTACCACCCATAAATATATTTTTCTTTTTCTAAAGCAAGAACATAAAACAACAGATATATTCTTATCTGAATTAAGCTATAAGTTTATCATAGATTTTGAACGTTATTTAAGGCAACAAAAATCCATGGGCAACAATACGGTCATGAAGCATATAGAACGCTTAAGAAAAATGGTCGGTCTTGCGCACAGGATGGAATGGCTGGACAGAGATCCGTTTATAAAGTTTGAGGCTAAGTATGAAAGGAAAGAAAGGACTTTCTTGAGCAAAGAAGAATTACAGAAAATAGAGGACAAATCATTTTCAATACCAAGACTACAACTAATAAAGGACCTATTTGTGTTCAGTTGCTATACTGGACTGTGCTATGGAGATGTGATGAACCTTACACATGATAACATGTGCCTAGGAATAGACAGTAAACAATGGATATATTCAAAACGGGAAAAAACTAGTGTCCCGATCAAGATACCATTGCTATCAAAAGCCTTGGTTATTATCAAAAAATATGAAACACATCCAAATACTGAAATCAAGCAAACGTTGTTCCCGACAATATCGAATCAAAAGCTAAATTCATATTTAAAGGAAATAGCGGACGTTTGTGGTATAAGGAAGAACCTGACCTTTCACATAGCAAGACACACGTTTGCCACCACGGTAACATTAAGCAATGGCGTACCCATAGAAACGGTATCAAAACTTTTGGGACATAGAAAGATAACCACTACCCAGATATATGCCAAGGTGATTGAAAGAAAGGTAGGTGAGGATATGCAAAGGTTGGAGCAACGATTTTAAAGTCTAAGCATAGAGTTTTGGTCTTCCTTTTTATTCAGGATTTTCCACGAAGGTGATGCTATAGGTTATTCCCAAACTTTAAAAATATTGCTATTGAAAGGAAAGAATAACCGTTTTTAAAGGGATGGATTTAGAGGCTGGGTATTTAAAAACTCTTTTTGCATCATTTCAGAAATGTGCGTAGGGAATCCATCGCTTTAAAAATGAACCAAGCTCGCCCAAAGCGAGCGCGGTAGCAAGGACTTAATTTACACGAAAATCCCTATTAACAAATTCTATCAAATAGAGTCAAATTTTAAGATTTCCGTGATTTTTACTAAAAAACTCCTTGATTTTACTGGGTGTTCGAAGCTTTTTTAGTAAAATTCACGGAAAAACGAAATCTATTAACATGATAACTTGTTATAAATCAATCAAATACAAATTAGTAACATCGCGCAGCGTGTTACCCTCTTGCTTAACATCTAAGTTTTTAAAAATAAACATTAAATGAAAACAATATATGAGAATTAGACCGAAAGACATTTTATGAATTGAAAAGTTTTTACATGAAATTAAAAACGGAAGAAATTATCTGTCATTTTTTTTTGTCATTGTATTAAAACATCTTAGTTTTTATTAAAACTACTTCTATAATAACCCGTATAATTCAATAAATCAAGCATTTTTTATTACAAATCACCTTAGTTTTATCAAAGTCTATGTCACTTTCATTTTGAAGTAATTTTAATTAATCTTATTCAATCTTTAGCTTTTGTGCATTTATGGTATTTAAAATTACTAGTTACTTACCAGTTTCTTTTTTCATGCTTCAAAGTTAATTTATATGACTCCAGATCTCGCAACCTTTTGTTCAGTCTAATTTTAGTAATTCCAAAGTGGTTCATGGCTAAATTGTGCAATTATTGCTCTGTCAATGCTTTACTCATAGTACAAAAATAAAATAATTGTTCTGAATGATGATGACATTTTATAAATGTTTCGATGTATTTAAAACCATAAAAACAAAAAAATGAAAAATTTTAATCGCATAAGTAAGAACAACCGTTTTTTAATACTTATAAGGACAACTATGATCATGTTGGTATTTATATCTGCACGCCAAAAAAACGAAGATGACGAAGAAGATAAGCTTCCTGTTTTAGGAACCTGCGAACCCGTAATCTTTACTGGCAACTTAAGCCAATCAATAACAGAAAACACCATTACATATTTAACCAGTGGCGGAGGTAAAATAGTGATGGATCAAAAAAATACTATAATCACTATCACACATGCTGATTATCAAAATTTCAAAATTGATTTATGGGGTAGTTTAGTAGTTAACGGAGAAACTTTAAACTCAGCAAACCATGAGAACCTTAATGGTAAACACATCAAAGATCGTTTAGGGAACAGACGTTCCATTATTTTTCCAGACGGAGCGAAAATAACCATGGTTGCCGCTGGTTTAAATGAGCAGCTTGTATCGGTAAGCATTCACGATGGCAATGAATACCATCATATTAATTTTAATTGCATGATAATGGAATATAGCTCCGCCAATTCATTATATGCCCAAAAACTTGATGATAATGAAGTCGATGGTGAAACAGGCACTTTTGAAATAACCGATACTGGCTTACTGTTTTATAATATTTATAAAGAAGATGTGGTTGGGCAAAAAGTTGATGAGCGTGTACCTCTTGGTGAAATATTTTATAGCGACCCAACCAGAATCAATGATTATTATGATGATCCGAGACTATCACGCACTTAATCTATTTTCACTTCTTATCAACAACTAATTAAAAAATAATCTTATGAAATATTTTAAACATACCAGTATAAAAGTTCTTGTTATTCTATTGCTACTTTCTTCATGTTGTAAAAAAGATGATGACAATCAAGATGAAGACGTTCCTAAATTAGGAACTTGTAAATCTGTGAGTCCTACAGGGAATTTTAGTTCTATAGATTTAAGCAAAGGAATATTTACTTACGAAACTAGCGGTGGTGGTAAAATAGTAATGGATCAATATTTACTTACCATTACCCATAAAGACTATTCTCTTTTTAAAATTGAACTTTGGGGTATAGTACAAGAAGGTCTTAACGGCAAACACATAAAGGATTTTTCAAGTAATAGACGCTCTTTAATTTTTCCTGACGGAACAAAAATAACCATAGTTAACAGTAATCTTGGTGATTCTAGAATATCCATTAGCATTCATGATGGAAATGACTATCACCACATTAACTCTATTTGTAAAACACTAGAATACAGCGTCATCAATTCTCCATATGCGCAAAAACTCGATGACATGCAAGCTGACGGTGAAACATGCACATTTGAGTTTACTGAAACTAGAGTACTCTTTCTTAATATTTATACAGAAGATGTGGTTGGGCAAAAAGTGGAAGAACGTGTGCCTCTTGGTGAAATATTTAAAAACGAACCAACTACAGTCCATGATTATTATGATGATCCAAGATTAACACGCACTTAATCTAAATTATGAATTTAATTTTAAACAAATTCCCCTAATAGTGATGACATATTTTAAAAACAGCGATGTATATACAGTTTAAGCATCTCTACTAAAATACTTCAATATGAAATATAAAAATTTAATTATTCTAGTTATTAGCACAAGCAGTTTGCTCCTCGCAACTGGCTGCAATAGCCAAACAAAATCGAATAGTAGTAGTAACTCTTCTGATAATTCTAATAAATCAAATACAGCATCCACAAAATATATTGTTGGTAAAGATTACACTGAATTTGTAAGAGCTAGAATATTAGATAAAGTAGGATTTCAACAGCCAGTAGAAGCATTCAGCCTATTAATTCCACGAAACTGGACATTTGATGGTGGTATTCTATGGAATCCCCCTGGTAGTACTTGTGCAGGAAATAATCAGGGCATGAAAGCAACATCTCCCGATGGAAAATATAGCTTTGAAATGATGCCTAACTATATGTGGAGTTTTACAAACGACCCTCAGGTAGCGCATTTTAATCAACAAAAACAATATCCGCAATACTGTTCTTTTGGCGAACCCATGAATGCCGATGCCTATTTTAAGAATGTTTTTGCACCCAATGAATTAGGCAACCCAAAAATATTAAACATAGAAGAAAGCACTCATGGGGTAGAATCCTTAAAAGAAAGTGGTGAGAAAATAAGGCAGGAAATGATACGCTATGGAGCAAGTCAGGTAAATTTTTATCCTAGTGGTATTAATGCTAAAATAAAGTGGAACAATGGCTCTGAAGCCATTGTATTATGTGGTGTTATTATTATGGAAACGGTTATTCCTAATATTTACAATGGTACCTACAATAACAGTTATACAAGTGTAGCATCAAACCGCGTGGTATTTATGCACCCTGCAGGCGAATACGAAAAGGCTGCAAGTATGCTTAGTGTAATTATGGGTAGTATCAGAACTAATCCTGCATGGAAAAACACGGTAGATAATTTCTGGCGCAATGTAAGACAACAGAGTAATACAGTACACATTGGAAAAATAAGAATGATGGATGAACAAACAAAACAGATGGGCGATAGAGCCATTGCAAAGGGAAATGCCAATTTAAATGCTATGGATGCCAATATGCGTAGTTGGGAAGCGACTCAACAATCTCAAGATCGTATTCACACCAACTTTATAAAAACCATTCGCGAAGTGGAAAACTATCAGGATGAAACAGGGAAAGTGGAAATGGTTTCTGGCTATAATCATGCTTGGAGCAGAAGTGATGGCAGCAGTTTTATAATGAGCGATAATCCCAATTTTGACCCTTCGTCAGTCTTTCAAGATCAGAGATGGAAGGAAATGAAAAAAGTAGATTAATAGTACTTTAAAAATCTAAAAAAAGAAAACTAGAAAATTTCAGAAATCACATCAATAGAAAAATTAATTAAAAACCAAAACATGAAAAAACAAATTTTACTTATTACCGTTATTTTAGGACTTATGACATTATCCTGCTCGAAGAATGATGATCAAGACTCTGAATATCAAGGAACCTGGACAGGAACTTTCACAGGAACCCAGGACAATGGAACTTGGACAGCCAATATTGATTCCAATGGCAAAATTACCGGAACCACAAGCTCAACTGTTTATAATGCTTCGCTTCAACTAAATGGAAGCATTTCCTCAAGTGGCAAATTCATTGCAACGGCTGGATCTGCTTCAAACGGCGCAGATTTTAAAGGACAAATGACTGAAACCAGCGGCTCTGGAACTTGGGCAAATACTAGTTTAGGAATAGATGGTAGTTGGACTGGAACTAAACAATAAAACCAGTCATCATAAAAATATTATTTGAGTTAGTCAAAAAAACATGCGCTTATTCAACAATAACAAAACCTAGTTTGGATGGTGCATGTTTTATATTATAAAAAACATTCATAAAAATGATGACATTTTACAACTAAATCGATGTATATAAAAAACAAATCAATAACCAATTAAAAATAAAAAAAATGAAAAAATTAAGTATCGCAATCGTAATCATTTTAGGCTTTGGCCAATTAATGACAGCTCAAGACATTAAATTTGGTGTAAAAGGCGGATTAAATTTAGCTAACATGAGTGGAGATGTAGAAGACAATTCCATGAAACTCGCATTCCATGTTGGTGGTATGGCAGAAATTAAAATTTCCGACCAATTTTCAGTACAGCCAGAATTGTTGTATTCTGAACAAGGCGCCAAATTTTCTGATGGTACCTTGTGCTTAAATTATCTTGCTGTTCCTGTTATGGCAAAATATGCTGTATCTGAAAATTTAAGTCTTGAGGTAGGCCCACAATTTGGTTATCTGCTATCTGCCAAAGCAAAAGATGAATCGAATGATGGTGGTGGTGGCGGCAACGTAGAAGCTTCGGCTAAAAGTAGTACTAGCAGCAAAGTACAATCAACGCAAGCAGCACAAGCAGATTCAAGGGATATTAAGGAAAATTTTAAATCTTTTGATTTAGGATTGGCTCTTGGGGCAAGTTATTTGTTGAACAATGGCTTGAACGTAGGAGTTCGATATATTATGGGTTTATCTGATACACCGAAAAACGACGACGGCGATTTTAAATATAAAAATTCTGTTTTCCAATTATCTATTGGCTATTATTTCAATTAACATCTAAATTATCTCAACTTCAACTTTTCAAATGCAAAACACAATTGAAAAGTTGAAGTCATAATCAAATCACCCATTTAAACCGATGACCTAAAAACCATTAATAATCATAAAAATGAGTAACTCAATTATAAAAAAAATAAAAAAAGGATTGCTTTTACTTTTAATTTTTATTACCACATTTTTCTCTTGCAGTAAAGATGATAATAATCAGGATGAAGAAGAAAATCCTACAGGACTTACCGTATATGTGGCAGGTTATGAAAATATAAACAATGAATTTTCAAGTCCAACCTATGCCAAACTTTGGAAAAACGGCAAGTCTACCAACCTTACGGATGGTACAAAATCTGCTACGGCACAAGCTGTATATGTATCAGAAAACGATGTTTATGTAGCTGGATCAGAGCTCATTGGTACAAAATACGTTGCTAAAGTTTGGAAAAATGGGGTAGCTACTAATCTTACAGATGGCTCTAAAGGCGCTAATGCTTATTCTGTTTTTGTATCAGGTAACAATGTGTATGTAGCTGGTAGTGAAGAAGGATTTGTTGGATTTAATGCCAAAGTTTGGAAAAATGGCGTCGCTACAGATCTTTCAGATGGTTTACAATCTTTTGCAAACTCTGTATTTGTATCGGGTAACGATGTGTTTGTGGCTGGCGTGCAATTAAACATATCAACCTTTATGGCTGTGATATGGAAAAACGGTGTGGCTACTAAACTTACAGATGGTTTAAAAGAAGCATCTGCAAACTCTGTATTTGTTTCAGGTAACGATGTATATGTAGGCGGATCTGAATATGTTAACAACACTTCCAATCAAACAGCCATTGCCAAAATATGGAAAAATGGCGTAGCAACTAATTTATCTGATGGCATAAAACCAGCTTATATAACTTCGGTTTTTGTTAAAGATAATGATGTGTATGCTGCTGGTTTCCAAAGTGCGGAAGCTAATTATACTTCTAATTTAATTGCTATGGTTTGGAAAAATGGTGTTGCCACTAATCTTACAGATGGCACCTATTATGCTAAGGCAACTGGTATATTTGTAATAGGAAATGATGTTTATGTATCTGGGCGAGAACAAAGCGGCTCAAATGGAAGCGATGTGGCTAAAGTTTGGAAAAATGGAGTAGCGACCAATCTTACAAATGGCAACCAATTAGGAAGAACATCTTCTATTTTTGTTAAATAAATTACAGACAACCTAATTATTAATCATTTAATAGCTAAGTGTTTGTGATAAATTGAAATAATTGTATATTTCCTTTAGCTATTAATATATGGGGGAAATACACAAACTAGACCAACAGTCTCAACTTATTGCGGCTATAAAAACCAACGATACAGTTGCTTTAAAAGCACTGTATATATCGAATTATTCGAAAATCGAATCGTTGGTTTTAAGCAATAGTGGCACAAAGGAAGACGCTAAAGACATCTATCAAGACGCCTTTATTGTTGTATGGAATAACGTAAAAGACAAATCGTTTATTCCAATAAACGAAACTGCCATACAAGGTTATTTATACACAATTGCTAAAAATAAATGGATGGACATTATAAAATCATCTCGGTTTAAAAAAACAAAATCCACTTTTAATGAAAAGGCATTTATAAATAAAAGTGATGATATAATCGAAGAAGACTCATCAAATGAAAAACTAAAAACAACTATGTGTGCCTTTAAAAACCTTGGACAACCTTGTAAACAATTGTTAACCAGTTTTTATTATGAAAAAAAGGATTTAAGAGAAATTGCATCTGAATTAAAAATTGAAGAGAGTACCGTAAGAAATAAAAAATACCGCTGCATGGAAAAATTACGCGCCATGGTATTGCCCCAAAAAACCTAAAAACAAAGTGAAAGATAATAGCAACATAACCCAAGAATTATTAGAAACAGTTGAACGTTATTACAACGACTCCATGCCGATTGAAGAGCGATCCTCGTTTGAAATTAAACTTAAAAGTGATGAAACATTCAATTCGCTAGTTGAAGATATTAAGACCTTGCTACTTGGTATTGAATCACAATCCTTAAAAGAACAATTGGATGAGTTCCACAAGGATATTCCTTTAACAATCTCAAAAAAGACATCTCCTAAAGTTAAAGTTTTACAACTAATTAAATATGCAGTTGCTGCTGTTATTGTAATAGCTTTAGGAAGTTACTGGTTATTTGGTAAACCTTCAAACGAAAAACTATATGCAAAATATTTCACACCAGACCCTGGGTTGCCAACAACCATGAGCGCAACAGATAATTTCGAGTTTTATGATGCGATGGTAAATTATAAACATAGTGACTATGATATTGCGATTAAAAAATGGACTCTTTTAATTGATAAAAAGCCACATAACGATACTTTAACTTACTTTTTAGGAGTCGCTCATCTAGCAAATAAAAACGAAAATAAAGCAATAAATTTTCTTAGTGAAGCTACAGAATCTTCAGAAAGTGTATTTTTAAATGAAGCCTATTATTATTTAGGATTGGCATATTTAAAAGCAAACAAAAAAGAAGATGCCATTAAGTATTTAAAATTAACTCGTGTAGAAAAAAGCATAGAATTACTTGATAAATTAAAATGAGTATATGCACTTATTTAAACTAACATACATGTTATTTTGTTTTAGTTTAAGCTATATCTCTTTTGCTCAAAATACTCATTCGGAAAATTTAAAAACCTTAGATAAATTATTAAGTGATAAAAAATTCGCCACAGCGAAGTCTCTATTGATACAAAATATTGATGAATTAAAATCGAAAAAATCGTATTATCTTTTAACAGATTATATTTACTATACAGGCAAAATCAATATTCAGCTGCATAATCCTACCAAGGCTACAAGTTCTGTTAACACGTTCATTAATTCGATTACCGCCTTAACTGATTCCACAAAAGTATTACGACAAGTAAAATTAGAATTAGCCACATTTTATGAACTTATAGGAGACTCACGAAAAGCCTATGATGCCAATTTGGATGCTCTAAAACTAACTTTTAAATGGAATAAAGCCACGCCTGAAGATTTTGGATTAATTGAAAATAATCTTGGGACTTTAGCTAACAGAAAAGGCGATTTAGCTTTAGGATTAAAGCATCACAGAAAAGCATTAATTCATTATGAATCTTACCCAAACACAGCTAAAAAAAACTTATATATTATCTACAACTCACTTGGCGGGTCTATGTGGTATGTATCCAAAATAGACAGCGCTCTTTTTTTCTATCAAAAAGCTGAAAAGACTTTAAAATTTATGGAAGCTAGCCCCATGAATTCATATTACAGACCCGCAATCCTCAACAATAATATCGCAGGCATTTATAATAGCCAAGGCAATATAGACAAGGCTTTGGAAGCAATGAAAAAGACAATAAATTATCTTAATAAATTTATTAAAGAGGATATTTCAGACTTAAAAAAAGAAAGTGCCAAAGAGTTTTTGTTTATGTCGATTGAAAATTATGCCGGCATCTATAAAGATCTGGGTGACTTTGAAAAAACCAAAGAAATCCTTGAATATTCATATAGAGAAAAGCAAAAACATTTTGGGGCCGAAAACCCCGAACTTTATAAAGCAAAAATTTTATTAGGTCAAATACATTTATCATTAAAGGATTATAAACGGTCAGAATCTTATTTAGATGCTGGTATTGCGCATATTAAAAAAATAGATAGTAGCAATAATTATTGGTCTGCCGATGCACATTATTCAAAAGCACTTTTAAACGAAGAACTAGGAAAGTTTGATATAGCAAAACACTATTATAAAGAAGCTGAACGTCTATATGAAAATGCTTTAAATGGCGCATATGATGAATTATATTTAGACTTTACCAGAAATGCCTCTCGTTTTTATGCAAAACATAATGAAAAAGAAAAGGCATTAACCATATCTAAAAAAGCATATGATTATATACTAAAAAACCAAGGTTCTACCACATCATTTGAAATTCAACAAAGTATAAATCTTGGAGAAATCTATTTTGAATTAGGTAATTATACTGCTGCACTCGACAAAGCATATGCAACAGAAAAACTAATTAAAAAAAATCTACCTACCCAAACCAATCCGTTAGATTCAACAAAAATTATATTTTATAAACCACAAATTATTTTACTAAAAACACAATCTGCGTATAAATTGAACACGCAAAAAAACGATGTTACTTTTTTGAAAAAACAATTCACAGAAGTTAAAGAAGCAATTTCAATTATAGACCATCAAAAAACTATGGTAAACGATGAGAATAGTGTTTCTATTTTAATCGAAAAAAACTCAACCCTGTTTGAATTTGCAAAACAACTTGCATTGGAATTATTTGATTTAACTAAAAACAAAAACTACCTTAATGAGGTTATTGGCTTACATGAATCAATATTATATAATCGTATAAGAACTCGGTTGAATTCAAAAACATCCATTACCTATGCAAACGTGCCAAATAAAGTTTTGCTACGCGAAAAAGCAATCAAAAAAACAATTCAAGAAACCTTAAGTCAGTCCAACAATATTGAAGCGTTTATAAATGGCATAACACAATGGAATGATTATTTAGAGACACTAAAAAAAGACTATCCAAAATATTACAAATTGCGTTTTGCTTCCATTTCAAAATCATTAAAGGATATTGAACAAAAAATTCCAGAAAACACTACGGTTGTTAGATATGTTTATTCAGAAAAACACTTATATGCCATTATTATATCAAAAAATGACACTAAACTTTTCAAATTAAACCAAATAGGTGTCAAGTCAAAAATCGCAAAGTTGCAAAGTGAAAATGCACCTTTTGAAACCAATTTCACCCTTTTAAATGATTTATATATTAATTTATGGAAACCTTTTGAGCACAACATCAATACCAATCATGTAGTTATTATTCCTGATAGAGATTTATTTAATCTAAATTTTGAAATGCTAACGGCTAAAACAGCTA
>Ga0138256_10007497_pt1 | contig 11504 bp, 8 predicted proteins | sample KNB2016incub_MG_FD_105486 | JGI IMG/M metagenome (GOLD analysis project Ga0138256, IMG submission 105486) | Active sludge microbial communities from wastewater in Klosterneuburg, Austria - KNB2014incub_MG | ecosystem: Engineered > WWTP > Activated sludge > Unclassified | place: Austria...
CGATTTCGTGGGTTGCCTCCAAACTCGAACCGTGGAAAACACTGCTTCGTTGGTTGTACAACTTCTTCATGAACTTACGTGCTTCGCCACGAGAATGCTTATCGGATTCCAGAAGCATTGCAAACTTGCGCGACACGGCATCCCCAACCCCCTCTTTGGCGTCTGAAACTACGGCTTCGATTCCGGCGACGCACAGACCGACTACGATCGCGGGCGGCTGGTTTACTGAGCGCATGAGTAAATCAATCGCGTTCCAGATGCGCAGCGCGAGCTTTGACTTGGTATTCGCTGCTGGCTGGTGCTCGTAATAGTATTCAATCATCCTCTGACAAAGCGGCAATAGATACGACTGATCAATGTCGACGGACTCTCCCATGATACTGTCCACCAAATCGAATTGGGCGCTCTGGCAAGCTGTTATGATTGCTCTGCAATCGCGCATGGACTGTTGGGCGGCTCTCTTGGAAAAGCATCCGTTCAACGAGAGCTTTTGCAAGTGGGGGCGGTGTTCAATGTCTTCCAAGCAGAGCGAGAACGGCTTCAGAAGTACGTGTTTCCCGTTGATGCTTCCAAGCCAAGGAAGTCTGCAGCTGACTTCATACTCTTCCAAATGAATGAAGTCGCTGCAGCCGTAATTCCATGCTTCCATGACAATCTCTAACTCATCGTCTCTTTCAAGCAGCCTTCGAAGACTTGGGTTGTAGAATGATGTCACAGTTACATTCCAGAACTCTGTAAACGTCAACGGGGTTGGGCGCGGAATAACACTATAAACTTCATCCCGAAGTGTTTCGCGGTGTAGATGTCGGAGCGTTTGAAAGCTGTTATAGAACGCATGGTGCTCTGCCGCGACGTAACTCACTGTCGTTAAGTCTCGATATAGCCTAAGGATCTCCTCGCGCTTAAGGGTCTCCTCGACGAGATCAAGAGTGGACACACCAAGCTCGACGAGAAAGTAACGGGCTGCTAGGTGTCGAAGAGAGGCATCGAGTCTCTTTACTGCTGCGGTTGCGGACTGTGACTTTTGGATAGTCTCCATCCACCAAGGGACTTCTGGATTTTCGTTTGGCGGTTTAATTCGGCGCAGTTTCATTGAGATCAATCTACAGATCTTCGCGGCTTCCTTCGAGTTTCTGTGGTTGAAGGTCGTCCTACCTCACATGCAGCGGCAATCCATTCCCCGCTAGAATCAATTTCAATCCCAACGCCCCCTGATTCAGTGCCGCCCGTACCCAGCGCGACCGACCACCAAATTGAAATTAAGAGATTGCTTCCCCACCTCCTCGCCAGTGGTATCATTCGCACCCGGGCAAACCTTTTCGGGAGAAAATCATGTCCACGTTCCGTTCCACGAAATCCCGTTCCACCAACTCACGTTCGGTTTCGATCGAACAACTCGACTCTCGCCGACTCATGTCCGTCACCTACGGGCTCAACACCATTCTCAACCCCAGCGGAGAATCGTTTACTGGCGATGCCAATGGAACCAACACCATCCTCCCCAACAACTGGACTGCGAACAACAGTCCGACGGTTGCGCCGTGGTCGAGTGGCAATGCAAGTTCGGTGGAGATTCCACAACCTGCCGGCACGGGCCTCGTTTATTTTGCTGGCGGGGCGATGCAGGAGGAGAGCGATTTTTTCCAGATGATCGATCTCACTTCGATCGGGACTGACATCGATGCCGGTGCGGTCGATTTCACGCTCTCGGGACTTCTTGGTGGCTTCCAAAATCAAACCGACAACGCGACCTTGTTCGTCAATTTTCAGACGATCGATCATTTCTTTGCCGGACAAAGTTCGATCGGGCCGGTGACGGCTGCGCAGCGAAACAACCACAGCGGCCTGCTGTTTCTCTCGACGACTGACGAGGTTCCTTTCGGCGCGCGATTCGCGCAGGTGCAGATTCACTTCGAGCGTAACAACCCGCCTTACAACGATGGCTACGCCGACAATGTCTCGCTGATCTTCAATGGCCCGGGCCAGGCGCCGATTTTGACCGAGTCGTCCTACAACGTGAACACCAGGGCCGCGTCGTTCACATTCAGCCAGGCGTTGCTCGCGCCGACGGTTTTGGCGAACGATCTGCAGATCACCAACCTGACGACGAGCCAGACGAGTCAGAACGCGCAATCGGTCAGTCTTTCCAACGCCAACAAGACGGTCACGTTTACGCTTCCGCCGACTTTGTCGGACGGCAACTACCGTTTTCGAATTCCCACCGGCGCGGTGAGCAGCGCGAACGGCGCAACGACCGCCAACGCAGATCAGGGCACGTGGATTCTCATCGGCGATGCGAATCGGGATCGCACGGTGAATTTCAACGACCTGTTGATCGTCTCCCAGAATTACGGCCAATCGAACCGGACATTCATGCAGGGCAATTTCAATTACTCGACAGATGGAAAAGTCGACTTCGCTGACTTGTTGCTGATCTCGCAACACTACCTCGTGAGTCTGCCGATGATGATGGGTGAGGATGACGATAGTCGGAGCGAGATGCTTGGTGTGATTGTTTGAGTCGCAGGCGAGTCTTTCAAAACGTGATTGAACGAACGTTCCAAGCAGACCACTGATGATGCCCCATCAGTGGCCGCTTGCATTGATCAGGCATGGATCAGTCCTTCGACACCACTCCGGTTCCCCTGCAACGGCTGCATTTACCATCTGCTTTCTCTTCGCCGTCGCGTTTGCAGAGCGGACAATCATAGCCGTTCCCAAAAATCTGCCCGATCTGTCCTTTCCCTCCACAGATCTGGCACATCCCGGTTCCAACACACGTTGGACACGTTTTTGTTTGCTTTGTCATAGACACCTCCGCCAAGGTCATACTAATCGTATAAACGGAGCCGGCAGCGGGGTGTCGGACGATGGGCTCTCGAGCGGATGGGTGCAGACAGCAGGCAAGCATGGCGAATTCCCTTAGTGCCGATCGGTGAAGCGCAGATGGACAAGATTGACGCCAGCTGCGCCTCGGGCATGTGTTCTGCCGGTAACTGATCCCATTTTCATCGTATTTTCATCGTCGAAATGCTTTCTCATTTCCGACGTCAGTTGTGCGGAGAAATTTTCGCATGGTGAGTTGTGGTCGCCAGTTTGGCGGCTTCCATGCGATTCAAAAGGAGAGCACATGCAGAAGTTGTTTCTGAGCATTGGGGCGTTGTTGTTCACCGCTTCGATAGCGACCGCGGCGAGTGAGAGTTTTTCGATTCCTTACAGCTATGACCTCGCCACCGATGGTGACGTTTATCCGCGATTGACGATTCCCGGGTTTGATGACATGAACGGATCGCGCGTGCTGACTCGCGTCGACGTGCGCGTTCAATCGGAAATCAGTGCGACGATTGCCATCGAGAACATGACGAACTCGCCGCTGTCTGACTGGACGGTCGAAGGGCAGCATCTCGTGTTGACGGGTCTTGAGAGGCAGGATCCCGAAGAGTTCGGGCCGTTCGCGTTTCTTGGTGGGCTCTTTATCGATCAGTTCACCGGCACGCTCGCGCCGAGTGACGGGGTTGATGGATCGGGCGATGATTTTTTCGCGCACAGCGATACGACAACAATCGATTCGGTTCTCGATATGGATCCGTCGTACCTCGACTTCTTCAACGGCGGCGGCGAGATCTTTGCGATCGTTGGCCCGTTCACCGAATTCTTTCTCGGCAATGCGATGCCTTACGATCCGACGCTCGGCGTCGGAGATGCGACTGTTGGATTCACTGAGCTATCTCAAACGGGTACGTTCAGTGTGATCTATGAATTTAGTGTCGTGCCCGAACCAACAGTCGGTTGCATGATGACGCTCGCCACGATCGTGATGGCGCGTCGGCGTAGACGAAACTGAACTTGCTCACTACTCACCACTCACTACTTTCTACGCGCGATGTAGAAATAGAAGGCAGAAGAAAAACTCCCCCGGCCTGTTTGAACAAGCCGGGGGAGTGCGTGACTCGTGATGAGTCGATTAGTGATGCGCCACCAAAGTGCGATTACTGATCTGTGCGATCAATCTCGGCGCACGCGTCGCGTGATCAGCATCGTTACAGCAAACAGACTGGTGAGAAGGGTCGGTTCCGGGATCGATGCGATGGCGGCCTGACGTGAGAACATTTCATCCAGGAGTACCTGTGGATCGGTGCTCGTTTCTGGATACGGAAACGCCAGATCCGGCGTGCCGCCCGGCTGGCTGTTGGGCGGTGAGAATGCCTGAGAACTGAGTTCGAGATCGGTCACGAGTTCGCCCCCGAGGAGCACATCGACTGAAGTGTCAGCGAACAATAATCCGAAGGCTTCGCGGTTGAGGAACATTTCGTACTCGTACGACCCCGAGCCGGAATCGAACGCGACCGCAACCTCCACCAGATCATCGAGCGTCAGCCAACTGGGGAAGGTTGGTATCTGCGGAACGACCGTTGCGTTTCCGCTGAAGTCGAAAAAGACGTCAAAAAAACTGGCGTGAGTGAGGGAGTCAACGAAACTTACCGTCTTGCCGGTGAAAGGCGTCGTCTGGAAATGATCCTCGATGCCCAACGAAACGTAATCACCATACACACTCTTTCCGCCGGTGAACTGTGGCGTGGGCAGAATCGGGAAGTGATATTCGCTCGGCAGGAAAATCCCATCGATCAGAAGATGTTCCTTCGGGCTGACGGAAATGACATCGACGATTTCCGCGCGAAGGTTGGCGGTGCCGGTTGAGTATTCGTAGATGAGACGGCCGGGGAAGCTCGTATCGCGCTCGATGATTCCTTCGGGATAAGCGGGATCACGAATGAGCAGCGAGCTGTTGGGGCCGGCGGTGTATCCGTCGAGCGTGATCTGGTGAGCGCCTTGTCGCGCGCTGAGTACGCCGGGTGCGGTTTCGGTGTACCAGTCGATGCTGAACATCACGTCTTCCTTATCGGCCAGTTCCTGCTTGAACCAGCTTTCGGAAACCGTTGCGGCGTTCTGCCCGACGGTGTATCCGCGGAAGTAAGTGGTGCCCTGGAACTTCACATCCCATCGGTGTCCGGAATTGTTGTTCGGCCCGCTGAGATAAGAACGCAGCGCGCGAACGGCGTTGTCGTTCCAGGTTCCGCCATTCGTGCTGGCCGCCGTGCCGAGCGCCGAAATCAAGTTGACTTCGCCACCGGGAGTCTGTGTGCCGTTGTTCGCAGTGGGGACAACGTCGTATCCGTTGTTGTCAAACCACGTGAGCGAATCAGCCATCGCAGTCGGGGAGCAGTGGGTGTTTCCACCGTTGGGAAGAGTTGGGTGATACTGACTGAAATCAGGCACACCCGGCTTGAAGTAAGAGGCGGGCGGATCGGCTAGAGCGATAGAAGCCGAGCCAAGCGTAGTGGCGACGACGAGTCGTAAAGATGCTGTCATGTCGAGTCTCCAGGGCCCCAGAAACAGACGGAAAATAAAGAATCGGCCGCGTTTAACTGTCAAAAGTAATATGCCTCATTCTTGCCGAACCGGCAATGCAAAATCGTGATAATTTTTCGACAATCGCATAACGATTGAAAACTGCCACGGTCGAAATCGGGCCTTGCTCTAACTCATTTTGATGATGTTTGATGTGGTCGATGAACGCTGATTGTCAGCGACGACGTTCACTTGCTACTCGAGCTCGCGATCAAAATTTTTTCGAATCGCATCGCTGTTTCGATTGGCTCATCGGAGCGCGATGAAATCGACTGTTCACCTTGCGCGAATCCTATTCCGCATCGAGTCGTGGCGTCGCGCGGATCGCGCGAGACTTTGCTGCGTGTGACTTGCATTTCCGCTTCATTCTGGCAGACTCCGCGCAAGACCTGCGCGATCGATCGTGCGGGCGAAGCAGGGATGCAAGTCATCGTTTTGAGAAAGCGATGAACGACTATGGAGGCGTCATGAAAGCACAAATCTTATTGATCTCGGGGTTGTTGTTCGCTGCCGGTTGCAGCACCGGCTCGAAGTCACAGCCCGTTGCGGAGACCGATCCGCTCGACGTGCAGTCCGCCGACTACACCTACAGCGAGCCGATGCCGAACGAAAACCCGAACCAATACGTGGCGCCAATGGCGGCAGCCCCGGTCTACACGCCGATGGAACCCGCGGTTTCAACCACGCCCGCGCCGGTCGCAAGCCAGACCTACACGATCCAAAAAGGCGACACCGCCTGGGGACTCGCCAAGCGCTACTACGGCGACGGAAAACAATTCCATAAGATCTTCGAAGCGAATCCGGGCCTGTCGGAAAAGAATTTCCCCGCCGGCAAGACGATCACGATTCCGCAGTGAATCGGAAATCTCCGATCTGAAATTTCCATTGCACGACCATTCACGTCGCTTCATGAATTCGTTTTCATGAAGCGACGTGACTTGCTGCGCGCTCTGCTGATACTGAGTTGATGATCTGGCGCGTCGAAATCGCTTCGAAACCTTCGATCGATTCGCACGAGCGCGCGCTGGAAGTGGAATTGAAGTCAGCGGGATTCGAAACGGGGCGAATCGAGCGCGTTCGCATTTTTTTCATCGAATCGGATTCGACTCGCGAACAAATCGAGCAAGCATTTCTGCAACTGGCTGATCCGATTGTTGATGAAGTGAAGTTGATGAATTCGTCGGATTTGCCGAGCGATTTTTCAGGATCGATCATCGAGATTCATCTTAAGCCGGGCGTGATGGACCCGGCAGCGGGTTCGACGGAACTCGCGCTGCGCACGCTCGGCCTGCATGTCGGTCGTGTGCAAACTGGGCGGCAATTTCGATTCAGCGAAAAGCTTGAAGTTGATGTGCTGAACCAAATCGCGCGACGATTCCTTGCCAGTCCAGTCATCGAAGAAATCCGACTGACCCCACAGCCGCCGACACCATTTTCACCACTAACTTCAAGCCCGACGACGGTCCAAAAAGTTCACGTTTGCAATCAACCGGATACCACCCTCAACAAGATCAGCCGCGATCGTCAGCTGCTTCTCAATCTCGAGGAGATGCGAACCATCAAGTCGCACTTCAAACAACTGAATCGTGAACCGACCGACGTCGAATTGGAAACCCTCGCGCAAACGTGGAGCGAGCACTGCATTCACAAGACGATGAAGAGCGCGGTCGATGTTCTCGATGAATCAGGCAACGTCATTCGCTCGTACAACAATCTGATCAAGGAGACGATCTTCGATTCGACGATGAAGTTGATCGAACAATCGAAGAACCATTTCGCGCTCAGCGTCTTCAAGGACAATGCGGGCGTGATTGTGTTCGATGATGTCGATGCGATTTGTTTCAAGGTTGAGACGCACAATCGTCCAAGCGCGATCGAACCATACGGCGGCGCGTCAACCGGAATCGGCGGATGTATTCGTGACATCCTCGGCACGGGCCTCAGCGCGCAGCCCATCGCGAGCACGAGTGTGTTTTGTGTTGCTTACCCTGACACGCAACTCAATGAAACTCCGGTTGGCGCGATCCACCCAAAGCGAATTCTTGAACAAGTCGTCGCGGGTGTGCGCGATTATGGGAATCGCATGGGCATTCCGACCGTCAACGGCGCGGTGTACTTCGATGAAAACTACATCGCCAACCCGCTGGTGTTTTGTGGATGTGTCGGAATCATCCCAAAAAACCGAATCGAAAAGCGCGTTTGTGCCGGTGATGCAATTGTGTTGATCGGCGGACGAACCGGGCGGGATGGGATTCACGGCGCGACGTTCAGTAGCGGCGAGTTGACCGACAAACATGCGAGCGAATTCAGTCATGCAGTGCAGATTGGGAATCCGATCACGCAGAAAATGTTGATGGATGTTTTGCTCCAGGCGCGCGATCGTGCGCTATTCACATCAATCACCGATTGCGGTGCCGGCGGACTGAGCAGCGCAGTCGGCGAGATGGGTGCGGAACTCGGTGCCGAAGTTGATCTCGATCTAGTTCCCCTCAAATACGCCGGACTTCGTTACGACGAAATCTGGATCAGCGAATCACAAGAACGAATGTTGTTGAGTGTTCCATCGAAGCACGTTGATGAACTGATTCAACTGGCGCGTGATGAAGACGTCGAAGCAACAGTCATCGGAAAATTCGGCAATCCAGATCGAGAACTCGTCGCGCGGTTTCATCAAACCGAAGTGATTCGATTGAGCATGGATTTCATCCACACCGGCATCCCGATGCCGAAACGAAAGGCAAAACTCACACAATCCGTTCCCCCTTTTAGCGCCGCGACTTGTCGCGTCTGGCAAACGCGCGAATCGCTCCTGTCGATGCTCGCACACCCCAACATCGCCAGCAAACACTGGATCATCCGCCAATACGATCACGAGGTTCAGGCCGCCACCATCATCAAACCACTCATCGGCCCGCAACAAATCGGCCCGAGCGATGCTTCCGTCATTCGTCCAAAATTCGATTCGCACAAAGGCATCGTCATCGCCTGCGGACTTCAACCGCACATCGATGATCCGTACGAAATGGCGCTCGCATCGATTGATGAAGCGATCCGAAATGCGGTGTGTGTCGGTGCCGATCTCGACCAACTGGCATTGCTCGACAATTTCTGCTGGCCGTCAACGGGCGATGAAATTTCAATGGGCACGCTCGTCCGCGCGTGCGAAGCGTGTCGTGACGGCGCACTGGCGTACAAGACACCTTTCATCAGCGGGAAGGATTCGCTTCACAATCAGTTCGTCGATTCGGCTGGAAAAACCACGCGCATCCGAAACACCTTGCTCATCAGCGCGATCGGCGTGATCGATGATTTTCGAAAATGTGTGACGATGGATTTGAAGTCATCGGGATCGAAAATCGTATTGATCAAGCCGAAATCGACCGATCCGATCGAGCTTTCGAAATTGCATCGAGAAGTCTCAAGGGAAATTCGCGCAGGTGCGGTGCGCGCGATCCACGATGTCAGCGATGGTGGCGCGCTGGTCGCGCTTGCGGAGATGAGCATCGCATCGCATCGCGGGGTGTTGCTTGACCTCGATGCGCTGTTTGATGCGGTAAATCCGTTCGAAAACGTCGTCGGGCATTATGTTGCCGAGGTCGCGCGACCACTTGGCGACGATCTCCAACGCATCGCCAACATCATCGAAATCGCCAGTGTGACCGATGAAAACACGCTCCACGCCACATCAAAAGGCGGATCGTGGAGCGTCTCAATCGATGACATGACGACCGCCTGGCGAGGCACGCTCGATTGGTAAACTTTCGATTTCGGCGTGTCGACTGTAGATTATGCGGTGAATCAGAAGCTTAGATTGTCTCTCTACAATCCACACTCGACTATCTACAATCCGATATTTGAATGAGTCATAAATCCGAACATCCGCCAATCCCCGACGCGTTCGCCGAGTTGGGTGTAAGCCCCAATCTCCTGCGTGGGCTCGCCGATTTAAAATTCACCGAGCCGTCGGTGATCCAGCAGTTGTTGATTCCGCGAGCACTCGCGGGCGTTGATCTGCTCGGGCAGGCGCGCACCGGCACAGGAAAGACTGCGGCGTTCGGGTTGCCGATTCTTCAACGCGTTGAGCGCGGCGTGATCGCGCAGGCGCTCATCATGGTGCCCACGCGCGAGCTTGCGGTTCAGGTTGAAGAAGAAATTCGACGGCTTGCGAAGCACACGCAGCTTCGGGTGACGAGCGTTGTCGGCGGGCAGCGCATCCAGGCGCAGCTCAAGGAACTCGATCGCGATCCTGAAATCATCGTCGGCACACCCGGCCGCGTGATGGATCTGCTCGATCGGCGATTGCTCAGCCTCGACAACATCAAATACATCGTGCTGGACGAAGTCGACCGCATGCTCGACATCGGTTTTCGCGATGACATCCGAAACATTCTTTCTCGACTGAAGAGTCTCTCGATGCGCAGCCTGCGCCTCGATGATGATTCCGAAACCTCGCCCGACGATCCGCATCAACGAGAAGGTCATCAGACGATCTTCGTCAGCGCGACGATCAGCGAAGAGATTGAGCGCCTCGCGCGGAAATTTATGCGCGAGCCGATCGAGAAATTGATCGCGCCCGGCGCGGATGAACGGCCGACGGTCGAAAACATCGAGCAGTTCCATCTCGTGGTCGATCCGTGGGACAAATATCGATTGCTGCGCACTCTCTTCCAGCAGGAAAATCCGGAACTTTCGATCATCTTCACGCGAACAAAACACGGCGCGGAACATCTCGCCAAAGCGCTGACACAGGATGGAATTGATTGCCGCGAAATTCACGGCAATCTTCGTCAGACGAAGCGAGATAGCGTGATGAAGGGTTTGCGCGGCCACAAGTTTGAGGTGCTGGTTGCGACCGATCTCGCGTCGCGCGGGATCGACGTGCAGGGCATCACACACATCGTGAATTACGACATTCCCGAAGACCCCGAAGTGTATGTGCATCGCATCGGACGCACCGCGCGCATGGGTGCGGAGGGCCGCGCGTTCACGTTCATCATGCGAGATCAGGGCGAACTGCTGACGAAGATCGAAAACCTGATCAACATGGAAATCCCGCTGTTGAAGCTCGAAGGTTTCGAATCGCGCCCACCGCCACGCGGCCGCGATGCGATCGCACCGAAGCGCGTCGCGCAGCAACCGAACACACTACCACCGACCGCAACGCAGAATCTGATCGTTGCGCCTGGAAAGAAGCTGACAATCGGCAGCAAAATTCGTCGCACGCGGCGACGATGAATTGACGGTGGGATTCAGAATTTCAGATGTCGAATCTGAAATCTAATCTGACTACGGAAATCACTTCGACGATTTCAGTTCTACAATCCAACACGATGTCCACGCCAACACCCGACCCCGCGCCGCAGAAAGTCTCCGCCCAGGAAAAAGCTCAACAACTCGGCGTGGGCAAACTGAGTCGACACATTTTTCTCTGCGCCGGCCCCAACTGCTGCACGCCCGAAGCCGGCGCACCGGTCTGGGAGTATCTGAAAAATCGCCTCAACGAACTCGGCGTGAACAAAGGCGACGGCGCGATCTACCGAACCAAGGCCGCCTGTCTGCGTCTTTGCAATCAAGGCCCGATCGCGGTCGTTTATCCTGATGGAAATTGGTATCGAGACGTGACGATCGAAAATCTCGAACGAATCATCCAGGAACATTTGATCGGTGGACGCGTGGTCGAAGAGCTTGTGGTGGCGCATGACGAATTGGAGACGCCACGAATCAGGAACGATCAGGATTTAAATTTGTCTGAAGTCGGCGGAGCGTGACGACGGACTGAAATTTTGAGCGAACAGCTTAACACCCTCTCCCGCGTACTCGTGGGAGACCGTTGTACCCCATTGTGGACGAAACGCCGGGTGTCTTGCTTGGCCATGTACTTCTGCCTGTTCCACTGGAGTTTACGCGAAAAGATATCGAATCGTGTAAGGCTCGCAAACAGCTAAAGCATGGCAAGCAAGACGGCGAAGTGAGCGGAGTGAGACGAACCTTGCGTTCCAGTGCCGGCGTCTCGCCGCCACGCACGAACGAGCCGCGAATGCGCGAGATCGTGTTGCGATGCAGGCCGATCGTTCTGGAGATGAAAGCGTCCTCGC
>Ga0138256_10007498_pt1 | contig 11503 bp, 11 predicted proteins | sample KNB2016incub_MG_FD_105486 | JGI IMG/M metagenome (GOLD analysis project Ga0138256, IMG submission 105486) | Active sludge microbial communities from wastewater in Klosterneuburg, Austria - KNB2014incub_MG | ecosystem: Engineered > WWTP > Activated sludge > Unclassified | place: Austria...
CGGTTAGAGCTTTTGATGCGGAAGATAATTTATCTGCTGCAAGCAATGTAGCTTCGGTAGTTTTTTAGGGAAACGCTGGTTAAATTACCTCCGGCATAACCGGAAGGCTTAACGCAAACAGCCCCGCAAAGGGGCTGTTTGCGTTCCGCTAGAGCGGGCACATCTCATTGACGGTTTCAACTGATCATAACGCTCATCTTCCTTTTCCTGATCTTGAATATATGCCTGACCATTTCCTCGTCCAGTCCAATCGTCGATATAAAATACCCACGAGCCCAGAAACTTTCTCCCGGAAAGTTGTTTCCTCTACCCAACTGGCGTGCTATAGCTATCGCATTTTTACCTTTAATAAAATCTACCGCATGCGGCGTCGAGTACTTGGGTGGAATACTTATGCACATGTGAATGCGATCCGGCATCAAATGGCCTTCCACAATCTTGTTTTCATTCTGATTTGCCAGATCGTGTAATACTTCCCTTGTATGCTTCCTGAGCTTGCCAAATAGCAGTTTCTTTCGCCGCTTCGGGATAAACCATATGATATTTACAATCTCAGCGTGTATGGCTCAAACCCTTCTTCACCATGAAAAAACGCACTGTTAAATGGCCGGCTCCATAGGCAGATGGAATATCCGCATGACTGCGATGACGTTCATCGAGAAATTCTCCAGCAATAATGAATCCTGGCATCGCGGGAGAAATCCTCGGGGATCATTTCTCTGCTGATGTCTTCCATGACCAAGTCTTTTAGTGCTTCCTTATCCATTTTGAAACGACGGAAATTGGTAGAGAAATATAATTTCCCGCCCACTGCGAGCAAGGCTGCGGCGTTTCGGATCAGTTGCACGTGGTCTTTCTGGATGTCGAAGATTTCGTCCATTTTCTTGGAGTTGGAGAAAGTGGGCGGATCGAGAAAGATCAGGTCGAACTGCGGTTTTGGTTTTGCGTCGGCTTGTCCGTCCAGCCATTCTAAACAATTGGCTCGTATCAGCTTGTGATTGCCGTGGATGCCGTTGAGAATGAAATTTCGTCTTGCCCAATCCAGATAGGTATTGGACATATCCACTGTGATGCTCGACGCCGCACCGCCGATCGCCGCATGCACCGTGGCGCTACCGGTGTAGGCGAACAGATTCAGGAAGCGCTTGCCTTTGGCCTGTTGTTGAATCAGCAAACGCATCGGCCGGTGATCTAGAAACAAACCAGTGTCCAGATAATCCTCAAAATTTACCCAGAATTTGCAGCCGCCTTCTTCAACCACATGAAAGTGTCTGGAATCGCTCAGTTTTTCGTATTGATCGGTGCTTTTCTGTTTGCGGCGTATTTTTAAAAAAACTTGCCCGGCGGGAATTTCCAGTACTTTAACTATTTCTCTCAGCGCACCGGCCAGCCGTTGATTCGCTTTGGCTGGGTCGATCGTTTTCGGCGGCTCATATTCCTGAACATTGACCCAGATTCGCTCACCTTGATACACATCCACGGCCACCGCGTATTCCGGCAGGTCGGCATCGTATAGCCGGTAGCAATGCACTTGATTTTGTTTAACCCACCTGGTTAGTTTTTTCAGATTCTTGCGCAAGCGATTGGCGAACATTTCCGCCTGGCTGTCGGGTTGCTCGATTTGGGCGCGACGGCTGATTTGTTCGATGCGTTCTTGCTCTGATTTGGCTTTCGGTTCAAAAAAGACTTTTTCGTCGATCGTGAAGCGCAACAACTTGCACTCCAGTGCGCCATTGAAAAGCGTAATCGGCTTTTGCGAGCGTATTCCCAATCTGAAGCCCAGTTCCGGATTGCCGATGATCATCGCCACCTGCCAGCCAGTGAAGCGTCGTTTCAATGCTTCACCGAACTGAAGGTATAGCACGGCGGCCTGTTCTTCATCGCCCAGTCGTTCGCCATAGGGCGGGTTGCAGACGATCAAACCTTTCGGCCAGCTTTCCGCCGCGGAAGCGTCTGCAATGTCGCGTTTTTCGATGTGTATTTTTCCTGACAACCCGGCGTTTTCGATGTGTTGCAACGCGGCGGCGACAGTATGGCGATCCTGGTCGAAGCCAACGATTACCGGCAATTGACTCAAGCCAATCTCGCGGCGTTGCTGCGCATCGTCCAGAACAGTTTGCCAGAGCGCGGTGTTGTGCTGTTTCCAGCCGAGAAAACCGAAATAATCGCGTTGTAACCCCGGTGCGATATCGCCGGCGATGAGCGCTCCTTCCACCAGCAAGGTGCCAGAACCGCACATCGGATCGAGTAGCGAGCCACCTTGCTGGGCAATTTTCGTCCAGCCTGCGCGCAGCAAAATTGCTGCTGCCAAGTTTTCCTTGATCGGCGCGGCGATGCCGATCTCGCGGTAACCACGCTTATGCGAACTTTCACCGGATAGATCCAGGCTCAACTGCGCAGTGTCGTTGTGCAGATAGACATTGATGCGGATGCTGGGACGCTCAGTATCGACTCTTGGCCGTTCATTAAACCTGGCGCGCATTTGATCAACGATGGCATCTTTCACTTTTTGTGCACCGAAATGCGTATTGTTGATCGCCGGATTGTTTTTGCTGCTGAACGATACCGCCAGGCTATCGTCAGAGTTCAGATGCTCAGACCAGTCGATGCATTGAATGCCATCATAAAGATCCTGCTGGGATTTAACCTCGAAGCTGCTGAGCAACAATAGAACACGGCTGGCGGTGCGTGACCATAAGCAGGCTTTATAGGCCATCGCCAGATCACCCTGAAACGCCACGCCAGCCATTTTCTGCTGCACATTTTTCCCGCCGAGCGCTTCGATTTCATTGGCGAGAATGCCTTCCATTGCTTTCGGCGTGGTGGCGAAGAGTTAGTAAAGAGTTGGTATTGCGTCATGATTCATGGTTAGGGTCTGAATAGTCGCGTAGGATACTCGAATGTATTGTCACCGCGTTGGCCTTTTTGAATTGAATTGAATTGATTAGGGTGTCACAGTGATTTTTTCCCTGCCATATTCCACCACTTGGCCAATACGAATCTTGCAGGTTTTGCGCAGCTCAATCTGGTCATTCACCTTGACCTTACCCTTGGCGATCATGATCTTGGCGGAGCCACCACTTTCGCACAGGCCGGTGATCTTCAAAAGATCGTTCAATGCGATCGTGTCGCGGCCCTCGAGACTGAATTCAATCATGGTTTACCTTGTTTCAGTTGAACGTAAATGGCTTCGACTTTCTCTCTGGCCCACGGTGTCTTGCGCAGAAATTTCAGACAGGACCTGATGCTGGGATCTTGCTTGAAACAATTAATGTTCACTTTTCCGGCCAGTCCCTCCCAACCATATTGCGCATGCAGTTCAGTCAGCAGTGCTTCCAAGGTGATTCCTTGCAAGGGGTTTTTGGTTTGCGGGTGCTTATTACTTTCTGGGCTGGGCATAGTCACAAGGTTAATAGTAATGGGGCTTTATTATTATACGTGTTGCATCCGTTGGGGCATGAAGCATTTGAACAAGCCGGGGAGGGTTGGGCGGCATACTGTCTCGCACTGTCTCGAGGAAAACCAGAAATTTCATAGCTGTAATAAAAATCGTTCAAAAAGGGGATAACGTTTGAGTGGGGCTTTATGCGTGGATTGGCAGCATATGATCACTGTGCCCAAGCCGTTCTGCTTGGTTCGCCTACTTCTACAGCCGTGTCGTGCAGAAGTCTATGGGCTTTCAGTATTAACGTGGTTTCAGAAGACCTGACGCTATTTGTTCGCTGCTTGTTTTTCTTTCTTTTCCTGGAAATATTCTGATTCTTTCAGGCTTCCCGTGATACATCCATTTTTCAGAACAATAATTCGATCAATCTTTTTCAATTGGGGAATATGGTGATTGAAAATCAGGGTGGTACGATTCTGCATCAGTTTCTGCAAAGCTGGGAGGAGATTTCCAGAGGCAGATTCTTCACATGCCGCAGGTATTTCATCTAGAATCAGGATGACGGCATTTTTAACTAACGCGCGAGCAATAGCAAGCTGCTGCAATTGTTTTTTATTGATTTCTGTACCTTCCTTGCCAATCTGCGTCTGTAGACCTTCAGGCATTCCCCGAATAAATTCCATTGCTTGAGAAGCATGTGCAGCAGAGGTAATTTCTGCTTCGTTGGCACAACGCATCGTGCCATAAGCTATATTGCCGGCAACTCTTTCGTCCAGTAAATAAACATCTTCCGACACCATGGCGATATTGGCATGTAAGTTATTTAACTGGATATCGGCGAGCGGATGATCATCCAGCAGTATTCTTCCACTGGTTGGTTGTTGCAAGTTAAGTATCAGGTTAATGAGTGAATTTTTCTCTTCTATGGTATAGCCCGTAAAAACAATTATTTCGCCTGATTTTATAGTAAAGTTAATATGATTCAGAATGGGTATCGCTTGTGTGTCACTACAGAATTGAACCTGTTCAAATGCTAATTTCCCACTGACGTGTGGAATGCTTATGACACCGATAGCCTGTTCGAATGCTTGATCCAGAAATGTAAAGATGGTTTCCATGAGCTTCTGATCATGTTCAAGTTGTTTGGGTATACCAGAGATACGTTGTATTGGCATGATAAGGAGTAATGCAACGGAAATAAGTGCACCGACTTCTTGCAGATTCAGTGCATCATTAATAGCTTGTAGCGCGATAATGTAACTGATGGCTGTCAAAATCAATGCAGTAAATATCTGGCTTGCAGGAATGAGCGCTGCCTTGACTATTGCTTGTTGCATTTCTGCCTGATAAACGGTTTCAGAAATTTTGCCAAGACGCTGACTTTCATATAGTTGTCCGCCATCCAATCTGATTTCTCTGTGATGAGAAATCGACAGCAACAAGTGTTGAATCAGGTTCTTGGAGGCCAACAAACTTCTTTGGTCAGGCCTGTTTGAATGGCTGTGAGCAATCTGAATAATTAGTACAGCGAGAAAAGTTATCAGAAGTAGTAGAAGAGAGAATTCTGGACTGAGATAAAGCGTGCAAATAATCAACCCTGTGATTGTTAAGATGTCTTGCGTGACGAGAGTGATATGACGGGATGATTTCTGAGTTATCTGGTTGATATTGGATATCAGCGTATCGATCTCATTATTTTTGCGGAAATGGCTATAGTGAATTACCGGTAGTGTCAGCAGTTTGTTAAAAAACTCCATGCGTAAATCCATACCCAATTTGCCGCTGGCTTTGTTGACAGTATAGATGCAGATATAACTTGCGATTCCGCGGACTATAAATAATGCAATAATCGCCAGCGCGGCTGTTTGTGTAAGCGATAGATCTTTATGGATAAAAATACTTTCAAGTACCCGTTTAATCAGCAAGGGCAGGGAAGCTAAAGTCGCCGCCATAACCAATATGGAAAATAATGCCAGCAAGAGTAATTTCCAATAAGGAGCGAGTCTCTTGAGTAAACGCAGGAAAGGTTGTGGGCGGATCATAATGAGTAATTCTACATGAACATTCAGTTGCTATTGCATCGTGCAATTGCATCGTGCAATTATCCGGAACGTGAAACAGATATAATACAATTACCATTTTTTTCGGGAGCCTGTCGGACTTAAGCAATCGTAGCGAGCCAGTTGGGAGAACGAGTGTGGATTTTCTCAATTTAGAAGTACATAGTGAGACTATGCACTGAAAAATTGAGGAAATATGAACCGTTTTCCCATCGGCGCAGTAGATTAACCTTGAGTCCGGCAGGCTCCTGGTGAATTAACCTGAGTGCAAGAGATTTATTCATCAGCTTGTGAACATAGGGATTTTATTTATGCCAACATCAAATACTTCATATACAACAAAAGATTTTTCAAAATCTACCATTCCTCAGCGAAAAGGTATTGTACTTGCAGGCGGTTCCGGTACGCGGCTTTATCCGGTTACACAGACTGTGTCCAAACAGTTGTTGCCTGTGTTTGATAAGCCGATGATTTATTACCCGCTTAGTACATTAATGCTGGCGGGAATCCGGGATATTCTGGTTATTTCAACACCGCGTGATGTTGGGAATTACGAAGCGCTTTTACGTAACGGCGATCAGTGGGGATTGAATATATCGTATGCCGAACAGCCATCCCCCGATGGTCTTGCGCAAGCATTTGTCATCGGTGAGTCATTTATTGGTAACGATTGTTCAGCGCTTGTATTGGGCGATAACATTTTTCATGGACATGATTTTCATAATTTACTAGCTAATGCGATGGCGCGCACGCAAGGGGCTAGTGTTTTTGCTTATCATGTCCATGATCCAGAGCGTTATGGTGTGGTTGAATTTGATGCAAAGGGTGTTGTGATTGATCTGGAAGAAAAACCCAGGCATCCGAAATCCAATTATGCTGTGACGGGTTTGTATTTTTATGATCAGCATGTGGTAGATTACGCCAAAAGCCTGAAACCATCGGCACGAAATGAGTTGGAAATTACCGATTTGAATCGTATTTATTTGGAGCAATCTGCATTGCGTGTTGAGATTATGGGGCGTGGATATGCGTGGCTGGATACCGGTACGCATGAATCATTGCTGGACGCGAGTCAGTTTGTCGCCACTATTGAACATCGGCAAGGATTGAAAATTGCTTGCCCGGAAGAGATAGCCTTCAGACAAGGATGGATCGATGCAGCGCAACTGGAGGAACTGGCGACTCCTTTGGCCAAAAATGGCTATGGGCAGTATTTGCTGCAAGTGCTGAAAAGTGAATTTTGATCGAGGCCGGACATAACAGCCATGCCATGAAATCGACTTGGCTGGTTATTCCAGAAGTTTTGTTATTTGAGCCGCGTGTTTTTGGCGATGAACGCGGGTATTTTTTCGAAAGCTTTAATCAGCGTGGATTTGAGTTAGCAGTAGGAAAAAAAATAAACTTCGTGCAAAGTAATCATTTGCTTTCTATTCAACATGTTTTGCGTGTTTTGCATTATCCGATCAAACAAGCTCAGCGAAAGCTGGTGCGTGTGGTGAAAGAAGTATTCGATGTGGCAGTAGATATTCGCCGTTCATCATTCATTTTTGGACAATGGATGGGGGACATACTCGGTGCAGAGAAGAAAAAGCAGATATGGGTTCCGGCAGCTTTTGCCCACGGGTTTATAGTTCTCTCTGAGTATGCTGAGTTTTTGTATGACGCAACATTCAGTATTGATTGGCCGTTTGCAGGCAAGCAGATTCCTGCTGAGAAGGATGCGCGTGGAATCACATTCAGCGCTGCCGAAGTTAATGATTGGCTGTTGTTGGGCAATGGCTAAGCAGAAAACGACCTATTCGTGTACTGAGTGTGGCGGACAAACCTTAAAATGGCAAGGCCAGTGTCCGCATTGTCAGTCTTGGAATACATTAATAGAAACCATCGCAGAGAAATCTGTATCAAGATTCAGTCCAGTATCGGAAATTGGTCAGGTGCAAAATTTAAGCACTATCGAAGCGCGTGAAGAACCGCGCTATGCGACAGGCGTGGATGAGCTTGACCGGGTTCTCGGCGGTGGTCTGGTGCATGGCGGTGTTGTGCTATTGGGCGGGGACCCTGGTATTGGTAAGTCGACGTTATTACTGCAAGCGCTTTCCCATTTGTCGAGTCATCACGCTGTATTGTATGTGAGTGGTGAAGAATCCGCGCACCAGGTGGCATTACGTGCCAAGCGTTTAGCACTGAATGTGGAAACAGTACATTTGTTTGCGGAAATTCAACTGGAGAAAATCCAATCTGTTCTGATTGAACGTAAACCAACCGTAGCTGTGATCGACTCCATTCAGACGATTTATTCGGAGATATTGCAGTCGGCTCCGGGATCTGTTGCGCAAGTACGCGAGTGTGCAGCGCAATTAACACGCCTGGCGAAGGCAAGCGGAATTTGCATCATTCTGGTTGGTCATGTGACCAAGGAAGGTGCGCTGGCTGGTCCGCGTGTACTGGAACATATGGTGGATACGGTGTTGTATTTTGAAGGCGACATGAACTCCAGTTTTCGCATGATTCGCGCTTTCAAGAATCGTTTTGGCGCGGTCAATGAATTGGGTGTGTTTTCTATGAGCGAGAAGGGTTTGCGTGAGGTCAAGAACCCTTCGGCGCTGTTTCTTTCGCATCATGACACGCAGGTGCCTGGATCGTGCATCATGGTCACGCAAGAGGGCACGCGCCCGCTATTAGTGGAAATACAGGCTCTGGTCGATGAAGCGCGCTCGCCCAATCCGCGCCGGCTGTGCGTCGGATTGGAACAAAACCGTTTGGCGATGCTGCTGGCGGTATTGCACCGCCACGCAGGGATTCCCTGTTTTGATCAGGATGTATTCGTCAATGCCGTCGGTGGCGTGAAAATTACCGAACCGGGTGCTGATCTTGCGCTTTTACTGGCGGTGGTCTCGTCGTTCAGAAACAAACCGCTGGCGGAAAAAATGATCGTTATTGGTGAAGTTGGTTTGGCTGGCGAAATACGTCCCGTGCAACGCGGGCAGGAAAGATTGAAAGAAGCAGCGAAACTGGGTTTTAAGCAGGCCATTATTCCATTGGCCAATAAGCCCAAGCAAGCTATTTCCGGTATTACGGTCATTCCTGTCGGGCGAATTCAGGAAGCCGTCGCGCAGATGTATTAGCAGACTGTCAGGGATTTCAGTACGAGCCGATGAAAAAACGCCAGCTTCTCTGGATACTCCTGGTATCGGTTTTAGTTGCAGTGGCCGCAATGATTCTGCCGCCCATTTCGCAGCCTGACGACTACCATCAGTTTGCCGATCAGCGCAGTTTCCTCGGTATTCCCAACTTCAACGATGTCATCTCCAACCTGGCTTTTCTGCTCAGTGGTGGCGCTGGGTTAGTGTTCCTGTTTCGGGTCTATCGGACACCTGAACAAACCACATTTCATGACCTCAAAGAGTGCTTACCCTACGGGGTGTTGTTTTTCAGCGTGGCCGCTGCCGCATTCGGATCGATGATCTATCACTGGGCGCCGGATATCGATCATTTGATGTGGGATCGATTACCCATTGCCATCAGCATAACCGCTTTACTGGCTGCTACATTGGTTGATCGTGTTGATCCAACCCTCGGTTTATGGTCGTTGCCACCGCTTGTGGTTTTGGGTATTTTCAGCGTGCTGTATTGGCACTGGACGGAACTGCAAGGCAGCGGAAATCTGAACTTTTATATTGTCATACAGTTTTATTCGATTCTGCTGATTGTGTGGATCAGTCTGCGTTTTCCATCGCGCTACACCCGTGGCAACGATATCTATCAAGTGATTGTTTTGTACGCGATAGCGAAATTGGCTGAAATTCTGGATTGGTCAATCTTTGCAGGGATGAATGGCTGGATAAGCGGCCACACGCTAAAGCATTTGATTGCTGCGTATGCCGCTTATCGGATTGTGCAGATATTGCGGAAACGGAGGTTTGTAGGGTGACAATAAACGAAGCACATCTTTGTTTCATCGCATCAGAATTTTGGCAGTGATGATGGTTGGATCGTTCTCATACCCTCGCTTCGCAAGAGCTTCAACTTTTTGTTTGATATCCTCGGGTGACCAAAAAAACCAATTCTGGTCTGACATGAACTCTCGGATTAAGTCACACCGATTTTGGTGAATCTTGCCAGCAGCGAGACCAAGAATGATCTTTGTTTTGGCATCTGCCATGCCGCATGCAATGAGATCTGAGAGCAACCTGGAGAGCACGATTGAACGATAATTCTTGGATGTAAATAACTTGTATCTTCCCTTTGGAACTTCGTGTTTTTCCTGAAGCTGTTCGAAATTAACTCCGAACGAATCAAGAAAAGATTTTGCCTCGAGGGCAAGCACTTCATTAGCGGAAAATTTGAATGCAAGAAGGTCAATTTCGGGTCTGGGAATCGAATGCTTACCAATTCGACGTTTTTCCTCTTTCGTTAAATTGACCTTGAACAATCTGCGCACCCAATAACCTTCAGCTTCAAGCAAAGTAGAGATGATATTTTCGAAATGATCCATTAGTAGTTTGTTAACAAGATCAGTGCGAAATTTATTGGTGTGATGTTGATGAACCGCTTTGCTCCGAGGTATTCGGAACAAAGCGGTTTTACGGCGTGTTACTTAGGACGAGCGAATTGATAACCGGCTTTGGGACTGCTATTGGTGCGGAAAGAATTGCCACGATTTTCCTGATCAAATGGGCGGCCACGGCGATTGTTTCCGTTATCGTTACTGTTGCCTTTGAATTCGTGCGGTGCACTAAAGTTTTGACGGCCATTTTGCGCCAACGGTGTGCGTTTACGTTTCTGGGCCACGCTTGGCGCGCCATTGAAACCACTACTCTGAGGGCGTTGTTTGATACGGGGTTCCAGGCCGGGAATAATATGCGAAGCAATGCGTTGTCCGGTATAGCGTTCAATTTTCGTCAGATGCGCGCTATCCCTGTTTGATGCAAAGGAGACTGCGATACCTGCCGCACCTGCCCGACCAGTACGGCCAATACGGTGAACGTAGTCTTCCGCAAATTTAGGTAAGTCAAAATTGATCACGTGCGTTATATCAGCGATATCAATACCTCTGGCGGCCACATCCGTAGCGACCAGAACACGTAACCCGCCGCTGCGAAGTTTGGTGAGCGTGCGGGTGCGTTCGCGCTGATTCATGTCGCCATGCAATGCAGCTGCTGCATAGCCTTGCGCATAGAGGTTATCGGCCAATGTATCCGCGTCACGTTTGGTTGCTGTGAAAACGATAGCTTGTTTCAGGGCTTCGTCACGTAACACATGATTTAATAGCCGATTCTTATGTGACATATCGTCCACATAATGTAATCGTTGCTCAATATTATCGAGCCTTGCTTTCTGAGAAGCCACCTGGATTCGTTTCGGGGATTGCAAAAGCTTTGCTGCAACCTTATCAATCGCGCCATCCAGAGTGGCAGAAAACAACAGGGTTTGTCGCGTGGCAGGTGTGGCGGCTGCAATCGTTTCAACATCATCGATAAAACCCATATCCAGCATGCGATCTGCTTCATCCAGCACGAGCATTTCTAATCGTTTGAAATCAATCCGGCCACGTTGTATATGGTCAATCAGACGCCCCGGTGTGGCGACTAAAATATCGACAGATTGTGATAACAGTTTGTTCTGCAATGGATAAGGCATTCCGCCCAGTATGCTGACGACTTTTGTACGTGGGAGGTATTTGCCGTATTTCAGTGCTGCTTCGGAAACCTGGAGTGCAAGTTCACGCGTCGGAGTCAGTACTAAAACGCGCGGGCCACGGCCAGTTGTTTTTGCTGGTGTTGCCAGGAGATGGAGTGCTGGCAACATGAAGGCGGCTGTTTTGCCGGTTCCTGTTTGTGCAGATGCCATGATGTCGTGACCTGATAGTAGTTCAGGTATGGCTTGTTTCTGAATCGGAGTAGGGGTTGTGTACCCTGCGTCTTGAATTGCTTTAATAATAGAGGGGTTTAAGTTTAGATCTTCAAAAGACACGTCGTTTTCCTAAAAAGTGAGAATAATTGGACGCACGAGCCAGGAAAACGCCATTAAATGGTGCATAGCCTTGCTAGCGCATTAA
>Ga0138256_10007499_pt1 | contig 11502 bp, 7 predicted proteins | sample KNB2016incub_MG_FD_105486 | JGI IMG/M metagenome (GOLD analysis project Ga0138256, IMG submission 105486) | Active sludge microbial communities from wastewater in Klosterneuburg, Austria - KNB2014incub_MG | ecosystem: Engineered > WWTP > Activated sludge > Unclassified | place: Austria...
TTCTTGCCGAATGTCGAATATCATCAATAACTTCAGCAGGCCCTGAGACAACACCTCCAACAGAAGCAAAAGATTTTGAGAAAGTTCCCATGCAAACATCCACATCCGTTTTAGGAGTGAGTCCAAAATGGGCCAAAGTTCCTTTTCCTTGTGGGCCTAAAACTCCTAAGGAGTGTGCATCATCCAAATAAACAAAACAATCAAACTCTTTGGCCAATTGGCAAACATTGGGAAGATCAATAATATCTCCTGTCATAGAAAAAACGCCATCAACGACAATCCAAGCATTTTTATAGGTGCGTCGGTGTTCTTCTAAAACTTGTCTCAAAGACTCCATATTGTTGTGTTTAAATTTAAGTCCTGTTGCATGAGATAATCTGGCCGCATCAATTAAAGAGGCGTGATTTTCAAAATCAGCAATAATACAATCTCGTGGACGACAAAGGGCCGAAACTGCTCCTAAATTTGCTTGCATTCCTGTTGCAAACACAAGAGCACGTTCTTGATTTAAAAATTTTGCTAATTTTTCTTCTAATTCTTCATGTAATTCTAAATTTCCATTGAGAAAACGAGAACCTGTACACCCTGTCCCGTAACGTTCAATGGCCTTTTGAGCACATTCTTTAACATAGGGGTGATGAGTAAGCCCCAAGTAGTTATTAGAACCAATCATGATTTGATATTGCTGATGAACGTGTACAATTGTCCCTTCAGTATTTTCAATTGGCCGAAAAAAGGGGTAAAGACCATTTTCTTTTAAAAGACGGGCCTTTTCCATTGTTTTATTGTGAACAAAAATATCATATTTCATAGTAAATTTATTAAATTGTTTAAGTTGTTAAAAAATGAACAAGTAATGGATGAAAAAAGAATCTTTTGTCTGAAGGTAAATGTCAAATTTTTATGATTTTTGTTTTAATTCCTTTAAATAGGCCCTTTCTCTCGCTTTAGAATAAATTAATAAAACAAGATTTTGTTTTTCTTGATCTGAAAAATTTGTAAATTGTAAACTCCAAAAGGCACAATTTTTAGAAGGAAGAGGTTCGTGTTTTACAATTGTTGCCTGTCCTATAAAAAATTCCTGTCTTTCAAAAACAAGAGAAAAAGGCCCAAAAGAATCTTCTTTTTTAGGAGTGGGTAACCCTAGAGTTAAAGGAATAAGAATCTTGACTCCTCCTCCTGAAATATCAGAAATCATGAAACGATAGTTTTGATATAAAATAAAAATGTGCTGTTGATCTTTTAATGTTAAATCAAAACGATAATCTTCCCGTTGACGACTTTCAAAAATTTGAGAAATGTCACTTAAAAGATAATTTCCTTCTGCTGAAGAGGATAATTTCCCTTGTCCAAAAAAATAACTTTTAGGAAAAGAAATTTTAAAAAGTACTTGTTTATTGGTTAATTTTGAAAAAACTAATTTTTTTAAGGCCCCTTCATTATGCTCTAAAAGCACTTCATTTTCAGATCTAATTTTAGAAAATAAGAAATTTTCTGCTTGTGCTTCAAGATTTTTTTGCCACAACAAAAAAGGGCACTTGCTGTTTATACTGGTTAACGAAGAAGTAAATTCTGCCCAAGAAATATCGTTAAAATGAAATTTGGTATTAGGATCTTTTAAATTTGACATAAGGATATTTTACAATTTTTTTATCTTAAAAGAAGAGAGGTATTTTCTCCTTTAAGATCGTAAATGGCTTGAATAATCCTAGAGGTCATGGCCTTTTCTCCTTCTTTCATCCAAACTCTTGGGTCATAATGTTTTTTAGAGCCAACTTCTCCTTCTACTTTTAAAACTTTGTCATAATTGGCCAGCATATGATGGACAATTGGCCTTGTGTAAGCATACTGCGTATCTGTGTCAATATTCATCTTGATAACACCATAGCGAAGAGTTTCATGAATATCACTGAGATCTGAACCAGAACCGCCATGGAAAACTAAATCGAGAGGAAGATCACTTTTAAGGGAGTTCTTAACGGCAATTTGTCCTTCTTGAAGAATTTTAGGTTTTAATTTTACGTTTCCCGGTTTATAAACGCCGTGAACGTTTCCAAAAGTGGCCGCATACATAAAACGCCCTAAAGGCCTTAAGGCCTTAGCAATTGTCACCATTTCTTCAGGGGTTGTATAAAGTTTTTCTTTAGAAATACCTTCATTATTAACCCCATCTTCTTCCCCTCCGACAACACCTGTTTCTACCTCTAAAATAATATCTAATTCTCGACATTCTTTTAGAAGTTGAGTGGAAACCTCTAAATTTTTTTCTAAAGGAAGATCCGCTCCATCAAACATATGGGATTGAAATAAAGGCAGTTCTCCCCTTTTTTTTCTTTTTGCCGATTCGCCTAATAATGGCCTTAAAAAAGAATCCACTTCAGTAAGAGGGCAATGATCTGTGTGAATTGCAATTAAAACATTTAGGCGAGAGGCCATAAGATGAATATGTTGTGCAAGTGAAATGGCCCCTATCACAGCATTATTCACACTTTGGCCTGAAGCAAATTTCCCACCACCAGTAGAAACTTGCAAAATGCCATCGCACTTTAAATCTGCAAAGGCCTTTAAGGCCGCATTGGCCGTTGAGGTGGAAGTAATATTGATTGCAGGATAAGCAAAACCTTTTTGATGGGCCCTATCTAACATTGAACAGTACTGATCATAAGTAGCAATTGGCATAAAAATATCTCCAGTTGAAAGAAGCAATTTATTCTAATATTTGAATCTTCATAGAGGCAAGTATTGGACAAGAGTTTCTTTTTTAGGACACAATAAAAAAACTATGGCAAACAACACATTTGATTATTTACACGGATTTTCAACTAAAGAGCAAACGCGTCTTGTCTTACAGGCAAGATTACTAGAACAAATTATTTATCAGTCAGTCGATTATAGCGAGTCTTCTAATTTGCTAGAAGTAGGCTCTGGAGTAGGGGCACAAACAGAAATTCTTTTGCGTCGTTTTCCTAATTTAAAAATTACTGGAATTGATTTAAGTAAAGAACAAATGAGTGCGGCCAATTCCTATCTTTCTCAAATTTCTTATGCACAAAATAGATATGAGTTAAAGCAAATGAGTGCGACAGAAATGGAATTTGAATCGAATTCTTTTGATAGTGCTTTTTTGTGTTGGATTTTAGAACATATCCCTAATCCGATTAGGGCCTTAAGTGAAATAAGGAGAATTTTGGCCCCTGGTTCTCCTGTTGTTATTACGGAGGTTATGAATAGTTCTTTTTTCTTAGAACCTTATGCGGCCTCTGTTCAGCAATATTGGGCCAGATTTAATGATCTTCAATATGATTTAGGAGGGGATCCTTTTGTCGGGGCCAAACTTGGAAATTTACTTCAATCAGTAGGTTTTCAACAAATTCAAACTGAAATTAAAATAGCTCATTTTGATAATCGTTTTCCTGAAAAACGAAAAAGATGGATTCAATTTTGGAAAGAACTCTTGCTTTCGGCCAGTGATCAGCTTTTAGAAAAGAACTATGTTTCTCTGGAGCTTATTGAAAAAACAAAAGAAGAATTAGAAAAAATAGGGAGAGATCCAAATGCAGTGTTTTTTTATGCCTTTGTTCAAGCGCGCGCTGTTGTTTATTAGGTTTAGTTTTTTTCTTTTTTTCTTGCTTTTTCTTGCTCCTCAAGAAGTCAAGAGTGAGCAGTTTCTTTCTTTGAATGAGGGCCCTTATTTTAGTTTAGAAAGCTCTCGTTTTTCTCTTCTAATTTCTGAAGAAGAAAGAGAAAAAGAAGGACAAGGGCCACATTATTGGCAGAATTTAGCGGTAGTTTTAGAACATTTTCATAAAAAAATGGAATCTTCTTTTGGATATCTTCCTAAAGAAAAATTTTTTTTAGTGATGGCCTCCCAAAGAAATCAAATGGCCAATGCTCTTGCGACTCTTTACCCTCTTTCTCTTAATATTATTTATTCAGGAGGGGCCTCTCAGTTAGAATATTTTGCGGCCAGTTCATGGATTGAGATTGCTTTTTTTCATGAAATGATTCATTTGTACCAGATGAGTCCTACTCAAGGACTTGGAAATTTGGCCTCTTCTTTGTTTGGAAAAAGTCCTTTTGTTTCTCCTTTAAGATTGGCCGGTCTTCCACTGTTATGGTTATTTCCTTATCCAAGCTCTCTTCTTAATACTTGGATTTTAGAAGGAAATGCTGTTTTTAATGAGTCTGTTTTTTTGCAAGGAGGAAGGCTTTATAATGGAATATTAAGGGCCTTGTTTTTGTCTTTAATTTCTCAAAAAGATTTTACCCTCAAGAGACTGAGTAATAAACATGGATATTTTCCTTTTGAGGTAGAAAAATATGTCGTAGGGGGGTATTTTTTTTATTATTTGGCCCAAAATTTTGGAATAGAAAAAGTTAATCAATTTTTTAAAGAACATAGTTCTCGTTGGGGATGGCCATTTTCTTTAAGTAGTTCTTTTAAGGCCCATTATGGGCTTCCACTTGAAACGTTATTTGAAAATTTTAAGGAATGGGCCTTAAATGCATTTAAGGAAAAATCTCCTATTACAAATGACTTATCTGAAAAACCTCCTCTTCTTTTATCTCAATCTCCTTTCTTTTTTTCGCCTTCTGTGAGTGAGGAAGAAGGGGTTTATATTTTGGCAACTTCTAAGGCCCGTCGCCCAAGTGATTTATGGTTATTCAAGAAATTCAAGAAATTCAAGGAATTCAAGGAAAAAAATTCTGAATCGCCCCTTATAATAATAAAAGGGGGCGTTGATATGTCTAAGGGAAATTTTTTTGAAATAGAAAAGGAAAATTTTTATTCTGTGGGGGCCCTAGGGGCCTCTTCTGGCAGAAAAATCTATGGGCTTTGGCAAGGAACTTCTCTGTTACCCTCTTCTGAAAATAAAATTTATCAACAAAAAACATCATCGACAGAGTTGTATTTTGAGGCCAAAGAATCTTTTGAGCAGGCAATTTTATATAAAAATCAAGAAAAGATAGGGGTTTGTCATTCGAGTGCAATTTTAGATTCTAAGGAGCAGGCCTATTGTTTTAGGCAATTAGGTGAGTCTCGTCAAATTTTTAAAGAAAACACATTTCTTGCTGAATATAAGGGGTTTTTTGGTATACCAGTACAGGTTCTTGATGATAAATTCTTTTTTATTGCGAATACAAAGGGAGGAAGTTCTCTTTTTGCTTATGATTTAAAAAAGAAAAAATTTTTAAGGGCCCATCCTTCTACTTCTATTGATAAGGCCTTTATTTTTTCTGAAGAAAAAATTCTCTTAAGTGAAGTTTCATCACAAGGTTATGCTCTTTCCACTTCTTCTTTGTCCTTTTCCTCTAAAGAGCAGCGACCTTTTTTTGAAAATATGAGCAAAAATCTTTCTTTTGGGCAAGAAAAATCCTTGTCAGTTCCCTCCTCTTCTCAAACTGCTTCTTTTTCTTCTTATAATTCCTTAGGCCAAATGAAATTTGCTTTATGGGATACGGCCGTTTCAATTTCAAACTCTGCCCCTAGCTACACGTTAACAGGAAAGTGGATAGACCCTCTTGCAAATAATATGCTTAGTTTTTCAGGGCTTCATTTTCCTTCTTCTGATAAAACAAGACAAACTTCTGGAAGGCTTCTCTATTCTTACACCAGATTTTCTTTGAGTCCTTCTCTTGGGGTGGCCTATAGAGATAGGCCTAACAAAAAACCCAAAGAAGAAAATTCTCATCAAGTTTCTCCTCTCGTTTCCCTTACGTGGACGCATGTATTTAACGACCGCTGGGCCTTTATTCTTCACCCTGAAGCAAAAATAAATCTAAAAAATACAAAGAAAAATGAATATATTGGAGAGTTTGGACTTAATTATAAAAGGGAGTTTTCTCTTGCTCTTTATCCTGAGTCTAATGTTTTTTTTGCTTATCAATACAGGCAAGAAGATCAATATTCTGATAAATATCATCTGTTTTTTGCACAACTTTCAAAAAGAGTGATAGGAGATTTTTATTTTCAAGTAGAGGGAAAGGCAATTGATCTTTTAGAAGGGGAGTATATTTTTTCTCCTCAAGATTTTGTTTCTGTTCCTGTGAAAGAATTACCACAAACACGTCGACCAGAAACTTTTCGTTCTTTGCAAAATAGAGCTCTTTCTTCTTATATGGTCGGTAGGGCCAGTGCCGCCATTCTTGGAGTTGTAGATTTAGGGTTAGTCTTTGTTCCAACCTACTTCCCGCTAGGGCTTAGGAGGCTAGCAATAGGCCCTTTAGGGCATTATTATTGGGGGGATTCTTCTCTTTATGGGAAAACGATAAAACCGTGGGATTTGGGAGGACTTGTGAATGTAGAAATTTTAGTGGCCCATACGATTCCTGTTTCTTTTGATTTGGCCATTACTCAAGAAATTTCTACAAAAAATATTGATTCTTCTTCCTCTCTTGGAGTCGTGATGAATTTAAAATCTTCTTTTTGAGATTTTTAAAAAGTTTCCGAAAAGGGTTTTAGATGAATGTTTCTTTACACAGAGTTATTTTTATCGCAGGTGTAGGCCTTTTTTGCTGGATTATTTTGTATGCCTTTGGTGTTGTGGGAAATGGTATTCCTGAAAAGTCTCACATCATTTCAACCAGAGGCCAAATTATTCTTAATAGTGCGAGCAAATTATCAGGTCAAGAAGAGGAGCTATTATATGTTAGTGGAGAAAAAGAATTTGAGGCCTTAACGGCAGAAACAGATCCTCTTAATCCTTTTAATTCTTCTAAGGCCACAGCTCTTGTTATTGGAGGAGCGGCCAATGAATCTTCTGATTCTGGAGGAGGAGATTATAATTACGATGATTCAAGTCTCTATGCGGAAGAATCAGAAGAAGTTGGAGGGGAGAATACTTTTTCTACCGGAGATACTGAAGATGGCCCTGCTCCAACTTATACAGACGAAGAGTTAGATTCTGCTTTAAATGAGTTATTAGAGGAGGGAAAATAAATTTTCCACAGGCCTAAAGACTTCTTCTAAGTTTTTAGAAAGAGAAATTCCAATCCCACCAAGTTCTCTCTTTAAACATGTAAGTAAAGACTTTTGGAGAGAGGCCTCTAGTTTAGGAATTAGTTGCATTGGGCCTTTGAGCATGCTGGCCGCAAGACTACTGTTTGTTTTATCAAGTAATAAAATTTTTCTAGCATAAAATTCTAAGGCCTTTGCGTCATGGTGATAAAAAATACTTGGATTTTGACTCAAAGTTCCCCAAAGGGCCCTACAGTTATTGGGGACAAGAGTGGAAAATTCCGGCTTTGTCTCCAATTCTTCAAGAAGTAAAAAAACATCGGGAATAGGCGATTGTGCAATGACTCGATAAAAATCCTGTCTTGCTGTAGGAAAAGATTTAAATTTTTCATAGAACCATTTGAAAGAGTCAAGACGATAAGGGTTTGGATAATGAATAAGGGCCCTTAAGAATTGAAGTTGGTTTGTAAAGTTGCGAGAATTTTGTAATTCTTGCCAGAAGTAAAGAAAATATTCTTCTTTTTGTAAGCTTGCCAGAAGTGTTACAATTTGCCCTTTTAAGGCCCTTTTTCCGACTTCTTCTAAAGAAAAAATCTCTTCTTGTTGCGAAGAAGAGAGGGTTTTCAGCATCTGAGTCAATTCATTTTCTAAGTGTGTGGCAATAAAATTTTTAAGTTTTAAAATGTTAGAAAAACAAGAAATAGGGTTGAGATTTTCAGTTGCTTGATTATAAAAATCATTCAGTTTAATGGGAAATAAAAGTTCTTTTTTAAATAAAGGGCCTGAAGATAAATCTTGTAAAATATTTTTAACAGAAGTTAAAAGAAGAGGGCCTATTTCTGAATTTTTAAAATATTGAAAAAATAAAGATCTCATGGATTCGTACTGTGCGAAAGAATCTGTTGCTGTTGTGGCAAGTGTCGCAAAATCTTCTGTCTTGGGTTCAGGAGTTACGTTTAGATATATGGGAGCAGAAAATCCTTCGTTAAATGAAAAAAGAGGCAAGGAAGAAACATTTGTAAAGGTAAGTGATTGAGTAAAATCATGAATTTCCCAAAGATATTTTTTAGGAGAAATTTCTTTGATGATTTGTGTGTTGTTTTTATCTATCAGAATGTTACTTTCTGTTTTATAGAGAGAAAAAATAAAAGGAAAAGAATAAGGTTTTGGATTTTCTTCTTTTACAACACTAGAATGTTTTTGTTTTAGAGTAAGAGTAAGTTTTTTAGATAAGGAATCAAATTCATAGGAAACATCTACGCTTGGTGTTCCTGCGTACCGATACCAACTTGTAAAATTTTTGAGATCATAGTTGCTTGGAGAAGTTAAGGCAAAAAGAAAATCTTCTGTTGTAATGGCCTGGCCATCAAAAAGTCTAAAATAATTTTCCATTCCTTTGTAAAAATTTTCTTTTCCAAGAAGTAAATAGAGCATGTTGATAACTTCTGCACCCTTTTCATAAACAGTAGCAGAATAGAAATTCTCAACAGCAACATAAGAAGTGGGTTTGATAGGATGGGCCATAGGGCCTTGATCTTCTAAAAACTGATTGAGACGTAAATCGTCGACAAGTCGAGGGCGTTGTAATTCCTTAAATTGTTCTTCTTCACAAAATTGATTTTCTCTAAAGACAGTAAGCCCTTCTTTAAGTGTTAATTGAAACCAGTCACGACAAGTAATTCGATTACCTGTCCAGTTATGAAAATATTCATGGGCCACAACTCGCTCTACTCCCAAAAATCCTTCATCGGAAGTTGTTTCTGAATTGGCCAAAATATAAACAGAATTAAAGATATTAAGGCCTTTATTTTCCATGGCACCAAAATTAAAGCTATCAACGGCCACAATCATGTATAAATCAAGATCGTATTCTCTATTGTAAACTTTCTCATCCCATCGCATGCTTTTCTGCAGTGATTTGAGAGCAAATTCGCAGTAAGAGGCCTTTCCTGGATCAGAGTATATTTCCAAGGCCACTTTTCTTCCTGATTTAGTCGTGTAACTTCCTTCAATTTTATCAAGATTTCCTGCAACAAGAGCAAAAAGATAGCAAGGCTTAGGAAAAGGGTCGCTCCAAATGGCCATTGTTTTCCCTTGTCCCAAAGGACGTTTTGTTACTAAGTTGCCATTAGAGAGCAATTGAGGAAATTCTTCAGTATTGGCGATTAAGGTTGTTTTTATAAAAATGGCCATATTATCAGGTCTGTCAGGGAAAAAAGTAATTCTTCTAAAACCTTCGGCCTCACACTGAGTACAGAGAATATTTCCAGAAACATATAGTCCTGAAAGTTGTGTGTTTTTTTTCGGAGAAAAAGAGGTTGTAATTTTAAGAGTGAATTTTTCAGGTAGTTCTCTTAAAAAAGAGATTCCTTCTTTTGAGAGAGAAAAGTCTTTTTCCACGGATAAAGGAAGAGAATCAAGTTCAAGAGATTCAAGAGTAATACTTTCCCCATTTAAGAAGAAAGGGGAATATAAAGAAGAATCTTTCCCAAGAGAAGTATTTCGTTCGTACTCACAAAAAGAAACAACTTGAGTATGTTCTTTGTCGAGATGAAATACAAGCTCGATTGTTTTTGTTTTATAGAGAAGAGGTTTGTAGTCTTTTAACGAGATTGTTTTATTCATAAAATTTTAAATTCCTTCTTGAACTTCTATTCTTGTACTTCTAAATGATATTCATATCCAAAATATTTTTTTAAATTAATAATTCCTTCTTTAAATAAAAAATACTGTGCTTTAATGGCCTCAAGCCGTGCTGTGATTTCTAAAGTTTTTTCTAAAGGATAAGCTTTTAAGGTAACGTCTTTGAAATCTTGAGTGCCTTGTAACCTATTGCAAGGATTGTAAGGATTACAAGGAAAGTGTAAAAAATGAACTGGCCATGAAAAATCTTTGTTTTTCCCTTCTAACATAACATCTTTTTCTCTTCCTAATTTTTTCACTTCTTCTTCAAGAAAAGGGAGAAGCATTTTTTTTAAATCTAAAAGCTCAGATTCAATTTTCTGTCTTTGTTCTAAATCTAAAAGATTAGAGGCCAATAGCATTTTTTTCCAGTGAGTTTTATCTTGAACAAAAGAGGATAAATGTTTTTCTAAAAGTCCTGCGAGATTTCGATCAGAAACTTCTGCGAGAAGGAGACCTGCAATTGCTCCTTGATGTCCCCAGCGTTGAAAAAGTGATCCATTTTTACGAGTGAGCCCTATCTTGGGTTGAGATGTCCAAGAAAGATAAAGATAGTGAGGAGAAAAACAAATTGATTGCCCCCATGCGGAATCTCTACAAGTTCCTTGAGAAAAATGACAACGGTCTGGACTTATATAGCAAAAATCACATTCTGGTAATTTCTGAAAACAAACAAAACAGTACCCTTGTCCAAAAGATTTTGAAATTTTTCGAGAACAATGCACACATTTTTGCCCCCCTGTTAGTTTTAAGGTTATCATTTTTCCAACATAAGGATTTAGAGGGAATTCATTTAAAAAATAGTGAACAGTGTTTTCTTGAAATTGAAGAGTTAAGGGGCGTAAAACCATTGACCTTAAACATACAAAAATTTAAAAAAAGTTAAAAGAAAAAAGAAGACTTTTTTTCATTTATTTAGTTCTTATTGCTATAACAAAAGGAAAATGATCTGAATATCCTGTTTGGGTATAAGGGTTAAATCGAACAGGAATAGGAAGACAAGCTGATTCTAGGTCATGTATAAAAAAATCTGAAAATTGGTCTTTGAATCTTTCAATTGTAATTATGCGGCTTGTGTTTTTAAATCCACAGTGTGTTTTTGAAAACCAAGGTTTTGAATATCTGGCGGGGTCTTCGTTGTAATCTAATCCTAAAAAATAAGATTCAGTGGATCCTCTGATTATAAAAATATTGTCAAGATCCTGAAGAGATTGAGTCTTTTTATCGAAATAGGTTGTATCATTTTCAGTATATCTTTTGACGCCATAAATCCAAGGTTCACGAAAAGGGATTCGTGTTGTGGTAAAATTTTCGTATTCATCCTTTAAGAGTTCAAAATAAGGATTAGGCCAATCAGCATAAAGAGTATTAAAATCCCCTGCAATCAGATGATGATACTTATGGTGGGCCGAAGAAATTGCGTTATAGAGGGTCTATGCATATTTTGATCGTAAAAGTGAGGAATTTGCTCTGCTAGGCCAATGATTAGAATAAAGTCTGAAAAATAATCCTTTAATCTTCACGTCAACTGTTAAAATTTCTCGTAAAGGTTTCGGGGCCAGTATAGGGTCAGAAGGGATAGAAATAAATTTAGCAGGGCCAAGCGGGGGATATCGAGAAAGAATGGCCATGTCAATTCCTCTTGGATCACTCGTTTCTTTATGAATGACATAAGGAAATTTATATTGGCTTAAACTTTCATTGAGCTGATTAAGAATAGTCGCATTTTCAACTTCTTGTAAAAAGATAAGAGTGGGATTTTTTTCTATAATCAGAGACAACAAAACATTGCTAATATTGCGAATTTTTACTTTGACAAGCTCTGGAGTCCAATCAAGATTTAAACATCTTTTTTTTCTAAA